>Ga0181593_10001507_pt1 | contig 21156 bp, 18 predicted proteins | sample 071ome_19_FD_133756 | JGI IMG/M metagenome (GOLD analysis project Ga0181593, IMG submission 133756) | Coastal salt marsh microbial communities from the Groves Creek Marsh, Skidaway Island, Georgia - 071413AT metaG (megahit assembly) | ecosystem: Environmental > Aquatic > Marine > Intertidal...
CCGCATAGCCTGGGAACGGCCCATGTTCTTCGGCAATCTCCGCAGACGTAGCGTAGCTTTGCCCGGTCATGAGGGCGGTAATGGCTCCGCAAATCGCGCGTCCCTCATCGCTGTCGTAGCCAAGGCCGTTGGCCATGAGAAGCCCGCCGAGATTGGCGTAGCCCAGGCCGAGAGTTCTGTACCTGTGAGACAGCGTTGCGATCTCTCGCGATGGGAACTGTGCCATCAAGACAGAAATTTCAAGGGTTACCGTCCACAAACGAACGGCGTGTTCAAATCCCTCGAAATCGAAGCTGCCATCCGGGTTCCTGAAGGCCAGGAGGTTCAGAGACGCCAAATTGCATGCTGTATTGTCTAGGAACATATATTCCGAGCATGGGTTGGACGCATTAATGCGGCCGGACTCGGGGCAGGTGTGCCAATCATTGATCGTCGTATCGAACTGCAACCCGGGGTCTGCGCACTGCCATGCGGCCTCCCCAATCTGATCCCACAACTCGCGCGCATTTATGGTTTTGGCCGTTTCTCCATCCGTCCGGCGCGTAAGAGTCCAGTCCGCATTGATTTCGACGGCGTGCAAAAAATCGTCGGTGACACGGACACTATTATTTGAGTTCTGTCCTGAAACTGTTGCGTAGGCTTCGGAGTCCCAATCCGTATCAAATTCGGGAAACTCGATGCTTGTGTAGCCCTGGCGCGCGAACTGCAAAACGCGCTGAACAAGACTATCGGGGAGCATGGCGTCTCGCGCTGCTTTCAACTCCTTTTTAAGCTGCGTGTTCTCTTTCGGATCGAAGCGCTTTTCGGTGTCCTCGCCGTCCCATTCGCGGCACGCGCGCAACACCAAGTTGAGATGCTTATTCGCGAGCCGCGAGCCGGCGACAAGCGCAGCAACCTTTTGCTCCTCTCTGACCTTCCAATCGATAAACGCTTCAATGTCCGGGTGATCGGCATTGAGAATGACCATTTTGGCGGCGCGGCGCGTGGTCCCGCCGGATTTAATCGCTCCCGCGGCCCTGTCGCCTATTTTTAGCCAACTCATCAGACCGGACGATTTTCCGCCCCCCGACAGTGGTTCACTATCAGCGCGCAATGCGGAGAAATTGGTTCCCGTGCCCGAGCCGTATTTGAACAATCGACCTTCGCGCACCCAAAGGTCCATGATGCCGCCTTCGTTCACCAAGTCGTCGTCCACGGACTGAATGAAGCAAGCGTGGGGTTGGGGGTGGACATAAGCGGAGTCAGATTTGGTCAGTTCGCCGGTTTTGTAATCAACGTAAAAGTGTCCTTGCGAAGGCCCGTCGATACCGTACGCCCAGTGCAAACCTGTATTGAACCACTGCGGGGAATTTGGCGCGCCCATTTGAGTGGCGAGCGTGAATCGCATCTCATCAAAGAAGGCGGAAGAATCATCGGTGCTGTCGAACAGCCCCGCTTTCCAGCCCCAATACGTCCATGCGCCGGCAAGTCGGTCGAATACCTGCCGAGAATCTGTTTCCGCTCCAAATCCTTTATTGTCTTCCGCCGGTCGGCTGCGCCAGAGGAACTCCGGCACGTCTTTCTCAGGCGTGCTGCTCAGCTTTTCGGGAACACCCGCTCGGCGAAAATACTTTTGCGATAGAATGTCGCATGCGACTTGTGACCAACGTGCCGGCACAATGACGTCATCTTGTTTGAAAATGACGGAGCCGTCCGGATTTCGAATTTCGCTGGTCGTGGATCTGAACTCTATGCCGTCGTACGGCGATTTACCTTTTGTCGTAAAACGACGCTCGAACCGCATACCCGCATCCTTAAACAGAATAACCAAAAACAATTTCGAGGAAGTGCGGGACAAATCCGTCTGACCCAACCTCGCATGGTCGGGTATTCAGGCTAGAAACTTTCCAATCTTCCCCTCGGCCCTCGCGCCTCAGAATACCAGATATTGTGTGATTTTCCGAAGTCACCCCTAGATTATGGGCAAAAACCTTTAAATTCAAGGGTCTTGAGGGCCATGCTGGGCCTGCAATAGGTACAAAATGCCGTCCTTTCCGCGGGCTGTGCGCCTGTACTGGACGCTCGCGTCAATTGACGCCATATTGCGCGGCAACAGGCCACCAGAGGGCCTCATTAAGGGATTCCGGACGGAGTAATTTTGGAATGAGTTTCGGAACGTGGCTCTACACCAAATTGTATGGTGAAAAAGTCGGCGAAGACGCTTACGGTAACACCTATTACCGTTCCAAGTCGCGCAAACGCTGGGGAAATCGGGAACAGCGCTGGGTCGTGTATAGCGGCGAACCCGAAGCCTCTAAAGTTCCGCCGGAATGGCATGCTTGGCTGCATCACACAACGGATAAGCCCATTGAAACGGTGGCAGAGAAACGCTGGGTGAAGCCGCATATGGCAAACATGACCGGCACCGAACAGGCGTATTTCCCGCCCGGACACGATTTGCGCGGTGGTCGCCGCGCAGATGCGACAGGCGACTACCAGGCCTGGTCACCAGAGTCTTAATTAACATCGGTGCTTAGCGGATATGTCCCGAACTGAGCGCCGCGAATATCTCGTCGGAGTCGTCGCGGCGGTTACGCTTGCTTTGGTGCTGGTCTTAACGGCTCTGGCCAACCGCCACACGATTGGTCCGGAAGAGGATCGTTTCGAATTAACTGCGGATTTCGGCCAGGCTGACGGCGTTTATGTCGGGAGCCCCGCAAGGATTGGAGGCATCGACGTCGGCATCGTCTCGCAAATGCATCTCAACAATCAAAATCGAGCTGTACTCACGTTCCAATTTTTCGAAAAGGTACCGTTGCCCGAAGACACGGCCGTTGTCATTGAAACCGACGGAATATTCGGAACCAAATACGTGGAATTGTATCCTGGTGGCACGGAAGATCTTCTTGAAAGCGGAGATCGCATTTCGTACTCACAAGATTCTGTAATTCTTGAAGAACTTATTGCATTGATTGTCGATCGCGCGCGTGCCGCGGCAGCGGATTCCGGTGATCAAGAAACAAATGCGTCCAATTCAGAATTCGAAAAGGTCGATTGAGGATCAGTTGTGAAACGCAACCCAATTGAAACTGTACTCGGTGCCGTCGTGTTGTTGATTGCGGCGATGTTTTTGACGTTCGCGTATTCGATTGTAGATTTATATATAACGTCGGGGTATGAGGTCAGCGCGGATTTCCTCAAGGTTGGTGGTCTCGTCCGTGGAAGCGACGTGCGAATAAGCGGAATCAATGTGGGCACAGTGGTTGCCGAGGATCTGGATTATGAGACTTTTCAAGCTCGTGTAACTATGTCCATTAATTCCGGCGTCGCGCTACCGGTGGATACGCAAGCGGCTATTATTGGAGACGGCTTGCTCGGGTCCAAATACGTTAATCTGACGCCCGGACAGGCTACAGAAACTATTCCGGCAGGTGGAACTATTTACACCACGCAAGATTTTCAGAGTTTGGAAGACTTGGTTGGCGAAATCATATTCCTCGCAACGGGTGGCGGAAACGGGTCTGCCCAATAGGGAATGTCCGCAAATATCTAATGCGCCCAATGGATGCCACAATTATCGTTACTTTGGGGTGCGCTCGAAGAATAGGTTGGCAGAGAATTCAATGATGCGCATATGTTGGCCAAGAGTTTTATTTTGCGTGGCGCTTTCATCCGTCGCATTTGTGCCGGTTCAGGCCTTCGCAACGTTGGAGGAGAACGGTATCGAAATGGATACCGTTGTTCTGGGGGCTCTTGATAAGGTTACAGCCCGGGTCAATACCTTGAAAGGGATCGTGGGGTCACCGGTCCGCTTTGGTACCCTTGAGATTGTTGCGCAGACGTGCATAACAACACCGCCGGAAGATCCTCCGGAAAGCGCGGTCTTCATGGAAATCTTTCAGGTCCAAGAGGTCGATGAAGAAGAGCAGTTGTTCAGCGGATGGATGTTTGCGTCCAGCCCAGCGCTTTCAGCCATGGATCACCCAGTCTATGACGTTTGGGTTCTTGGGTGTGAAAGCAGCAGATCCTCCAACTCGCGCTGACTTAGTGGATCACCGAAATCTCCTTGCCGCGCCAATGCAGTGCTGAGTTCGCTCAGGTACTCTTTCTGGCTGATCTCGACGGCCCCAAACTGCTTCAAATGATCTGTGATGAATTGCGTGTCTAGCAGTGCAAAATTGCCACGTTTGAGGATGCCCACAAGATGACACAAGGCAATCTTCGAAGCATCGGATGCGCGGGTGAACATGCTTTCACCAAAAAATGCGGCACCCATTGCCAAGCCGTATAGCCCGCCGACCAGCTCACCTTCTTGCCAAACTTCTATACTATGTGCCAGTCCGGCATCATGGAGTTCAGTGAACAGGCCTTCGATTTGAGCGTTGATCCAAGTGTCCGACCTTTCGTCAGTTGCTTGAGCGCAGCCTTTTATGACTTCAGGGAAAGCCTTATCCACCGTGACTGTATACTGTTCCTTCCGCAGGCGCTTTTTCAGTGATTTTGGAATGTGAAAGGCCTCGAGCGGAATTACGCCGCGCAATTTCGGTTGGACCCAAAATACATCGGTCTCGCTCCGCGATTTCGCCATCGGGAAAACGCCATAAGCGTACGCCTTGAGAACCAATTCAGGTGTAATGTCGGTCATGAGCCAAACTCCCGTTGGGTTTGCTCGTCCCCGAATTATTTTTTCTCAGTGTTGGATTGAGCTACAAATTTTTCCAACCACCGTATGTCGTAGTCACCATCAATAATTTCTTGCTGGTGAAGAATCTCCGTGTGTAGTGGTATCGACGTATCTATGCCGTCAATCACGTATTCATGTAGAGCTCTGCGCATGCGCATCAAGCATTCATGGCGCGTACTTCCCTGAACAATTAGTTTTGCGATTAAGCTATCGTAATGCGGCGGAATTTTGAATCCCGCGAACAGGCCAGAATCGACGCGAACGCGCCTCCCGCCCGGTGCGTGATATCCCGTAATTTGACCGGGAGACGGCGCAAAGGTGCGGGGGTTTTCCGCATTTATGCGGCACTCCATCGACCACCCGGCAAAGGTGACATCTTCTTGCTTAATCCCTAATTCCAATCCATAGGCGACTCGAATTTGTTCTCGAACAAGGTCGAGCCCCGTAACCATCTCCGTGATCGGGTGTTCGACTTGAAGGCGCGTGTTCATTTCTATGAAATAGAAATTTCCATCTTCATATAGAAATTCCACCGTGCCAGCGTTGTCGTAACCAATATGACGCATGGCATCGCACACGACTTCGCCAATCTCGTCCCGCTGGCTTGAATTGAGGGCAGGAGAGGGCGTTTCCTCGAATATTTTTTGATGCTTGCGTTGCAAGGAACAATCGCGCTCGCCCAAATGCACGACATTTCCATGCTTGTCGCCCAAGACTTGAATTTCGATGTGCCGCGGGCGAGCCAAGTATTTTTCCATATAGACTTCGCTATTGCCGAAAGCGGCTTGCGCCTCTGTCGTCGCAATTTGAAAAGCCTCTGTAAGCTGGTCGGCACTTTCGGCCACTTTCATGCCTCGCCCTCCGCCGCCAGCGCTTGCCTTGATAAGCACTGGATATCCAATTTCCTCGGCGACTTTTACGGCGGCTTTTTCGTCGGGCACGGCACCATCTGATCCGGGGACAACGGGCAACCCGCTCTCCTTCGCGGTTTTTTTCGCAATAACTTTATCGCCCATGGTCCGAATATGGTGCGGATCGGGGCCGATAAATGCGATGCCGTGGTCCGCGACAATTTCCGCGAATTCGGCATTCTCGGAAAGGAAGCCATACCCCGGGTGTATGGCGTCAGAGTCCGTGATGGTAGCTGCGGATATGATGGCGGCCTTATTCAGGTAACTGTCACGAGCGGGTGGCGGTCCAATGCAAACTGCTTCGTCCGCAAGGCGCACATGCATCGCTTCAGAATCCGCCGTGGAGTGCACGGCCACGGTCTTGATTCCCATTTCACGGCAAGCGCGCTGAATGCGGAGCGCTATTTCCCCGCGGTTGGCGATGAGGATTTTTTCGAACATAAGCTGGCTTTGCGCTGCCTATTCAATAATGACCAGCGGCTCGCCGTATTCGACTGGCGATCCGTTCTCGGCGACAATTTCCACAACCCTCCCAGATTTGGGAGCCTTTACGGGATTAAACGTTTTCATGGCTTCTATAAGCGCGACTGTTTGGCCCGCTTTGACTTCGTCGCCAATCTTTACAAACGGCGGCGCTCCGGGTTCGGGAAGTAGATAAACCACGCCGACCATCGGCGCTTTTACAGCGCCCGCGTGTGAGGCTGGGTCGGCCGCAGGAGCGGGTGATGTGCCCGTAGCCGCTGCCGGCGGGGCAGGCGCCGTCGGTGCGGCCACATATGTGCCTTGTGTCGTTCGAGCAACACGAATACGCAAGCCGGCCATTTCATACTCGATTTCCGTCAGATTGGTTTCATCAAGGACAGACGCCAATTGTCGGACGAGGTCGCTGTTAATTTTAGTCATAGAAGTTGCATCCTTGAGTTTCGGACCGCCTTTCTGGTCTGAAACGTTTTGTTTGCCGCTGGATTTTGTGGGGCTCACGCTCACTTTTCCTTATCGATTATTTGCGCCATCGCATCGATGGCGAGTTCATACCCGTACGCTCCAAATCCGCAAATAAGTCCAGTCGCAGCTTTCGAAACGTAGGAGTGATGGCGAAACTCTTCCCGCTTGTAAATGTTCGACAAGTGAACCTCTACAACCGGTATTTCACATGCAAGCAGAGCGTCCAAGATAGCAACCGATGTGTGCGTATATGCGGCTGCGTTAATAATGATACCGTCAAATTTGTCACCAGCGTCCTGAATGGCTGATACGATTTCGCCTTCCTCGTTCGATTGGCGAAAATCCATCTCGAGGCCATGTTTGTTGGCTCTATCAACTGCGGCCTTCCGAATGTCCTCAAGGGACGTGCGGCCATAAACCTCTGGCTCACGCTTTCCCAACAAGTTGAGATTGGGACCGTTCAACACAAGGATATTGCGGCTCAAGATATTTGTCCTACTTTTCCCGCGATTCCACCCCTAAATATGCGGGGGGAGCCAGCATCAGGCCAGCCAATGCAGGGATATACCATAGACTCGCCATAGGGCAACTGAAGCAATAGATTGTGGTAGGTCGGGTGCGCCGGTTGAAACCCGGAATACCGCGCATCATACTTGGCCCTCACGAGTAATACCGTTTAATTTTTGGTCCCTATCAGATCTCAATTTTAGTATGCAAGTCTCAGTAAACGGCGAAAGCAAAGAGTTGGCCGCGGCCATGACCGTAGAAGAATTTCTCAAGGATTTGGGCGTCGATCCGCGCAAAGTCGCGGTCGAGCGTAATCTTGAAATAGTGCCGAAGTCTTCATTTGCGCACATGAAGATTGAAGACGGAGATCGCCTGGAGATCGTTCAATTTATAGGTGGAGGATAAATGGATTCCGGTAGGGAGGTAGAGTATTTTGAAGTCGCTGGCCGAAAGTTTCATTCCCGGCTGCTGGTCGGAACTGGGAAGTATAAGGATTTCGAAGAGACAGCGCTGGCGATTGAAGCTTCAGGGGCGGAAATCGTCACCGTTGCGGTTCGTCGTGTAAATCTTTCGGATCCATCCCAGCCGATGCTGGTCGATTACGTCGATCCAAAAAAATATACATTTTTGCCCAATACCGCAGGTTGTTATACGGCGGAGGATGCCGTTCGAACACTTCGTCTTGCGCGCGAAGCAGGAGGATGGAATCTCGTAAAGTTGGAAGTCCTTGGTGACCAGAAGACGTTGTATCCAAATGTTGTTGAAACAGTAAGTGCGGCCCAGGCGCTTATCAAGGACGGTTTCGACGTAATGGTTTACACCTCTGATGACCCTATCATTGCCAAGCAACTCGAGGATGTGGGCTGTTGTGCGATCATGCCACTGGCGGCGCCGATCGGATCTGGTCTTGGGATACAAAATCCGGTGAACATTCGGATTATTATCGAGCAGTCTAGTGTCCCGGTGTTGGTGGACGCCGGCGTCGGCACAGCGTCTGATGCGGCTATTGCGATGGAATTGGGATGTGACGGTGTTCTTATGAACACAGCGATCGCTGCGGCAAAAAACCCAATAGCGATGGCGCGGGCAATGAAGCTTGCGGTGGAGGCGGGGCGCCTAGCATACCAAGCAGGACGCATGCCTCGAAAACTCTATGCGGATCCGTCTTCACCACTCGGTGGGCTGATATAGCGTCGGCCCGCCCGGCAAAAATTGCCCTATTCTAACTCGTGTCCCGGCAAAATTGCTGCGGCTGATTAGGGCCGCCTACCTCTAACCCATTGATATTATGTGGTTATGTCGTTGGCACATCGCTTGCTTAATAAAAAGCAAGTTATGCGCATGCGTCGGCGCGAAGGCGCTAGGCGTGTGCAAATCGGAAATACGTCCGCGGAGAGATAAAGATGAGCCTGCAGGGGACATTCAACACGTCGGTCCAAGCGCTAAACGCGCAGGCGCAGCATTTGTCGAATATTTCGACGAATATTTCGAACGTCAATACGACCGGTTACAAGCTGCAGGGTACGCATTTTGCGACGTTGCTGAACCGGGTTACGCCCCTGGAAAAAAGATTTTTCACGGTGGATACGTATGATTACCGCGAAGTAACCAAGCAGGGTCTTATTACTTCTACGGAACGCTCATTCGACGTCGCGCTCAATGGGCGCAGGTTTTTTGTCACGAATAAAACCACGAACGGAAGCGGCGAGTGGCAATATACGCGCGATGGCTCCTTTTACGGCAAAGCCGCTCAGCTTACCACTGATTCGGACGGCGACGGCCAGCTTGATCAGGGAACATTGCTGACAACGGCTGGTGGTGATTATATTTACGGCTGGGCCGCCGACGCGGACGGCAATATCAATCAAACAAACAATCTGGCGTCTTTATCGCCGATTATGTTCAGCAACAACAGCGTTGTCGCGAGCCAGGCAACTTCCACAATTTCTTTGCAAGCGAACATTTCTGCAGATTCTTCCGGACGCCAAAGCGTGGGTTTGCCTTTCGTCGATGCGAGCAGAAATTCCCGCACGTTGGTCATGGGGTTCACGGCGAATGCCGGAAATTCCGACTGGACGTTGGACATGGAAGCGATTGGCACAAACCAGCAGCCCGTGACCGCAACTTTCAATCCGTCCACCATATCCTTTAGTTCTATCGGCGAGGTGCTTTCGCCAACCAATGGCCAAATCAGCGTTACGGTGAACGACGCCGCTGGGCCGCAAACAATGACTGTGGACATATCGCAGATGACGCAGTTCTCGGATGCGGGGGCGTTCACTGTTCAAAACATCGAACAGGACGGGTTTTTGGCCGGCCGGCTGCAGAACGCATACTTCAATAATAATGGTGTGCTTGTTGCCAGCTACTCCAATGGCGAAATTCGCAACCTATATCAACTGCCCATTGCGAGGTTCGAGTCCGACAACAAGCTGGAAGCGCGCAACGGCAACACCTACCTTCAAACCGTTGAGTCCGGCGGCTTGCAGCTGAGCGCGCTGGGAAATGCCGGCACGACTAATTTGGTGGTTGGTGCTCTAGAGCAGTCCAATGTCGATCTTGCGGATCAATTCACCAAGATGATCGTTACGCAACGGGCTTACTCAAGTGCGGCGACCGTCTTGAGGACCACGGACGAAATGACGCAAGCGGCGCGCGATCTAAAACGATAATGTAATCAAGCTCGCGGTCTCGCGTTTACGCGCGGCGCATAAGGAGCTTTTCTCGAAATACGTCGTAAATTGTAACGCCGGCCACGGCCGCTATTTCCTTTGCAGACATTCGGGTCTCGGCAAGCAAAACACGTACGAACTCTGCTCGTGGACGCCAGGCTCTATTATTTGATTTCCGCCTTTGTCCAGAATTGCGCGAAGACTGGCTTTTCTGTGCATTTTCGTCGGCATCCAATCCTCGGCTGATGGCGTCCTTTAAAGCCTGCTCTCTGCGTTCCTTATCCGCTTCGAGGGACGTTCTGTGCAAGTGCCGAGAATCTTCGAAGCGTGTGCCCTTTGGCACCCACCACATTCCCATTGAATCTGGGCCCGCCGCTCCGAAATCCGCCCGAAAACCACGCGGCCGTTTGATTTTCGCTTTGGGCTTTTCCTTAGGGGCATCCGGCATTCCCGCGGCTTCTCGGAGAGACATGCCGTAAGTCTTCGCCAGACGCGCGGCCGCACCCAAAGCTGCCTCACGCTCCCCGACATAGGTTGTCGAGTGAGCGACCTCGAGAAGTTTGCGAAAACGCAATCTCTCCTTCGCGGGAAATCCTGAGCTAGACATAAAATTTTGTCGCCCGCCGATGCATGGTGAATCGTCTGGACTTTATCGCCGAGCATCCTCAATGAGATCAACGATGCGATCCTTGCCGATTGCGCCAGGCACGATGGTGTCTCCGATAATTAAACCCGGAGTTCCGTCAATTCCCAGGTCTTGAGCAAGGGCCATATTTTTTGAGAGAACGTCATTGATCTTTGGATCTTTCATGTCTTGCTGCAGCTTCTCCACATCCAGACCGATGTTTTCGGCAATGCTCATAATGGTGCTCTCGTTGAGTGAGCCTCGATGTGAGAGCATCGCCACGTGCATCTCAGGATATTTTCCTTGTTCTCTCGACGCCAGTGCTGCGCGTGATGCCGCGAGAGATCCCGGGCCAAGGATAGGAAATTCCTTCATGACCATTTTTACGTCGTCATTCTCTTCAAGAACGTCTTTCACGGCCGGATACATCGACTTGCAATACCCGCAATTGTAATCAAAAAATTCCACCAAGATGATCTCACCCTTAGGGTTGCCGACTATAGTATTTTCATCGGGTGTGAACAGCGCAGGTGCATGCCTCTTCAAGGCGTCCGCCTGTTGCTTGGACCGCGCCTGCTCTTCTTTTTCCTGAAGGGCGAGAATGGCTTCAGATATTATTTCCGGATTCTCCAGAATATATTCCCGAACGAGGCCGCGAATTTCATCTCGCTGTTGGTTTGACAGTGAGCCGTCACTTTGACTGCATGCCGTGGTGATGGGCAAACCGACAACGGCAACTATCGCGGCTGTTCCCGCAAATTTCGCCAAAGAAAATTGCCGTTCATGCATTGTGATGTCCTTTAAGTGGATGGCAGTTGTATCGGCGGTAACTATACCATTTTATCTGCGGTCTTTTCTTTCATCCGCATAGTGTCTCGCCGCAATTTTAATGTCTTGTATTCGATACCAAGTGGGGGAGTCCTTCTCAACGAATTTCTCCGCTTCGTCAGTATACCGAGCAACTTGGCCGAATTGTCCCAAAAGAAGCGCTTTTTCCGCCGCTGCGTAAGCCGACATCCCCGGATTGTCGTCGTACGCATATGAGCGCGCAAGAATGTCCCATGCCCCGGCATTTTCCCGATCGATCGTAAGGGCTTTGTTCAATGCGGCTTGTGCTTCTTTCGCGTATTCGGAAGACTGGCGCTGAGTCATGGCGTGTGCCATGGCGATCAGGATTTCCGGAGCGTCGGGCAAGTGCCGCAGTGAATGTCGGTATGCATCTACAGCGCCGTCAATGTCGCTCTTGCTCAGCAGCATATCGCCTTTGATTTGCCAGAAGTACGGATCCTCCGGCAGGTCCGCCAGCAAATCATTCACAATTGGCAAAGATTTGTCGAATTGTCCGCGCCGGTAGTATGCAATTGAGCGGGCGTATCTGGCTTCAACACTGTTATCTGTCTCCGGGTATCGTTGAAGTGTTGCTGACTGCGGTTTTAAGAACGCATACAACTTCGCGACCAGCCGCCGATGTTCACGTTCAAATTCAGGATCAGATTGTTTGGATGAGTATTCAGAACGGTCCAGAGCATCGCGAATGGTTGCCATTCTGCTGCGCGTAAGCGGGTGAGTCCGTACGTACGGATCCTGCGAAGCGGTGATGAGCATCTCCTGGCCGGCAAGAATTCCAAAAAAGTCGTAGAGACCCTGCGCGCTCTGTCCCGTATCTTCCAGTACGTGCAACGCAAATTGATCTGCGCTGCTTTCAACCGAGCGGCTAAAGCTCAACATTTGGCCAATGGCAACCCGTTGGCCTCCCAGTAAGATAGCCATGCCCGCTTCAGGGTTTCCGCTTGCCACGCCTGCGGCAACGCCCAGTAACAACGCCAACATAGAAATAGCGCTGGCGCTCGACATGCCGTTGGAGCTTGTCACGGCGTGTCCGCCAGCGATGTGACCAATTTCGTGCGCCATGACACCGATGACTTCGCTTGAACTCTTGGTTCTCAGCAACATACCTGTGTGAAAGAACATGAGATTGCCGGATGTCACGAACGCATTCAGCGTGTCGTCGACTATCATGTTGATTTCAATGCTCTCGGGGGGGATTCCCCCAGCCTCTAAAAGCGGCTTTGCATATGCTCGTAAAGTGTTGTCTATCTCGGTATCGCTCAGAACCGTACCGGAAGGGAAATCTTGGGCATGAGCACCCGAGAAGGGCGCGGTCAAACTCTGCAGTGCAATCGCACTGACAACCATGGTCACGGCGCATGATTTAAGTTGCTTTTTCAAAGATAGCGGCATGTCTGATTTCACTGAATCTTGAGAAATGGTTGTCCGTAGTGCAGTAAACGTAAAATGTGTGGGCGGCCTCTTGTTTTAAGAGCATTCAACTGTAGAGTTCTCGCAATCCCTAGGCCTTAGAGGCTTCCGTGCGTTCTATAAGGCATTTTCGATCATGCGGCTCCATCATAACGCGTTCTCTCACAGCCCCGATATGCCGAAAATATGGCAAAAAGCGGCAAGGTATTTCAGACATTTAATGTATGTGTTCACACTATTCTTGCCAGCTTCTCTTATTTCATGTTCATCAATGCCCGAAATTCGGTTTGAAGTGGGGGAGCCCACTTCAGATCCCCGCGTTTTTACTAGTCTTGTTGTTGCGGGTGAGCCTCAAGCGGCCCTGACCGCGATCGACGTTCTCACCAATAGTGGACGGGCTGCAGACGCCGCCGCCGCGCTTGGTCTCGCTCTATCCGTCACGTTGCCGTCTGCTGCATCGCTCAGTGGCGATACCAGTTGTGTGGTCTATGATTCCTTGTCCAAGAGTGCCGAAAGCTTCAAAAGCAACAACCGCAAAATCCAAAGCGATACTTATACAAGTGCGAGGGGGTTATTTGCGATGCATGCCGCGCATGGCACGTTGCCCTGGGCACGCATTGTATCTCCGGCCGAGACTCTTGCGCGCTTTGGTCACCCGGTATCAAACGCGTTGGCTAGAGATTTGGAATATTACGGTCAAATACTTGCGGCGGACCGATCTGCTCTGGACTTGTTTATGACGGACCGGCGTCAGGTGATGGAAGCTGGCGACCAGCTGGTCCAAACGGAATTGGCCGATACGTTGGCGGAGATTCGGGAAAACGTCATAAAAACGTTGGATTATTCACGGCAGGATATGGCTGATGGTGCTCAGCCGGTGACGCGGGACTCTGCGATGACGTCGGTGCGCATAGAAAAATATTTGAAATTTTCAACCGAAAGCGCAGGGCCAAGAGATGGGTCATCACATTTCATGGTCTCTGATCCACAAGGTCAATTTGTCGCTTGTGTCGTTTCGATGGGACGCATTTTTGGTGATGGGGTGGCGATTGAAGATACTGGAGTTCTCAAAGCGTTCCCGTACGACGCATCAAATGCAATACAACGGGTATCGATTGAAATTTATGCAGATGAAATAACCGGAGAGGTGCTGTACGCGTCGGCCAGTTCGAATTCCAATGCCGAAGAAAGTGACGCAAGCACAGCGGTGTTTCGCGACCAGCCTACACCTGGGGTGAGCGTTGTGAATTGTGAACGCACAAGTTATAGGGCTGATCTGAGCTGCCGCATACTCGCAGACCCATCACAGTATGGGTACGCTCAAGTGATAAGATTAGGTAATTAGTATGACGCTGAAAATCTCAAAGAGGGGAATAGTTCCCCCATTTATTGTCATGGATGTCATGCGTGAAGCTGCTCTATTGGAACAGCAGGGGCGAAGCATAGTTCACTTGGAGGTAGGCCAGCCATCCACAGGTATTCCGAGAGGGGTCATCGGAAAGCTTAGTGAATTGATGCGGGATGACGCGCTGGGATACACGGTGGCAAGTGGCCTGCCGCTCCTCTCCGAGCGTATCTCTGATCACTACAAGACTATGTACGGCCTCGAAGTCGAAGCCGGACGCATTTTCGCGACGACGGGCTCTTCCGGGGGATTCTTGTTGGCGTTTTTAAGTGTTTTTGAACCAGGCGACCGAGTTGCCATTGCCGCGCCCGGCTATCCTGCATACCGTCATATTTTGCATTCTCTAGGTGTGGTGCCTGAACTGATTTCCGTGGATGCAAGTACTCGCTATCAGCCCACGGTAGACCATCTGAAGCGCTTAAATCCGCTGCCTGACGGGATAATCGTCGGAAGCCCCTCGAATCCAACGGGCACTGTTATTCCGGCGGAAGAATTTAAGGCGCTGGCCCAATTTTGTGATGCCAATGGCATTCGGTTGATTTCAGATGAGATTTACCACGGAATAACATTTGGTTCCGAAGCTGTTACGGCTGCCAACCTCACGGAATCAGCAATCGTCATCAATAGTTTTTCCAAATACTTCAGCATGACCGGCTGGCGCTTGGGTTGGCTCGTGATTCCGCGTGAATTGGCGCGGCCTATCGAATGCCTTGCACAAAATTTATTTATTTCTCCCCCGACCATTTCACAGTGGGGAGGTATTGAGGCATTCAATTGCCATGATGAACTTCAGGCGAATGTGCAGCGCTACGCCCAAAATAGAGAGATCTTGCTGGAAAACTTGCCTGATTCCGGTTTTGAAAAACTCGCTCCAGCTGATGGCGCTTTTTATCTTTATGCAGATATATCAAACTTGTCAGATGACTCGCTTGGCTTTTGCAGGCGGATGCTGAACGAGGCCGGAGTGGCAACAACACCGGGAATTGATTTTGATCCGTTTAATGGAAATAGGTTTGTGAGATTTTCATTTGCGGGCAGCTCAGACGATATGTTGGAAGCCTGTCATCGCTTAAAAAAGTGGCGCAATACAATTTAGCATTGCGCCACTTTTATCAAATCATTCTCGAAGGGCTATTCGCTCGCGTCGTGTTGCCACCACCCCCGCCGCGGAGAAGCTTCTGTATCTGCGCCTGAACTTTTTGACGGCGCTGATTCGCTGGGGCTCTGGGCTTCGGCGGCGGCCGGCCTTTCGGATGACGCGCTGGAGTCTGCTCTTTTCCAAAACGGACGAAACAGTCGCGAAGGCCCACCATTTTCACTTGTGTCTTGCTGTCCCGCGTCAGCTCTTTCGGATTTTGGTTCACCTTGGATTGCTGTTGCAGGCTGCTCGGAGTTTCCCTCATAACTCGGAGAGGAAGCGTGTTGCGAGTCGGTTGAGGTTGCGGTTTGAACGTCGTTCTCACTCGATTGGTCTTCAGTGTGCGCGTCGCGTTTAGATCCGCCTCTTCTGCGGCGGCCGCCGCGCCTTCCACGTCGCCGCCCACGCCTTCCCTCTCGGGACTGATCTGATTTTTGGACATCCGCATCGCCTTCTTCGCCATGGACCGAAGGATCTTGATCGGTGACGTCATTGTCCTGCTGCGCACTAGCCGGGGTTTCACTTTGGCCTGTGCTGCCTTCGTTCATTTGGGAAGCATTTCGACCAGTCTGTCCAGAGTCTCCACCGCGCCTGCGTTTGCGCCTACGTCTGCGCTTCTTGGAGCCAATGTCTTCATCGTCTTCGGTGGCGTCCGCATGAATTTCATCTTGCGCAATTGACTGATCGTCTTCGGTGTCTTCCGATTCAACCTCTTCGCGTGCTTCCTGACTGTCGGCACGCTGTGCAGCGGCGTGTTCCGCGATTTGGGCACGAGACGCCTTAACGCGATCAATGTTCGCGTTCGGTGGGACGAGACTGTCGTCACCCAATACATAAATTTTTAGATTGTACCGGCTCTCGATGCTCGCGAGCATGTCGCGTTTATAATTTAGGAGATAAAGAGCCACATCAGAGTGAACCGTTATCGTCACCTCACTTGATCGTTGTCGAACACCTTCCTCCTCAAGAATTCGCAGAGAATGCACCGCTGCGGATTCTGTGGAGCGCACAAGCCCAGAGCCTGAACAATGGGAGCAAACGCGGAAGTTCGCTTCAATTAGGCTCGGGCGAAGTCGCTGACGCGAAAGTTCGAGTAATCCAAAATGACTGATGCGGCCAACTTGAATTCGCGCGCGGTCCGCGCGCAATGCCTCTTTAAGACGCCGCTCGACCGCATGATTATTGCGGTTTTCTTCCATATCGATGAAATCGATAACAACCAACCCGGCAAGGTCCCTCAATCTGAGCTGCCTCGCGATTTCCTCGGCCGCTTCCAAATTGGTTCTATATGCCGTTTCTTCAATATGGCGTTCTTTGGTCGAGCGGCCCGAATTGACGTCGATGGCGACCAGGGCTTCTGTTTGTGCGAAGACAATCGAGCCGCCAGATTTCAGCTGGATGACAGGATTGTTGATAGTCTCGAGTTGGGATTCAACTTGGTACCTGTGGAATAGCGGAATGATTTCGTCTTTGTATTTTTGAACCTTTTTTGCGTGACTGGGCGTCAGCATTTTCATGAAGTCTTTAGCTGTCTTGTATCCTTCTTCGCCGTCCACCCATACTTCTTCAATATCTCTGGAGTAGATATCGCGAATGGCACGTTTTATGAGGCTTGCCTCTTCGTGAATTAAGGCAGGCGCGCGAGATGTCATCGTGACTTCGCGGATAGAATTCCATGTTCTCAGTAAGTACTCGTAGTCGCGTTTAATTTCCGATTTGTTTCGTTCAGCGCCCGCGGTGCGCAAAATCACGGCCATGTTGCTGGGGAGCTCAAGGTCTCCCAAAATAGCTTTTAGCCTGCGCCGATCCTGCGCAGACGTAATCTTGCGCGATACGCCGCCGCCGCGAGCGGAGTTGGGCATCAAAACGCAGTAGCGTCCCGCCAGTGACAAGAATGTCGTCAACGCGGCGCCTTTGTTTCCGCGTTCTTCTTTGACGACTTGAACCAGCATAATTTGCCGGCGTTTTATGACTTCTTGAATTTTGTAGTGTCTCGACGCCAAAAACCGTCGCCGCTTGCGGTTCTGACCAGAAGCATCGTCTTCCTCGTCTTCACCGCCAACAGTTTCTACACCTGTGGGTTTGGTTTCGGAGTCTTGAGCGCGACCGTTATTATCGGTCTCGCCATTGTCAGTTGGCGGAGTTTCTTCTGATTGTGAATGGGTCTCTGGATCATGAGATGTATCTTCATCCGAGGCCGAGATATCAGTTGTTACTTCGTCTTGTTCGGCACTATCTGCAGCTTGGCTATCTCTCGGTTCTTCCGATTCGACTTGTTTATCAGCGGTTTCATCAGCGGCAAACTCGTCGCTTCCTATCGTTGGCTCGATTGCTTCGGCGATAGATTCATTAGGTTCTGCGGTCGGCTCGTCCGAAGAGTCCGTATCGTCGGTTATCGCGGGCGGGGTAAAGGGAAGAGGTATTGCCGAAGCGGACTTTTCGTCTGCGTCTACATCGCGCTGAATTTCGTCCTTGGACTCATCATGCGAAGGGCCACTATTACTTTCCTCAGGATCTAGATCGTCAGCCGCATCGGCTGCCTCGTCCTCTTGGGCATGCCTATGGACTTCCTCAAGCAGTCTTTCGCGATCTGCGACAGGGATCTGGTAGTAGTCTGGATGGATTTCGCTAAACGCCAAGAAGCCGTGGCGGTTGCCGCCGTAATCAACAAAAGCCGCTTGAAGGGAAGGCTCTACTCGAACAACCTTGGCGAGGTAGATGTTGCCTTTATTTTGTTTCTTGGTTGATGTTTCTACATCAAATTCTTCTAGCCGGGTTCCATCCAGCACCACGACCCGGGTTTCCTCCGGGTGAGTGGCGTCGACAAGCATTCTCTTGACCATCGTAAAAATTTCTCCGTGGTGCCGCAGCGCTCGCGCGCGGAGGGCAAACTGGCCCCGAAGGCGCGGGCTTGCGGCAAATTGTTATATTCGAGAGTCCAGTACGGATCCGATGGCTGTGCCGGCGCTGAGCGTTGAATTGCACGGCGGTCGCAATTGGCCCTAGGCCAATTACCGTCTTGGCATCGCAACGGTCTTTCAAAGTGCGGTATGCCTGCACGCGGGATCCCCCTGGTGGATAACTTTTGGGCTTCACGGGCATCTGGCCCGATTCATCCGGTTGACAGTTGGCCATGTCAGCTTTCAATTGATTGAGACTCAATGGTTTTTGAGCCCTGTCGCGTAAACGCGGTTCCTTCACCGCATTCCTACCCTCGCGTCCATCTCAAGCTGAAGATTGGCCAAGTACCTGTAAAGATAGACGGCACGCGCCACGTGTGACAATGCCTAAGTACATTTCAATGATTCTAAAATATAAGAAATATTATTAAAATCTGGCTTAAATCTTACACTGTTGCCCCGAGTCGCCTGAAAAGTGTATATTGTTTAGAGTCAAGGGGGTTCGGTTAATTATTGAAGCATTACATGCAGGAATCGCGCTATCGAGGTCGTTTCGTGCCCTCAGGATTGGAATCCTATGGCGACGACCCAGTTCCCACGAGCCGTAAAAGCCTAGTGAGCGGCATGGTCGTCGGCAGGCGATTTGTCCTGGCTTCTGGCATGTCCATGGCCCTTGCGCCCGCTATTGCGCGCGCAGCGGGCACTGTGTCTACGATGCGTCTGCACGACCACGGCCCCTATACCCGCCTTGTTCTCGAATTATCTCAGTCCGTGGATTTCAGCATATTCACGCTTGCGGATCCTTATCGCGTCGTCGTCGATTTGCCTGAACTCGAGTGGGATATTGCTGCGTCCGCTGTAGAAGCAAGGGCGGGTGTTATCAGTCTGGTCCGGTTTGGGCTTTTCCAGCCCGGCAATGCGCGCATTGTCGTCGACTTGTCTCAGCCTGCGGGTATTAAAAACGCGTTTGTATTGCCGGCAACCGGAAACACGCCGCATCGGCTGGTTTTGGACCTCATGCCGGTATCGCGCGATATGTTTATGGCCGATGTAGGCCGTCGTAACGGCACCGGCGATTTTAGTGCTGCTAAAGCAATTCAGGATCAGAAAGCCCCTCAGGACACGGTTGAAATCGCCGGTAGGTCATCGGGAAAAGCGACACGTAAGACCGTGATCGTTGTGGATCCGGGCCACGGCGGTGTGGATCCGGGTGCTATAGGTGTTTCAGGCATCTATGAGAAGGTCATAACGCTGGCGGCTGCGCGACAGTTGCGAGACCGGCTTGAGGCGACGGGGAAATATAAAGTTGTTCTAACTCGGGACCGCGATATTTCATTGGGACTAAGGGAGCGGCGCGAGATTGCACATCGGGCGCAGGCTGACTTGTTTGTTTCGCTGCACGCAGACTCAATCAAAAACACGTCAGTTCGGGGTTTGTCCGTTTACACGCTTTCTGAAACGGCGTCGGACAAAGAAGCTGAAGCGTTGGCCCGTCAGGAAAACAACGCAGACATCATTATCGGCGTTGATCTGACCAATGAAAGCCGCGAAGTGCGGCATATTTTGGTGGACTTAGCCCAGCGCGAAAGTATGAATTTGGCGACAAAACTCGCGTCAACGCTCATTGATCAACTGAAAAGAGAAGTGAAGCTATTGCGAAATACACACCGGTTTGCAGGATTTGCGGTGTTAAAATCGCCGGATATTCCCTCGGTTCTGATCGAAATGGGTTATTTGTCCAATAGAGAGGACGAAAAAGCGCTCAAACAGGTGCAATATCGGGACCGCTTAATGGCGGCTATTTCCAAGGGGCTGGACGAGCACTTGGGTACGGTGCAAAGCGCCCAACGTCTTTAGTCCAAAATGCAGTAATTGGCGAAATTTTGCCCCATTTGGAGTGCATTAACGGCGTTGAGGCTGCATAAAAGGCTATCGGTTTGCCGTAATTTCGCGCGGAATTGGGTTATTGAGGCCTCACCAGATATAATGCCGGCCTGGCCCTGCGACAGGTTGCACATTCTGAGGACTATATGAAGCGTTGGCTTACGATTTTGTTTTGCGTTGGCACGGTCGGGATTTTTATCGCCGGCGCGGCGGCGATTTTCCTGTTTAATCATTTTAACGCAGGTCTTCCGGACTTTCGCCAACTGGCGACCTACGATCCGGCTGTCATGACCCGCGTGTATGCGGGAGACGGGAGGCTGGTAGAGGAATACGCGATCGAGGGACGCGTATTCGTGCCCATCGAGGAAATACCCCGGCGGATTATCAACGCGGTAGTTGCCTCGGAGGATCAAAGGTTTTTTACGCACCCCGGCGTCGACCCGATTGGTTTAACTAGGGCGGTGCTTGTCGTCGTAGGCGATAAGATTACCGGCAATGACCGGCGCATGAAGGGAGCGTCCACAATCACGCAACAGGTGGCGCAGAATTTTCTTCTTGGGCGCGAATACAGTTTTGACCGGAAGATTAGAGAGGCCATTCTTTCGTTTCGCATTGAGCGCGCGTTTACCAAGGAACACATACTCGAGCTTTACTTGAACGAAGTTTACTTCGGCTACGGCGCATACGGGATCGCGAGCGCCTCCATGAACTACTTCAACAAGTCGCTCGACGAATTGACCGTTTCCGAGGCGGCGTTCCTGGCTGGCGTTTTAAAGGGACCCAGCAACTACAATCCAGTGCGGTACATGGACGCGGCTATCGATCGCCGGAATTACGTCATCGGTCGGATGCTTGAAGATGGCTACGTGTCATCTGAGGAAGCAGTTTTAGCGCGAAACGAGCCCATAACCGTGCGCGACCGTGATGAAATGACTGTTGTCATGGGCGGAGATTATTTTGCGGAGACGGTCCGCCGAGACATTGCGCTCCGATATGGTGATGAAGCGCTTTATGAAGGCGGGCTTGCCGTCCGCACCTCTCTCAATCCGCGGCTTCAACGTTTCGCGACAGAGAGTCTGCGCGAAGGCTTGATTAATTATGACAGGCGTCACGGTTGGCGCGGGGCCTTGGGCAATATCGGTGCGGGTGAGGGAATACTCGAAAATCTCAATACCTTCGAGGATCCGGCAGGACTGCCGCGTAGCTGGGCCACGGCGGTTGTGCAACGTGTCCGTTCTGATGGTGCA
>Ga0181593_10001508_pt1 | contig 21155 bp, 19 predicted proteins | sample 071ome_19_FD_133756 | JGI IMG/M metagenome (GOLD analysis project Ga0181593, IMG submission 133756) | Coastal salt marsh microbial communities from the Groves Creek Marsh, Skidaway Island, Georgia - 071413AT metaG (megahit assembly) | ecosystem: Environmental > Aquatic > Marine > Intertidal...
ATAACTTTTTTATTCCTCTTATTCTCGAGAATCTTGGCAGTAACTGAAGCACCTTCGACGGTGGGGGATCCGAAGGTTGATTTGCCGTCTTCCACGACCATCAACACATCCTCTATTTTGACTTGATCCCCTTCTTTGGTCTCGGGGTAGCGGTTAACAAATAGTTTGTCGCCTTTTTCAACGACGAACTGACTGCCTTGGGTACGGATAGTGGCTTTCATGATTTTTGGGAAATCTTTTAAAAAACCAATAATTGGATCATTTGGCAAGATCGATCTTGCCAGATTTGGTTAAGATAAATTTGAGTCCGCCAGCCTAGTGGTCAGGATAGGCACTCGGTATCGAGTACCATTTGCCCAACCCGGGTCGCAGGTCCTTTCATGAGCACATTAAATTGATCGTCAATATGAAGCTGTATTTCCCCTCCGGGCATTTCCACAGTGATCTCCGCATCGCAGGCACCCATTTTTCGGGCAACTGCTCCGGCTGCTGAACTGCTGCTTCCGGAGGCCAGGGTATATCCGGCACCTCTTTCCCAGATTTCTATTTTGATTCGGTTTCGGTTAAGAATCTGCAGGAATTGCACATTGGTACGATTAGGGAAATTCGGATGGTTCTCAAGTTCTGGTCCATATTTCCGGACCTTTGATTCAGAAACTTCATCCATGGGCACAACACAATGAGGATTACCTATGGTAGTAGCATAATAATGGAATGCCTTATCTGAAAGTTGAATCGGTTCGTTTAATACTTCCCTGGATTCACCTTTAATTGTAACCGGAATGACATCGCTGTGAAAGCTAACTTGACCCATTTCCACAGAAATGATCGACGCATCTTCGGAAACTTCACAGGTTACAATACCACCTAAAGTATCGACAGTGAAAGGTTGCATGTCGATGAGTTTGGCGTCTCTTAAGTAGCGGGCAAATATGCGCAGGCCGTTTCCACTTTTTTCCGCCTCACTTCCATCTGGATTTAAAATGCGTAGTCCAAAATCAGCTTTATCGCTGGGACGTGGCCCAACAAGAATACCATCGGACCCAAGGCCGAAATTCCGATGACAAATCCGAACGGTTTCAAATGTGGTAAAAGAATGATCATTCTTGCGGGGGTCAAAAACCAGGTAATCATTTCCCAGAGCATGGTATTTTTCGAAAATCATATCTACTAAAGGTTAATCGATCAATAATGAGACTTTGGCGATGATTTGCAATCGAGTACCCAGTTGATGATCGCTTGTTCATTGTTCCAGAACCTTCTGGTAATTCTTAAAAATTGTGCCGGGTGTACCTGATTGGTCTGAAAAAACAAACGGTCACCCCCGCAACCATACATCACCGAAGGAGGGAGTTCGCCCCGCAACTTGGCTTTAGCCTTGGGAATAATTCTGGGAAGCCAAACAATACCTTCCGCCTTATCCGTTTTTTCGGGTAGCGAAGATGGATCGAGTAAATGACTGGACAGCACAGATTCTTGTTCCTCGGTGAAGTAGTTCCATCTTTCATAATGAACCAGTAAAAAGGTCATGAAATCAGGTTCTTGATGAAGGCACCAGTCCTCGGCATAATCAAATACATCCATCTTGTTCATGCCAAATTCAGCAAGCAATCGAAGATCATTTTCTATAGGGAAGCAATCGGCGTCCGTGTTACCTACTTGGTAAAGACTTACAGCATTATTCCAGATGCGTGAAAGGTGTGTATTGAATATGACGGACATGATTAAATAAACGGTTATAAAAGGACCGGGATAGGGCCAAGCTAGTTCAGGCCAATCGAAAGTCCATTTGTTTATCGAGAGTATTTATGCGGTCAATTTGAATCTCGATTTCCTGTCCAATCTTTAATTTATGTTTCGGATTTCTGCCTACCAGGGCAGATCCATTGGATGCCAACCGGTATCCGATTTCACGGGGGAGGGTACGAGCATTCACAAAGCCACGAGCCAAGGTGTCAGTTAACTCAACGAAAAAACCCCGTCGGCTAATTTCAGTGATCAGTGCCTTGTGCTTAACCACCTCTTTCTTTTTCAGATCCCTTTTGTAAAAGAGAAGCAATTTATCTTTAATTGATTCACGCTCAGCATCGATACTGTTTCTTTCGCTCATCGACAATTTTTTCGCCAATCCCTCCATTGATTCAGCAGATTTTTTTGGGATGTCTTTTGGGGTTAACAGAGTCTCCAGTGCCCGGTGCGTAATTAAATCTGCATATCTCCGGATAGGGGAGGTGAAGTGAAGATAATCATTCATCGCCAGGCCATAATGTCCATCAGGACTTGCCCGATAACAAGCTTGCTGGAGACTCCTTAAAAATTTAATTCTCAGAACTTGCGAGATCGGAGAGCGATTGATTTGAAAAAGCATTTTCTTGACTTCCTTACGGGAGGTGAGTTCCCCGCATGAAATCCCAAACAGCGAAAGGAAATGTCTAAGTTCCTCCAGACTTTCCGGATCCGGATCTGGATGCGTTCTGTAAACCACGGGCAGTCTTTTTTTACGGGCAATTCGGGCAATTGTTTGATTTGCGAGGAGCATAAATTCTTCAATCAGTTGATGGCTTTCATCATCTTTGTTCTGATAAATCTTTTCGGGTTCTCCCCTTTGATCGACCAAAATTTTAACTTCAGCAGAAGCCAGTTCGAGAGATCCATGATCCATCCTTTTTTTGCGGAGATTACTAGCCACCTTGCCGAGCAATCTGATGGTTTTGTGAATGCTTTGCAGCCCAGATTCATTGATTTCTGTGAGAGCCCGTCCCGGGTTGCCTGAATACCGGCTTGGAGGAGGAGTTGCCTCTAGTATATCTGCCAGATTCTCTTTTTCTAAAAAAAGGAGTGCCTGCTCGTAGGTTAACCTTTTGTCGCTATTGATGACAGAATCATAAATATGGTGACCGAGGAGTTCATAATCAGAAGAGAATCGAAAGAGAACTGATTTTACCAGTCTGTCCTCGCCTTCTATTAAACTACAAAGTCCGCTGGATAAAGAATGTGGTATCATCGGAACCACTTCACCCACAAGATAGGTGGAGTTCCCCCTCTTCCTCGCTTCACTGTCGAGAGCAGTACCCCTTCTTACATATTGGGATACATCCGCGATATGTACCCCAATTTCCATGCCCCCCTGATCCAATACCTTCAAAGATATGGCATCATCAAAATCGCGTGCGTCCAATGGGTCAATGGTCAGGGTAAAAGTATTCCGGAAGTCCTTCCTCCCTTTGTAATCCTTGGTGGATATCTTTTCTCCAAAAGATTTTGCCTCCTCTTCCACCTTGTCAGGAAAAGCTTGGGAGAGCCCATATTTAACGAGAATACCCTTGTGATCAGTCCGTGCATCATGACTGGGTCCAAGAACCCTCAGTATTTTGCAGCTAGGTATGCGTGCAGGTGGGTCCCAACGCACAAATTTTACTAGCACTTTATCGTTTTCCTGTGCTTTTTTTGTATCCCCTATCACTTTAAAAGGAATACGGATTCGCGAATTTTCAGATTGAACTACTGGTCTGTTGTGCTCTTGGCTAAAAAACCCAAGGAATTCGTTAGTTTCTCGTTTAACTATTTTTCGAACCTCAAAACGGGGAGGCTTTGGTTTGAGTCCTTTTCTTTTCCGGTCTCTTTTTTTTGGTGGTAAACTGAAGAGCTCTACTAGGTCACCGTGTAGTCCAGTGCCACTGGCACCTCGTGCAAGGGAAACGAATTCCCCTGCTTTTTCACCAAGAAGAACTCTACAACGACCGTTGCGACCAAAAGATAAGATTCCGCGGACTGTGGGTTTGCCCACGAATTGAAATTTCTAAACGGAACTATTTGCGTGCGTCGTAAATCTCCCAAGATGCTGGGACTGCGTCTCTAATGGATTCAGTGCTTTCAAATGATTCAGGCACATCTTCTCCTTTGTCTACAGCTTTTGTGAAGACACCAGTATCATTTTGAGTTGTTTCTTCAAACCACCTGACTGTTCCGTCACTAAAGAGAACATGACCACCCTCACCAGCCCACGCTGAATTATCTCCCCATCTTTCACCCTCCAACCCAGCAGTCCACATGATCGGGAAAGGTCCACTTTCTAGGTTTGTCACAAAACTACGACTTTTCGCTTCTCCAGAGCGGGGAATAGCGACCGCATATCCTAAAGCCTCTTTTTGGGTCGCAGTGAATTCGCTTCCATCAGCTGGAATATTTGCAGGGACTCCGTCGTTTCCATCTTCGTTGAGTTCAACGACCATTTCATCATCAGGTAGAAACCAAAGCTCTGGCCTTGTATCCTTTGTTTTTTTGCGGAACCAAGCAGCGAATTCTTCTGCGGAGGAAACTTCGTCAGAGGTAGGAAAATTCCGCGTTTTTGCGGCTAAACTTTCATATACTGTCTTTAAGTTTTTCTGGGCAGCAGTACGCCCCGCCGTTCCAAAAACATCTCCAAAGCCTACGAATGCAATGCCTGCTAAAATTCCAATTATGGTAATGACTACTAAAAGTTCGATAAGAGTAAAGCCCTTGCGGGTGGAACGGTTTTTTTTCATGAGATAGTAAATAATCTTGAGCTGATTTTTAGTATGGTAATGGAAATTTTGAACAAAGTGCAAGCGACTTCTCTCTCTGAGTTTGAAGAACTATTTCAGAACTAGGATTCTGGAGGATTTCATGAATGATACTGGAAATTATTTCCATTTCTTTTTCGAGCATTCCCCTTGAAGTAACGGCGGGTGTTCCAATTCTAAGACCGCTAGTCTGAAAAGGACTACGGGTTTCACCTGGAACAGTATTTCGGTTAAGCGTAAGGTTTGCACCCTCAAGTGCTAGCTGAGCCTCTTTTCCGGTCATTTCTGGATGGGATGGGCGAAGGTCGAGTAGCAGTAAGTGGTTGTCTGAACCTCCACTCACAACATGAAAACCGAGATCAGAAAGGGCAGTTGCCATTGCATGAGCGTTTGCTTTGACCTGTTTTTGGTAATCATGAAATTCAGGTTTTCCTGCTTCCTGAAAGCAAGTGGCTTTTGCCGCAATTACATGCATCAGTGGACCACCTTGATTTCCAGGAAATACAGCAGAATCGATCGCTTTTGCATATTCTTCTTTGCACAAGATTAACCCGCCCCTTGGACCTCTTAATGTCTTATGCGTTGTAGTGGTTACAAAATCTGCATGGGGAACAGGAGAAGGATGTAAGCCCGCTGCAACCAGTCCGGCAATATGAGCAATATCAGCAAGCAGTAGTGCATTGTTAGCCCGGGCAATCTGTCCCATTCTTTCAAAATCAATGGTACGGGAGTAAGCGGAAGCACCCACAGTGATTAGTTTGGGCTTTTCCTGTTCAGCTAAGGATTGGATTGAGTCGTAATCAATTCGTCCATTTTCTGGGTCAACGCCATAATTAACGACATTGTAGAGCATGCCACTGCAGTTTTTCGGATGTCCGTGGGTAAGGTGCCCGCCATCCTGCAGGCTCATGGTAAGAATTTTGTCTCGAGGCTGAAGCATGGCAAAGTAAACCGCAGTATTTGCCTGACTTCCGGAGTGTGGTTGAACATTGGCATGTTCAGCCCCAAATAAACGCTTCGCACGCTCAATTGCCAAACTCTCAGCGACATCAACATGCTCGCATCCCCCGTAATATCTTTTAGCAGGATATCCCTCCGCATATTTGTTGGTCAGTACACTGCCAGTTGCCTCAATTACTGCTGGAAGAGTAAAGTTTTCCGAGGCAATCAGTTCAATATGAGTCTGTTGCCTTTTCCTTTCTTGCTCGATCGCTTGGTGAATTTGCGGATCGATCTCGGATAGGGGACGGGAATCCAGCGTTTGAGAAAGGGTGATCGTGTTTAAGTCGGTTTCAGTCGTCATTGTAAAAAATATCTATAAAATATTATAGGTTTTTCTCAACCCAGTTTATTAATGTTGGAACGGCTTCAATCATTCGGTCTCGGCATTCCCGGTAGGCTACAATATCCTGACCGAAGGGGTCGGGTAACTCTTTGGAATCCTCCATAAATTCACGCATGAGAAAAATTGGGAATCCCGCTGGGAGTTCAAAATACATATTAATGAGTGCCCGATGCGATTCAGTCATGCAAAAAACGACTGAGGCTTCTTGGAGTGATGCCCTGGTAAGGCTTGCACTACAATGGTCGGTAATGTCTAGCCCAACTTCTTCACAGGCATCAATTGAGTTTTGAGAGGCTCTGTCTCCATCCATTGCCGATAAGCCAGCTGAATATGAAAGGCAAGGAAGAGAGGGGTTGGACTTTTTGACTGCCTGGGCAAAAAGTCTTTCGGCCATCGGACTTCTGCATACATTTGCTGTACAGACAAAGAGAACTCTCTTTGGTTCCAACTTAACTTTCTTTGGACGACCCTTTTTACCCATGTGCGAATATTAACTTTCAACCGCCACTTGAATAATGGCAAGGTTGAAGCTAATCAGATTCTTGAAAATTCTCGGTAACCGATATCATTACGGTAATATTTAGAGGAAAATTCTACGGAGTCGCACAACGCGTATGCAGCGACTTTAGCATCTTCGAGGGAAATGCCAGTCCCCACCGCTCCTAAAACCCTTCCCCCTGAGGATACCACCTCTCCCGAAGGTTCGGTAGAGGTGCCGGCATGGATCAGAATAGTTGAATCAGGAAGTTTTTCAGGTGTTTTGATTTTTTCACCTTTGGGGTAGTGCCCAGGGTAACCTTTGCTTGCAATTACAACTACCATTGCAAATGCTTCTTTAATCTTCAGTTTTTGAGGAAGTCGGTGCCCCTGTGCAGAAGAAATGAGAATGGGAACAAGATCATCTTCGACCAATGGCAGGATGACCTGAGTTTCAGGATCACCAAATCGAACATTGAACTCAAGGACTTTTGGGCCTTTGTCAGTTAGCATTAATCCGACATACAAGGTTCCCCGGAAATTCATACCCTCAGATTTTAATCCATTAAGAGTTGGCTTCACTATTGTGTTTTCATACTCACGAAGCATCTCATCACTTACCAAAGAAGTTGGTGCATAAGCACCCATTCCACCGGTATTAAGGCCTGTGTCTCCTTCTCCTATTTTTTTGTGATCCTGACTCAAGGGCAGGGTAACATATTCCTCTCCTGAGCAAATGAGATGTAGGGATGCCTCTTCTCCCGCGAGGAATTCTTCAATAACCACTTCGCTTCCACTATCTCCAAAACTGTTTCCGCTAAGCATGTCCCTAACTTCACTCTCCGCCTCCTCTTTACTCTGGCAAATAATCACACCTTTTCCTGCTGCCAATCCACTTGCTTTGACCACCACTGGAAGAGAGCAGGACTGTAAGTATTCAATGGCAGGTTCGATTTCCGAAAAATTACCATATTCTGCAGTTGGAATCTTGTGCCGAGCTAAAAAGTCCTTGGTGAAAGCCTTACTGCCCTCGAGTCGGGCACACTGCTGATCCGGACCATATGCGAGAATGCCGGCATCGCTCAATGCATCGACTGCACCATTGCATAATGGAACTTCTGGCCCTACTACCACTAGGTCGATGTTTTCCTCTTTGGAAATCTTCACTATTTCATCATTATCATTTACGGATAATGGAATGACACGAAATTCCCTTTCCATTCCCCCGTTTCCTGGAGCTATGACTACCTCCCCGACGAGTGGGCTTTGTGAGCATATTTTGGCTAAAGTGTGCTCGCGACCACCACTGCCAATGACAAGAATCTTCAGATCTTTTTTGTTCATTCCATATTTGTTTTCTTCAATCAATTGATGAAGTCGAGGCAATTTGTCTTTGCCAATCTTGCACACGCCCTATTTTGAGTAGTGGTATGCGGGTTTTTTTTATCGGTTTATGTGGTACGGCAATGGGCAATGCAGCAGTTTTGCTCAAAAAAATGGGATTTGAAGTGGCCGGTTCCGATACGGCTGTATATCCACCGATGTCTAATGTTTTAGCGGATGCTGGAATTAAGCTGTATGAAGGATTTTCCGAGCATGAAATGACTGCGTGGAAACCGGACCGGGTTGTTGTGGGCAACGCAGTATCACGCGGAAATTTACAGGTTGAGAAACTCTTAAATGATCGAACATTACCTTTTGTTTCATTACCTCAATTAATTGGGGAAGACTTGATTGGTAATCGACCCTCTGTTGTGGTAGCCGGCACTCATGGGAAAACCACCACCACTGCCTTAACTGCATTCTCTTTGACAGCATGTGGATTAAATCCGGGTTATTTGATCGGGGGCGTACCCCTTGATTTACCATCTGGAAATGAACTTGGAGATTTGTCAGCTCCTTTTGTAATTGAAGGGGATGAATATGATTCCGCTTTTTTTGATAAACGAAGTAAATTCATTCATTACCGGCCTAGAGTCTTAATTCTAAACAACTTAGAATTTGATCACGGTGATATTTTCCGGGACCTTCAGGATATATCCCGTACTTTCCAACATCTCACGCGGATTGTCCCGGGTAATGGATATATTATTTTGAATGGCGATGACCCTAACCTTCTGGCTCTTCCATACGCTTCATGGACTCAGATACTTTCGGTGGGATTGGATGCCTCAAATGATCTGGTTATTGCGAATTTTTTAGAAGATTCTTCAGGTACACAGTTTGACTTGGTTTGGAAAGGCACGAAAGTAAAGCATGTCTCCTGGCAAATGCCCGGACTTTTTAATGCCAGAAACTTAGCTATGGCTTTGTTATCGTCTTCACTGGTGCAATCATTAAACCGAGATCCATGCGAGGTTCGGCATAACCCGTTTTCAGGAATTGCAGAAATTGAATATGGAGATTGCCTAGGGGTAAAGCGACGTCAGGAGATATTGTTTAATTCCGAGGATCTTACTGTGCTCTCTGACTTTGCCCATCACCCCACTGCAATCAAAGGTGCTCTCGAGTCCTTGCGTTTGCGCTGGCCTGACAGAAAAATAGTCGCCTGTTTCGAACCACGTAGTAACACCGCGGTAACCAATATCTTTCAGGATTGTTTTGCGGAGGCCCTTTCTTTGGCTGATCAATCCTTAATTGGTGAAGTTCATCGTGCCGAACGGGTTGACGAAAATTTACGAATTAGCCCTGATGAGATGGTTCAATGGATTGAGAACCAAGGAAAGTCAGCTTACGCATTTTCCACCAATGGGGAATTAGGTGAATTCCTAGGCAAAAACTTGAAAGATTTTATTCATAAGAAAGCACTGGTGGTGTTTTTTTCCAACGGTTCTTTTGACGGAGTGATTCAAGATTTTGTTCATTCAATCGGGTGATGATTCTTGAATCATTGAAGCTGGTTTTTTTCGTCCTTGTTTTTAAGTTCATTTATCCACCTTCGGTGTGGGGCTGAAAGAGTAATGTTTTTCATTTCTGACCATTCCACCCATCTGTAGCCTATGGGTAAGCGTATTTCCTCATCACAGCTTGAGGTGACTTTATAAATTTCCTCGGTGTAATTGACATTTCCAATGGAGCGTTTGCGGGTTGCTATAATAGTGGAACTAATCTGAGAGCCTTCTGAAGAGGAGGGAAGTTCCAAAGGAAGTTCGAAAATTCCCATAAGTCGATCCTCATCAGAGGCTCGCAGGAGTAATTTATTATTATTTTCCATCCAGAACCGGCGAATTTTCTTATTTTTTTTGGTCTTGGCCTTCAGAGCTGGATAATGCTGCCACTTGCCAGTTTTTCCTGCTTTGCAATTTTTATGAATCGGACAATGTAAACACAGGGGATTGAAGCGGAGGCAAACGGTGGCTCCCAGTTCCATGACAGCCTGATTGTAGTCCCCGGGTCTTTGTTCCGAAATAAGCAATTGTGCAAGAGGCTGAATTTTTTTTTGAGCAGTAGCGCCATCTTTGAAACTTTTTGAAATAGCAAAAATTCTGCTCATCACCCTAACTACATTTCCATCGCACACTGCTTCTGGTTGATTCATCGATATGCTAGATACTGCGGCTGCAATGTATGGACCAACTCCCGGCAATGCTTTCCATTCTAATAGCGACTTTGGCGGCTCTTTCCAGAAGCTTGCAATCTTGGCGAGCTTGTGGAGATTTCTTGCCCGTGAGTAGTATCCCAATCCTTCCCACATTTTTAGAACTTTTGTTTCTGATGCTTGAGCAAGCTTCTTAAAATCAGGGAATTCTTTTAACCAGTCTTCAAAATAAGGCAGCACAGTAGATACCCGGGTTTGTTGAAGCATGAATTCAGAAACAACGGTTTTATAAAGCGAAGAATTTTGACGCCATGGCAGATCGCGCCGATTAAGGTCATACCAGTCCAAAAGAGCAGCTTGATAGTCTGCAAGTTCAGTTTCTGATTTTATCCATGAAGTGCTTGGTAAATTTTCCATCCTTGGCGGTTGCGTTTTTCTCATCTCTTTCTCATGGATAGGGGGGAGATGGCAAGTCCTGCAAATAACCGTGGTGAATCTGAACCAAAAAAGAGGAGTTCTTACACGCTCAAATTATCCTCTGAGCAGATGGATAAGGTGGCTGATGCTCTTGGCAACCGTGGATGGCCAACCCGTGAAGTTCCCTATGCCCGTCATGCATTTGATGGGGATGGGGTTAAAGTTGTTGTTTATGAGAGCGGTAAGCTGGTGGTACAGGGGGGGAAGACTGAGGATTTTGTGAGCAATATTCTAGAGCCCGAAATAACCGGTGAATTCTTGCTCGGATATGAAGAGGTGAACCATCCCGAATGGTTTGAGCCTCATGCTGGATTGGATGAAAGTGGAAAGGGTGATCTTTTTGGGCCAGTGGTTACCGCCTGTGTAATCGCCGATGGAGAAATGGTTCGCAACTGGATGGCGGCGGGAATTCGAGACAGCAAAACCATTACTGACGGTGCCATTATTAAAATGGCCAAAAGCATCAAGGGTACTAAGGGAGTGGTCGTAAAGACTGCCTACACGGGTATGATAAAATACAATGAACTATATGGGAAGTTCGGACAAAATTTAAATAAGTTACTAGCTTGGTTACATGGACGTTCACTTCTTGATGCTTTGGAAGTTAAAAAGCCAAGGTGGGGGCTTCTCGATCAGTTTTCAAAACAACCTCTTGTTCAGCAATATGTTAAGAATAGCGATTTTGATCTCCAAATGCGAACTAAGGCAGAGGAGGATCCAGTGGTGGCCGCTGCATCTATTATTGCCCGAGCCACTTGGCTTGAACAATTAAAAAAACTGGAAGTAAATGCTGGATGTTCACTTCCCAAAGGATCCGGTGCTCAGGCAAAACAGGCTGCGATTGATTTATTCCATAAAGTTGGGGAGCAAAAAATGGGAGAATTTTGTAAATTACATTTCAAAACTGCTTATGAATCGATGGGCAAGTCCCCACCGGTCAAGAAAGTATGGAACCAAAGTCGGGGAAGGTAAAAAGGGTTAATCCCCGCTGGACTCACGACCGGGAGGTTGCCAAGAATTATGTTGGTATTGTTGGCGTGGATGAGGCAGGCCGGGGTTGCTTGGCGGGACCAGTGGTTGCTGGTTGTGTAATTTTGTCTGCTGGATTTTTCTCGAATGGGAAAAATAGAAAACTAACCTGCCGGATAAACGATTCAAAACAGTTTAACGAATCCACGAGGGAAGAACTATATCAGGTCATTCAATACTTGATTGACGAGAAGAAGGTTTTTGGGGCAACTGGATTGGCTTCGGTTGATGAAATTGAAGAATATAACATTGTCGGAGCGACTTGCCTTGCAATGCGTCGGGCGATGGAGTCCGCATCACTAATGTCAAATAGTACTTGGGTTCCTTGCCCACATGATGATCAGGATTTATTTGTCAAGGCGACTGGTTCGGTAGAAAAATGGAAAGTTTTGGTGGATGGAAGAAGAATGAAAGGACTGAACTTCAGGCACGAAGGGTTGATTAAGGGAGATAGCATTTCACTGGCCGTGGCAATGGCTTCTCTTTTGGCAAAGGTCACCCGTGATTGTATGATGAAGAGATTGTGTAAAGAATTTCCCGGCTATGATTTTTCTTCGAACAAAGGCTACGGTTCACCTTTTCATATCAAGGCTTTGCAAGAATATGGCCCCACGAATCATCATCGTCCTAAATTCTTGCGTAATTTGATCAATCAAGCTGGGCAAGCAAAGGGTAATAATTTAGAGCAAACCCGGTTGAGTTTGGTTTAAAAAAACTTAAACATGAGGTTATGATTTTGTTAGGAGTTAATGTGGATCATGTCGCGACTCTCCGGCAGGCACGATACCGCGATGAACTCAACACCTTTGGTGGGTTTGTCGAGCCGGATCCCGCAGCGATGGCTTGGTTGGCCGAGGATGCCGGAGCCGATGGCATCACCATGCACATACGAGAAGATCGTAGGCATGTTCAACTGGAGGATGTCCAACGGTACATGGAGCGTAAAAAGACGCGTCTCAATTTGGAGGTATCTTTATCTGATGAAATGGTAGAGCTTGCTTTGTCCCTTGGCCCCGACAGTGTCTGCTTAGTGCCAGAAAATAGGATGGAGGTAACCACTGAGGGGGGCCTTGATGTAGTTGCAAACTATTCGCGTGCAAGGGATGCAGTTATTGCATTTCAGAAAAAAAACATTCCTACGAGTTTGTTCGTTGACGCGGATGTAAAACAGTTGGAAGCCTCTGCAAAAATTGGTTCCCCGTGGGTGGAGTTGCATACAGGTAGTTTTGCCAGATCATGGCCATTTGAGGAAAAGCGTGAGCAAGAATTATCAGTTCTCAGCCAAGGTATGCAAACTGGACTTGATCTTGGGTTGCGGGTGAATGCCGGACATGGCATTAATTATGAAAATGTCGAAGGAGCAAAAAGACTTAACAGGGTGACGGAATTTAATATCGGGCATAGTATAATTTGCCGTGCACTTAGACATGGTATGAGCGAGGCCGTATCATCGATGCGTAATCTTCTCAACTCTTGATGGATCTCCCCCAAATTCCAAATGGTTCCAATGTCGTAGGAGTTGGAATTGACCAAATAGAAGTATCCCGTATCCGTGAATCCATTGAGCGTCATGGTGCCTCATTTCTCGACAAAGTATTTACCCAAAATGAGCAGAAGTTTTGCTTGGAAAGAAGAGATCCTGCTCCCTGTCTTGCAGCGAGGTTTGCGGCCAAGGAAGCAGTTTCCAAAGCCGTAGGTACAGGTATTGGCAAAGAATTTGGTTGGCTTGACCTTGAAGTCGAAAAGGCAACCAGCGGTCGGCCGATTGCGATCTTTTCAAGGCAGGGGCTGTCCACCTTGTCTGAAAAGGGTGCGTCTTCTGCATTAATTAGCCTTTCTCACCTCAATGAAATCGCTTCCGCCTTAGTCGTACTGGTTAAATGAAGTCCATGCTTCCCCAAGATCCAATCCTCTCCCTTTCCGAAGCTCTTTCATTTGAAGAGAATTACTTCCGTGGAAATGAGGACTTGCAATGGCAGGTAATGACAAAGGCTGGGGAGGGGGTTGCTGATGCTGCACTTCGGGATATGAGGGAACTTCGAACTATTCCTCACCGCCCCAGAATCTTAGCTTTAGTGGGCAAAGGTCATAACGGTGCGGATGCCCTGATTGCAGTCCGGAGATTTTTACGTACTATACCTACAGCTAGTGCGGTTGTTTGGCAGTGGACCCCTAAGGACGAATGCAAGCCCTTTACTCAAAGAGCGTTTGAGGAGTTGATTGAATTTGCATCCAAAAGACTACTAATTTTGCCGGTTGTGAATGGAATGGATCCCGCCGAGATAAAACACAATTTGGATGAAGTTTGTAAAGAAAGGGGATTTGATTTACTTATTGATGGACTTCTTGGTATGCAAATGAGACGAGGGCTGAAAAGCCCACTCATGGAATGGATCGAATTATTGAATCATTCCAACAAAATATCGGTACGTGTTTCGGTTGATTTGCCCACTGGTCTTTGTGCTTCAATCAATGATGAAATCAAGCCTTTCCGTGCTGACTTCACATACTGCACTGGAATCGTAAAAGAACCAGTGATTGATAACTCTAATCAACCATGGGTTGGGAGATTGAGATACCTTGATCTTGGTTTTTTTGAAAATGCACCAAATGATGCCAGTTGTTCCGTTGAGAAGGTTCTTCGTTCTTCTGCCCTGCCGCTTTTGCGAAAACTGCGCCCAGTAAATTCGGATAAAAGAAGCTTTGGTCATCTCTTGGTCATTGCAGGATCCCGAGATATGGGGGGAGCAGCCCTGATGTGTGTTCGTGGTGCCTTGCGTGCTGGGGTTGGATTACTAACATGCGGTGTACCTGAATCGTTGCATCCCTCCTTTGTCGCCAATTGCCCGGAGGCGATGTGGATACCTTTACCCGAGACGCCGAATGGTGGGCTTGCCTTGGAAGGCTTGGGTAAAATAAAACAATTTTTGGACCGTGCCGATGCCTTAGTCGTTGGTCCGGGGATTGGAGAAGAGGAAGAATCGCATGCCGTAATTCGCGAAACTTGCAAATTATTTCCCAAGAGCTTGCTAATGGATGCTGACGCATTAAGACCCGAGATTGTTTCTAAATTAAAAAATTATGCTCAAATTATTATTACACCACATGGGGGTGAACTGGACCGGTTATCGGGATATGGTCAGACGGAAGAATTTATTGCCAGTTTTCCGGGGGTAATTTTACAAAAAGGCCCGCATTCGAAGGTGATTTCAAATGGTTCCGTCCTCCATCTTTTTTCTGGGAGTTCATTACTGGCAAGGGGAGGAAGTGGAGATTTGTTAAGCGGAATTATTGGTTCTTTAATGGCCCGGGGGAAGTTGTCGCTGGCTGACTGTGCTGCTCTTGGTGCACTTTGGCATGGTCGTGCTGCAGAAGCACTTTCGAGGCAGCACGGACAGGAAGCAGTTACCACCACACAAGTTCTCGATTATTTATCTTTTGCACTTCGAAATGATTTCTAGGGAGATACCTTCATTACTTGTGCTTGCCGCCGGTATGGGCAGCAGGTACGGCGGATTAAAACAAGTGGATCCTGTGGGTCCGAATGGGGAAACCCTCATGGACTATTCCCTCCATGATGCAATTAAGGCGGGGTTTTCTAAAGTTATTTTTTTAATAAGGGAAGAAATGCACGAGGTTTTCCATCAGCAAATTGGAAGCAAATATTTAGGTAAGATCAATGTTGAGTATGCATACCAATCAATCAATGACCTGCCGCAAGAAGTTAACTTTTGCGGCAAGAGAGAAAAGCCCTGGGGGACTGGGCATGCTGTTTGGTGTGCTCGTAATAATTTGGCAGATTCTCCTTTTGCGGTAATCAATGCGGACGACTTTTATGGTGCAGCAACTTTTCAAGAGCTGATTACCTCAATATCTCAATTTAATCATCAAGAATTTAACTCAGGGAAAATTTACGGATCCATAGTTGGTTATTATTTAAATGAAACCCTCTCTGAACACGGAAAAGTTAGCCGTGGTATTTGTAAAATTAATGAAAATTTGTTGAGTTCAGTTGAGGAGTGGACAGGAATTGCTCGATCAAACAACTGCATTCTTGGGAAAGATTCTCAGGGAAATGTATGTGAACTTTCTGGTGACGAAATTGTATCTATGAATGTATGGGCTTTCCCTCCCGAAGTTTTTTCTTTTCTAACTTCAGGAATTGTTGATTTTTTTCAAAGTTCCCCAGATTTGTCCACAGACGAGTTTTATTTACCAGCAGCGGTGGATAATTGGATATCTGGGGGAAACGCGTTGTTTCATGCTGGGCTTGCCAAGTGCAAATGGTTGGGGGTTACTTACCGAGAAGATAAACCAGTTGTGAAAGCAGCCATTGTGGAAATGATTTCGAGAGGGGAGTATCCTGAATCTCTTTTTTAAGAAAAATCAGGAGTAATTTCTAATTTCTGACCTGGCTTTACTTCAATTTTTCCTCCTTTGTCGGGATCTTGATCATTGCGATAGACCTGAACAATCAGAGGGGCATTCTTTCGTGGAGGAGACCAAGCCCATTTCCCAATTTCAACAAAGTTCATTGAGACTCCTTCGTCCCAGTTTAATCCGGGGCCTTCCCCCCGCAAAAATGGCTTATTACCAATGCCAATCATAACATTTGCAACCACGGTAGTGGTTCCATTTTTATCGTTGTTTAAATCCTCTTGCTCTTCTCTCTTTGAATCATCAGATTTTTGCTTGCCAGAAAGCAGAGCGTCGACTTTCCGTAAAGTTTCTTCAGGTGCCGGCAGGCCAAGATCGAGTTCTTCTACTGTTTTATCTGCGTTTTCATCAATTTCTTCAGGTTTACTCGTCTGCACAAGAGCTGGGGCGTTTGAACTTTCTAGTAAGTGATCTGCATCGCTGCCATCCTCGAGGATGGTTGGAATGTTCTCCTGATACACCTCTTCATCTGAATCCTCGGTAAGATCATCTGCCAGATCGGAAGAATTGCCCGAGTCATTTGGAGGAAGGGAATGTTCTTTTTCTTCACTTCGGTCTGTTTCTTCCAGATGATCATTTGGTTTAAGAGGAATTTCATCACCCTTGGCTTGCCCGTCAGAGTAATCCTGCGTCTCTTCATCTGACGCTGAATAGAACTTCTTCTGTAATAAACGGATTTCCTTAGTAAGTAGATCGATACTTTTTTTGATTTCTTTATTGTCTTGGTCAGGCTCAGGAAGAAGGGGAGGGACTGGATAACCCTCCTCGATCTTTAACGATAATTTTGCTTCGAGGTCTTGTAGTTTATCAAGGATAGAACTTTGCAGTTCTTCACTCCCTGAATTTTTGGATTCTGAGACAATTTTATCCACAAGAGTTGGGACTTTGTCTATTTTAACTGACAGGGAATCAAGATCCGAACGCATCTCCTTGAGTTCCAAAAAAGTTTTATTTGCCAATGCGGATTCTTCCTGACTGCTTGAATTATCAAGCTTGTCAGCTATTCCTGATAAAAAATGAGGCAGAAATATTAGTACGGCGATAAGCCCACTTCCAAGAAGCAAGGTTGCAATTTGCCAATGATCAAGGGTTCCCTGTTCCTGCAATGAAAAAGAGGCAAAAATTGCAATTGTGAAAAAAATAAAAGCAGCAGCTCCATAAAATGGCCATTTATTTGACCCTTTATTTTCGTTTTCCAAATCGTAATCCATCAACCATTCACCTAGGAGATAAATGTTCCTTTTTCAGTGGAAATCCAAGCGAAAAATTTTTCGGGTTAATCTCTGCCTCTTAAACGCTCAGTCAAACCAATCTTTCTCTGAACTTTGGAGAGAATTTTATAAGCTCTCTTTTGGGCTGCGTCAGCACCATCCTTCAAAACGGAATCTAAATAATTTTTGTCCAAGATTAATTCGTTGTAGGATTCCCGTACCGGTCTGAGAATTTCCACCAGTAATTCGATCACTTCATCTTTTAGCTGACCATATCCTTTTCCAGAGAAATTAGATTCCAAATTATCAATTGATTCTCCTGACAGGGCAGAATGAATTGTCAAAAGGTTGGAGACTCCCGGTTTTTCTGGTGAGTGTTTTATTTCGCTTCCCGAATCTGTAACCGCAGTTCCAATCTTTTTCTTGATTTGGGCAGGTTCATCCAGAATATAAATCGTAGCCCGTTCATTTATATCAGATTTTGACATTTTACGAACTGGATCAGCAAGGGACATGATTCGAGCACCTGTTTGTGCAACATATGGCTTAGGAATGGTAAATGTTTCTGAATATTTTTGATTAAATTTACCCGCTAAATCACGGCATAATTCGAGGTGCTGGCGTTGGTCATCTCCCACTGGAACAAGATCTGCGTTATAAAGTAAAATGTCTGCTGCCATAAGAACAGGATAGCAAAGAAGACCTGCATTAATCGTGGCTTGTGCACGCATTCCTTCATGGGTGAATTTTAGATCATCCGATGCATAGTCTTGTGCGATCTTAAATCCCATTTTTGCCACCTTGTCCTTAAATTGGGTCATTCTTTGCAGTTCACCGATCGGGGTCATGCAAGTAAGCATCCATGCCAGTTCGGTATGTCCTATCACATGAGATTGTACGAACTGGTGGCATTTTTGAGGGTCCAATCCGCAGGCAATATACTGGGCGATGCAGGAGTAAACATTTTGCCGAAGCGTGGATGGTTTTGGAGGTACGGTAAGTGCATGCAAGTCAACGATGCCAAAAAAACATTCGTAATCATTTAGCATGGATGACCAGTTTTTTACTGCTCCAAGGTAGTTTCCCAAGGTTAAATTACCCGTTGGTTGAGCGCAGGTTAGGATGACAGGTTTAGGTTTGCCCGAATTAGCATTCTTGTCCATATTTAAAAAAATTGAAGTAAAGCGTAAGATTGCAACCCTGTAAAAACTTTACTTTTCCTATCCCATTATTCTAAAGTAAATCCCATGAAAGAGGAATCCCCTGCCGCTCTCGAAGAAGACCTCAAAGAACTGCTCAAAAGGTGTCCTGCTGGCACTTATGAAGCTGCATTGAAGTTTCGTAAAAACAAAGATGTTGTCCAAATCGAAACTATCGTAATGGGCATCATTGACCGCCACCTCGAGCCTGATCAGCGAGAAATCCTTGCGAAAAGTGATGACACATTAAGAATGTACGAAGACCTTGGGATGGATTCTTTGACCATGCTTGAAGTTGTCATGTTAGTTGAGCAAACTCTACAAGTAAGTATTGATAACGAAGAACTCAGAGACCTTCGTACAGTTGGTGATGTGAAGGCCTACCTCAACGCAAAAGCCATGGGAGTTGAGCCTCCTAAAAGATCAAAAACTTTCAGGATTGAGGAAGTTGCGTCGCTGATGCCCCACAAAGAGCCCTTTTTGTTTTTGGAAAGTGTTACCGTTGAGGGAGAAGAAGTTCGTGGCGATTATAAAATCACCGGCAATGAATATTTTTTGGAGGGACATTTTAAAGAGCAACCAATTTTCCCTGCATCGATCATGATTGAGGCACTTGGGCAACTCTGTGTTTTTTATTTACTCAAGGGTGATCATCCTGGGTTGACTGAAAAAGTGGACCCTAAAACTATTTTCTTTACCTCTTGTGACGGTGTGAAGTGCCGTAGAATCTGCCAGCCTGGTGACAAACTTTCCATGAAAATTAGAGTGTCCCGTGTGCGTCACCCCCTTGCTTGCTTCAGTGGCGAGATTAACGTGGGTGGTGAAAAAACAGCAACTGCAGAGGAAATCAAACTTGCATTTGATTATTTCCCAGTAGTTGATGGTCAAGCCGACAACTCATCCACTGAAATTGCTCAAATTCATGCGAATGGAAAAACTGGTGAGAATGGAAAATCTTCACAACCTTCACCCAGATTTGTAAAGTACAACGCCTAGTAATTGCTTCCATTGCTGACTCATTGATACCTTGAGTAAGGTAGCATTTCTTTACGCCACTTTCCCACGACCTACGGAAACCTTCGTACGCCGAGAGTTGCGGTCTCTTGGAAAACTGTCTTTCTTTCCAGACCTATACTCGATTTGGAAAGGGGATGAAATCTGGGAAGATCGAAAGATTTTTCGGTTTTATCCCTCCAAACTTTTATTTCTCTTTTATTGGTTACCCTATTGGTTTTTAAAAAAACCTCATCAATGTAAAGAGGTTCTAACTTATTTGTGGTCAAATCCATGTAATAGTCTGCAAAACTGGTGTGAAACATTTCTTGGATTAGGATTTGCCTTGGTTGAAGCACACCGCTTTCGGGAAAAGGAATACCAGTTAATACATGCTGTATGGGCAACGATGCCTGCAACTGCCGCTTTTACGATTTCCAGACTTATATCCACTAAATTTTCAATGGGTGCGCACGCGTATGATGTTTTTCGTCATGGGGGGGATTGGCTCCTGACCAAAAAACTTACTGCAGCTCGATTTGTTAGGACCTCTTCTGAATCAACCGCCCGGCGGTTGTACCAACTTGGGGTCGAAAGCGACCGAATCCTACTGATAAAAAGAAGTCTTTCCGAATGGCCCTCCAGAAATGATTTTAGTTTAGTTAATCAAGGTAAGCTTAAATTATTATCTGTCGGCCGATTGGTTGAAAAAAAAGGATATTTTCACATGCTTGCCATTGCCAATATCCTCAAGAAATCAGAAATTCCTTTTTATTTGGAAATTGTGGGCAATGGTCCTTTGCGGAGAGATTTATTTATTGAAAGAAGGCGCCTGAACTTGAATGACGAAGTTTCTTTTTCTGGCTCCTTGAACCAAAAGACAGTACGTCAGTTATACTTAGAATCCGATGCCTTTTTATTTACAGGAATTGTTGACTCCAGGGGTGACCGAGACGGAATTCCTAATGTGGTTCCTGAAGCATTAGCAGCGGGCATGTTGGTTCTCGCTTCAGATCGGGCAGGAGCACCGGAGGCATTCATAGATGAAAAATCTGGTTTTTCCTTAAATCCTGAGGATTATTCGTCATGGGTATCCATACTGATGGATTTTTGGAAATTTCCGGAAAAATATCTTAATATCCGCAAGAATGGTCAGTTTGCAGCACGGGAAAACTTTGACTCAAAGATAAATGGGTGCAAGTTGTTAAATGCTTACATGAATTAAGATTGTGGTGATAAAATTTAGTCCAAAATTAAGTATACTTATTTCGGTGTACGGTCAGGCAGATAAGCTTAAAAGATGCTTATCCTCTCTCCAAAATACTTTGCCAGGTAATTTACCATACGAGGTTCTCATTATTGATGATGCAAGTGAGGATCATACCACAGAATTCATCAAATCCTATGAGGCATCTTATCGTGTATTTTTAAGTAAAAAGAGATCAGGCTTTGCCAAAAATAACAATTTTCTAGCAAGGCAAGCAAGAGGTGAGTATTTATGCCTATTGAATTCTGATGCATTTGTTCAGGGAAATTGGTTTTTTCCAATGTTTGAAGTTTTTCAAAAGGAACAAAATGTTGGTATGGTTGGCAATGTTCAAAAACTTGCAGACTCTATGATTTACGATCATGCTGGTGTAGTGTTCGGGCCTGCTGGCAATCCCCGTCATTTTGGCCAAGGTTTTTTATTTAACCCAATGGGTGGTGGCAGGCGTAGATGGAGTGCAGTCACGGCTGCATGTACATTGGTAAAAAGGGAAACCTTTCTTTCTTTTGATGGATTTGATGAAGACTTCATCAACGGATGTGAAGATGTTGAGCTATGTGTCCGAATGTCAAGGTCTGGATTGGAGCATTATGTTGCTCATAACAGTGTGATTCAGCATGTAAAAGGAGCTTCTGACG
>Ga0181593_10001515_pt1 | contig 21132 bp, 16 predicted proteins | sample 071ome_19_FD_133756 | JGI IMG/M metagenome (GOLD analysis project Ga0181593, IMG submission 133756) | Coastal salt marsh microbial communities from the Groves Creek Marsh, Skidaway Island, Georgia - 071413AT metaG (megahit assembly) | ecosystem: Environmental > Aquatic > Marine > Intertidal...
GAACGAGCCCATGCGCGGGCCTTGGTCCTGCCCAAGCAACACCTGGTAAAGCGCCTTGAACCAATCACGTAACGATTTGAACGTTTCTTCGTGCGACTTGCCCACTTCGTACACGAGTGTTTGCAAGCTTTCCGGGGTCGGCTCACCCTCAAACGACTTCAGTCCGTCGCGTAGTTGCGTGAACGCCGGCAATTCCGCGTCCGACATCTTGCGGTAGACTTTCGTTGGCTTCACGAAATCCTGATAGTACGCGACCGCGTGTTTCACCAAGCTATTGAGCAACGGCGCGCTTTCAGGTGTCGCGCCCGGCACAAACCGGGAAATGTAGTGCCAAAGCACGCCAGGCTCTTCCGCATGGCACACGCCAGCCAGATTCAAAAGCATGCCGAAACTCACCCGCAACGTATCCTGCGGCGGATGCCCCCCGTGAATATGCCATACCGGATTATTGAGCTTCTTGTCGTCTTCTTCCCCGGGAAATTTCTCGAGGTGGTCGAGATACTCGTCCACGGCCTTGGGAATAACGTCGAAGTACAATCGCTTTGCCGTCTTGGGCTTTTGGTACATGAATAACGCAAGGCTTTCGGACGGTGCGTACTTAAGCCACTCGTCCACCGTTAAGCCGTTGCCTTTGGACTTGGAGATCTTCTGTCCGCCGTCATCCAGGAAAAGTTCATATGTTAAGTTGGTCGGCGGTGTCCCGCCGAGAATGCGGCATATCCGGCCCGACAACTTCACCGAATCAATCAGGTCTTTTCCGGACATCTCATAATCAACGCCCAAGGCATACCAGCGCATCGCCCAATCGCACTTCCACTGGAGCTTGCAATGTCCGCCGGTAACGGGGACCTCGACATTTTTCCCGGCTTCGTCCTTGTAAACGATGCGGCCCGCAGCCACGTCCCGATCAAGAATGGGCACCTGCAGAACAACGCCTGTCTTTTCACATACGGGCAGAAACGGCGAATACGTCGCACGGCGCTCGGGGCCGAGTGTCGGCAATATCACGTCTATGACGTCATCGTATTTTTCCAGCACACGCATCAATGCGGTGTCGAATTCACCCGACGCATAACATTCCGTCGCGCTCTTAAATTCGTATTCAAACGCAAAAGAATCCAAAAACTTTCTGAGCCGTGCGTTGTTGTGGTGGCCAAAGCTCTCGTGCGTTCCGAACGGGTCCGGAATGCGCGTCAACGGTTTTCCCAGATGAGGACGCACGATTTCGGGGCTCGGAATATTGTCGGGAACCTTCCGCAAGCCGTCCATGTCGTCGGAAAACGCAAACAGGCGCGTCTTTACGCCTGGCACCAAGGTTTCAAATGCCTTGCGGACCATCGTCGTCCGCACCACTTCCCCAAAGGTCCCGATATGCGGCAACCCAGACGGGCCGTACCCCGTTTCAAAGAGCACATAGCCTTTTTCCGGTGGCTTTTCTTTTAACCGCTCGTCCCAAAGGGCGCGGGCCTCAACAAAGGGCCAGGCGTTGCAATGGCGGGCATATGCGGCAATGTCGGTCATGAAACAATCATACGGCGAATTTCAGGAAGGCGGGACCCTATTGGTCCCTGCAAAGGAAATCAATATTTCCGGGAGCGCCCCGAGGGTGATTTGCACATTCCCTCGTCCGGGGGTACAGCTTTGCATTCCATGTTCATTCCGCCCCGTACCTAATGCCATCCCCACTCCGCCGCATATTGATTCCCGAGGTTCCAGTGCTGGCCGCAGACTGGACGTCGGCGGCCGTTCTCACCCCTTCAGGCGAGATTTCGGTCAAAAGCGCGGACGCTGCGGCCCAGCATATGGTTTCCGCAAGGCCCGTCCTTTGCCACACCCCGGCGGTCGCTGCACACCTGAAGACGGACCGCTTTGCCGCTCACGACATTCTTGAACTCTACGCCTTTGTGTATCCCGCCTCATTTTGCTTGCCGACCCCGACCGGCATTGCGAACGCTCTAAACATCGCCGCGCCGATACATCTGGAAGACGAACCGTTGGCGCTGGCCGAAGCGGTGAAATCCCTGCTCACGGCCCTAGTGCGTATTCCCGATATCGAGGCAAAGATGCTCGCCGGCATTGCGGGGGCGATGGCGCGCGGAGGCTGGACTTGGGGTGCGAGCGTTCTTGCCGCACTCGGGGGCGACCCAAACGAAACAAGGGGCTACGGACCGGCAGCCGGCCTTCGCGTTTGGATGAACTTGCCGGAATGGGAGGACCGCCCACCGCCTCCGCCGCCGGGCAATCACGTGATTCCGCCTGAAGAAAGCGAAGCACGGTTGGCGGAACTTTTGGGTGGAGATGCCGAAACGCGCGTTGCACAACGCACCTATGCTCGCAATATCACCGCCGCGTTTCAGCCACGACAGGACCCCGAACAACCACTGCTCGCCCTCGTCGAGGCCGGTACGGGAATTGGCAAGACATTGGGTTATGTAGCGCCAGCGAGTTTGTGGGCTCAACGCAATGAGGGTGCGGTGTGGCTTGCAACATTTACACGCAACCTACAGCGCCAATTGGATCAGGAGCTGGACCGGCTTTATCCCGACCCGGACAAAAAGCGTCGCAAGGTCGTCATTCGCAAAGGCCGTGAAAACTACCTATGTCTTTTGAATTACGAGGAGGCTCTCAACCACCTTCAGGTCCAGCCCCATGATGCCGTCGCCCTCGGACTTATCTCCCGCTGGGCCGGAACGACACGCGGCGGAGATATGATCGGGGGCGATTTACCCGGTTGGTTGCCGGAGATATTGGGTCGCGAGCGAACACTTGGACTAGCGGACCGGCGCGGTGAATGCATTTACGCCGCGTGCTCTCACTACCAAAAATGCTTCATCGAGCGCACCGTTCGGCGTGCCCGCCACGCAGAGATCATCGTGGCCAACCACGCCTTGGTGATGGCCCAGGCCGCATTAGGCGGGCTGGATGATGCAGTGCGGCCGACGCGCTACGTCTTCGACGAAGGCCATCACATCTTCGCGGCGGCAGACTCCGCTTTTTCCGCCCATCTGAGCGGATTGGAAACCGCTGACTTGCGCCGCTGGCTGTTGGGCGCGGAAGGATCTGGCACGCGCAGCCGCGCACGCGGGTTGAAACGCCGCGCCGAAGACTTGATGGCCGAAGGAAACGGCGCGGCAGGCGGCTTGTCTGCGGCACTGGAAGAGGTCTTGGCAGCCGCGCACGCGCTACCGGCGACAGGTTGGCGAAATCGCATCAAAGACGGGGAAACGCGCGGACCCTCTGAGGCATTCCTGACGTTGGTTCGCCAGCAAGTATTCGCACGGACAGACCCTAGCTCTCCCTATTCGCTGGAGACGGAAACACACCCCCCCATAGACGGCCTGTTAACAGCTGCAGCAAACCTTGAGGGGGCGCTCGCACAGCTCGAAAACCCATTGCGCCAACTCATATCTGGATTTGCGCGCAAACTGGATGACGAGTCGTCTGAACTCGATAGCAACACACGCGCGCGCATCGAAGCCCTTATGCGAACAATCGAGCGCCGCGGCGTTCTGCCTGTCGCCGCTTGGCGCGCCATGCTCAAAGCTTTGAAGGACAGCACCCCGCCGGAATTCGTCGATTGGTTTACCGTTGAGCGCACCGACGGTTACGACCTGGACGTCGGTCTCTACCGCCACTGGGTTGATCCTACACTGCCCTTTGCGCGTGCCCTCGCCGATCACACACACGGCTTAGCGATAACATCCGCGACGCTCTTGAACGGGGATTCCGATGAAGACGCCGATTGGGCGAATGCCGATCAGCGGGTCGGCGCAAGCCACCTCGCACCGCCCGTGGCCCGCGCATCATTAGCCTCGCCATTTGATTATGCCAAATCCACCTGCGTCATTGTGATTACGGATGTGCGTAAGGACGATTTGACCCAAGTCGCGGCGGCCTACCGCGAGCTCTTTCTCGCCTCTCATGGGGGCGCGCTGGGGCTGTTCACCGCTATTAGCCGCCTGCGCGAAGTACACAGACAAATTGCCGCACCGCTGGAACAATCCTCAATGCATCTTTACGCCCAACATGTGGACGCCATGGACATCTCCACCTTGGTGGACATTTTCCGCGCGGAAGAAGACGCCTGCCTGCTGGGTACAGACGCCTTACGCGAGGGCGTCGATGTGCCGGGCCGCTCGTTGCGCTTGGTTGTGTTCGACCGCGTGCCTTGGCCACGCCCGGACATCCTCCACAAAGCCCGCAGAGTGGCTTTTGGTAAACGGACCTACGATGATGCCATTACGCGGCTTCGCCTTAAGCAGGCCTTCGGCCGCCTTATTCGTCGCCAAACAGACCGGGGCGTCTTCGTACTTTTGGATTCGATGATGCCGTCACGCTTAAAAGGCGCATTTCCGAAAGGTACACCGTTTTACCGGCTCGGCCTGAAGGATGCGGTGGAAAAGGTGCGTGAGTTTTTGCCGCGGCAGCCCAGTTAACTCTTCGGCATGAGCTTCATAACGCCACCCATGTCGTAGGCCCCGCCTTTCTCAAGCGCGCTTCTGTAGGACGGCAACGCGCGGATGCGCTCGAGAAATTCTTTGATGTTGGAATAGTCGTCCAAAATGCCAAGGGAGCCGCTCATTTCCAACGGAAAACTCATCATCATGTCGGCTGCACTCAATTCATCGCCGAGAAAATAAGGCGCTTTTTCCAGCTCCTCTTCGATCACATCGAAGTGCAGCTTCAGCTGCGATTGAACGCGGTCCTTCATGGGCGCCATCGCTTCACCAAACCGTACAGCGTAAAACGCCAATAAGATCGGCGTCATGATCGAACCTTCGGCGTAGTGCATCCAATACAGGTACCGTGGCCGTTCGGGTGCGTCGACTTTTGGCGCAAGTTTTCCAGGTCCGTATTTGTCCGCAAGATATTCGACGATCGCGCCTGATTCCGGCAGCACCATTTCGCCGTCGCAGATTACAGGTGACTTGCCGAGAGGATGCACTTTTTTCAGGTTCTCAGGTGCAAGCATCGTTTGGGAGTCACGTTGGTACGGCACGATCTTGTAGGGAACGTTAAGCTCTTCGAGCAGCCAGAGTATGCGCTGTGATCTGGAATTGTTGAGATGATGAACTTCGATCATGAGCCCTCTCCCTGAATCGCACCGAAATCTATCACGATTGGGCTTTCGCCCACCGGAGCCGCGTGCCGTTGCAATGTGACGAGTTCACCGGCGTCAACGCAGCTCCCAATGACTTCTGAAGGCAATTTCAAGTCCGCAAGCTCCTTGCGCGGGACACGCACCGGTGTCACCGGACGGGTCATGCCCCAGTTCGCTTCGCGCTCGCTGTCGAAAAATAGAAGGGTCCAGTAGCCAGGAAGATGATTCCAATGCAGCTCGGCGAAGTGCTCGTATTCAAACCCTGTCACATCCGCCAATTGCTCTTCGCTAATTCCGTTTTGCAGTGCGCACACCGTTTTCCAGTTCCACTCGGTCAGAGGCGCGAGATCAAGCGTATCGGTCCCGGCCATCAGCGCGTAGCGCAGGTTTCTCTGGAACGCCAATTCCTTTTTTGACTCCGGCCCGCCTGTCCGTGTGTACATAAAATACAGCATGCCTGGTGCCAGCGTGAAGATCAGCAAAAGCGCAATGACTTTCAAAAAGGAGGGTGATGGCGCGGCGGACATGATTTTCGATCATCCAACAGTTCAAAAACAAAGGGCCGCACCTTACGGCGCGGCCCTTTCTAATAGCATATCTGGCCGGATGTGGCTTAGAAGCCCATACCGCCCATATCGCCCATGCCGCCGCCCGGAGGCATGGCCGGACCGTCATCCTTCTTCGGGATTTCGGCCACCATGGCTTCGGTGGTGATCAGCAGGCCAGCCACGGACGCGGCATCCTGCAGGGCCACGCGCACGACCTTGGTCGGGTCGATAATACCGGCCTTCACCAGATCGACGTATTTTTCGCTCTGGGCGTCGTAGCCGAAATTGGCGTCCTTGGACTCAAGGATTTTGCCGGCCACGACCGCACCGTCTTCACCGGCGTTCTCGGCGATTTGGCGAACCGGTTGAGACAGCGCGCGGCGAACAATATCGATGCCCACCTTTTGATCGTCGTTGCTGGTACGCAGACCGGTAAGGGCACTCGCCGCACGCAACAGCGCAACACCGCCGCCCGCAACGATACCTTCTTCCACCGCAGCGCGGGTGGCATGAAGGGCATCGTCAACGCGGTCTTTCTTTTCTTTCACTTCGACTTCCGTCGCACCGCCGACGTGGATCACAGCAACACCGCCAGCCAGCTTGGCCAGACGCTCTTGCAGCTTTTCCTTGTCGTAGTCGGAAGACGTTTCTTCGGACTGCTTGCGGATTTGATCACAGCGAGCCTTGATTTCCGTCTTCTTGCCGGCGCCATCAACGATAGTGGTGTTTTCCTTGTCAATGTTGACGTGCTTGGCTTGCCCGAGCATGTCCAAGGTGACGCTTTCCAGCTTGATCCCGATGTCCTCAGAAATCACCTGTCCGGACGTCAGCACCGCGATATCTTCAAGCATCGCTTTGCGGCGATCACCGAAGCCCGGCGCCTTCACGGCAGCAACCTTCAGGCCGCCGCGCAGCTTGTTGACTACCAGGGTGGCCAGCGCTTCACCTTCGATATCCTCGGCAATGATAAGCAGCGGACGCGAAGCTTGCACCACGGCTTCCAGAACCGGAAGCAGCGGCTGCAGACTGGAGAGCTTCTTCTCATGAATGAGAATGTAGGGATTGCCCAACTCGACCGTCATCTTGTCGGCGTTGGTGATAAAATACGGCGAGAGATAGCCGCGGTCGAACTGCATACCTTCAACCACGTCCAGTTCCGTCTCAAGGCCTTTGGCTTCCTCAACGGTGATCACGCCTTCCTTGCCGACCTTATCCATGGCCTTGGAAATGATGTCGCCGATTTCTTTTTCGCCGTTGGCGGAAATAGTGCCGACCTGCGCGATTTCATTGCTGGTCTTCACCTTTTTGGATTGCTTGGCGAGGTTTTCGACGACCGCAGCAACAGCTTTGTCGATGCCGCGCTTCAGATCCATCGGGTTCATGCCGGCGGCAACTGATTTGGCGCCTTCGCGAACAATAGACTGAGCCAGAACCGTCGCGGTGGTCGTGCCGTCACCTGCCAGATCGTTGGTCTTAGAAGCAACTTCCTTGACCATTTGGGCGCCCATGTTTTCGAACTTGTCTTTCAGTTCGATTTCCTTGGCGACCGTGACACCATCTTTCGTGATACGGGGTGCGCCGAACGCCTTTTCGATAACGACGTTACGGCCTTTGGGGCCAAGCGTGACCTTCACGGCATTGGCCAGGATATCGACGCCGCGCAGCATCCGATCGCGCGCATCCGCCGAGAATTTTACTTCTTTAGCAGCCATTTTTTGTGTCCCTTCCGTTATGTACTTTTATGGACAGAGTGTTTCGACTGAGGTGAAAAGCCGGACGGGCCTATTGAATGATGCCCATGATGTCGGACTCTTTCATGATCAACAGTTCTTTGCCGTCGATCTTCACTTCCGTGCCCGACCATTTGCCGAACAGGATGCGGTCGCCCTTCTTGACGTCCAGCGGGTGAATTTTACCGTCTTCGCCGCGGGCACCCTGGCCTACGGAAATGACCTTGCCCTCCATGGGCTTTTCCTGAGCGGTATCGGGGATAATGATCCCGCCCTTGGTTTTGGTATCGGATTCAACGCGCTCGACGAGAACCCGGTCGTGTAGTGGCCGAAACTTCATTCAACCCTCCATCAAGAGATTGATTTTAATATCGTTTTTTGAACGCCAGCAGGTTGTTAGCACTCCCCCTAGCTGAGTGACAACGTAGGTAGTGTGCCGCCTGCCCGGAGTCAATAGGCCGGGAGCTGACAAATCGGCGGTGCGGCTGGATTTTTTTTGTAGCTGGGGCTGAGCCCAACCGGCCTATCTAAGCCGCAATCTCAATATTTTCCGGAGGCAGGCCTTCCCAGTACCGGTCCATCATCCCGGAAAATGCCGTCTCCAGATACCGGGCGAACGATCTGGGATCAAATAAGGGAGCGGTTGAGCGGCTCGCAAGGACCTTCCGGCGAATCTGCCAGAGAAGGTCCGGGTCCCTAGCCAGGGCGACGGCGCGCGCTTCATACTCATCCGGAGAATGCGTGATCAGCTCCGGCAAACCCATTGCATTCAGAATGCTGCCCGCCATACGGCTGACCATGCTCTCTCCCAGACATGTCAATACCGGCAATCCGGCCCATAGCGCATCGCTCGCCGTTGTTCCGGCGTTGTACGGCCAGGTATCCAAAAAAAGGTCCGCGGCCCGATAACGCGCCAAATGCTCGGCCAGCGGTAGACGCTCACCGAATATAATTCGCTCGGGATCAACGCCAAGGTTTGCCGCCGCCTGTTTCAGATTGGCCTTCGCAAAGTCATTGCGCGTGTAGAGCAGCAGAACACTTTCTTCGACATTTTTAAGAATGCGCATCCACCGCTCAAAAGTATCGGGCATGATTTTAAAGTTGTTGTTGAAGCAGCAGTAGACCAATCCAGTCGAAGGCAGGCCAAGTTCTTCTCGGGTAAAGGCTTTGTTCGAAACTTCTCTATGCGAGGGATTCACCTGATAGCTTGGAAGGTAAGCAATTTTTTCGGCAAAGTGCTTTTGAGACTCCGGCGGAATGAGCGTTTTATCGGCGACGACGTAATCAATGTACGATGCCCCGGATGTACCGATATAACCGATGTAACTCACCTGGATCGGTGCGGCGCGAAGCGCGAAGATACCGGTACGGCCGTCCGCGGTGAGCCCATTGAGATCAACGGCGATATCGATACCCATATCCCTAGAGAGCTGAGCAATTTCCAAATCGGACTTGCTACGCACATCCATAAACTCGTCGAATGACCTCGCCACCCGTTGTTGCACGCTATCGCCGGTTTCGATGCCGTAGGAAAAACCAATCACTTCGAATTTACTTCTGTCGTGAGCCTCGAATAATTCAACAGTCAGGTGAGATACAGGATGATCACGAAAATCGGCCGAAAAATATCCAACGCGGATTTTTTCGCTTTTTTGCCGACGAGGAACCGCTCCCAACAAGACACTCTCGGGACAATTGGAACTGATCCATGTTTCAGCGGAGCGGCGTTGAGCATCCGGGAAATCTAGAAGACACAAAACAGAGAACGGCTCGGACACGTGACCGCCATTACAGATGCCCGCTTTCAGTTCATTTAAGTCGTTTTCGAACCCCGACCATTCGCACATCTCAAGCTTCGTGTGCAGAAAAGTTCCCAGCAAAAACGGGTGGCTTGGTGAAAGTTCGAGCGTTTTTCTGAAACTTGATACTGCTTCGTCGAGCTTCCTTTGCGCCTTAAGGGCATTTCCACGGTTGTTATATGCATCCGCATAATTTGGATTGATGCGGATGGCCGCATTGAAGCTGTCAACCGCCGCCGCAGCTCTTTTCAGAGAGAACAGGGCGTACCCTCGGTTGTTGTAAGCTTCAGCATGGTTGGGGTTCAATTCTATGGCCCGGCCGTAGCTCTCTATAGCCTCGTCAAAGTGTCTCAAGGCCAATAAGACGTTGCCGCGTTTGAAATGAGCCGCGACGGACTTTGGGTCCAGGGAAATCGCCTTGTCGAAACTGAAAAGAGCGCCATCCAGATTTCCAATGGCGGTCAGCGCTGTCCCGAGGTTCGAATGGTAATAAGCAACACTTGGATCCGCATTGATCGCCTTCTCGATGGACTCTATGGCCTTCAGCGGCTGACCTGACTGCAGCGCCATTACGCCTAACAGATGCAGCGCTTCAGATTGTCGGGGGTCTTCCTCGAGCACGCGCTCACATGCCTGCCTCGCGTCCTCCAGCTGCCCCTGCTTGTGCAACGAAAACGCCTGCACAAGCATCGAGTTATCATCTTGCGTCAATGCTAGCCGCCTAATCCGCTATGCCCGGTCGGGGCCCAGAAGTGGGTGAGGTCGCCGCTCTTTATAAATGAAATACAGATTTCGGCTGTAGATGATGATGCCGCCGAGCTGGGCGATGATAAACACCGGTTCTTGAATGTAGATCGCGTAGGCAAACGTCAGAACACCACCGGTAAGACTGAGATGCCAAAACGCCAAGGGAATGACACTGCGGCGCATGCGTTCGCTGGCAATCCACTGCACGAAAAAACGGGAGCCGAAGACGATCTGGCCGAGTAATCCAACCGTCTTCCAAATGTTCATGGTTAAAAACCATGTAAAAAACCAGCTCATGGGCAACTCCCTACTTCAAAAAATCCGTCTCATTCCGAACGGTCAGGTTTATGATCACGCTCATGGACAGTGGGTTTTGTGTGTCTCAGTTTCAGCCAGATAACGCCAAGCAGATCGACGACTCCAATGAGACCACGCATCCAAATACCATACTTGGACCGTCCCTTTGTACGCGGTCTGTGTGCAACGGGTATGGAAACCACTCGGCCACCGGCCCGCATGGTCAGAGCGGGCATAAACCTGTGAAGAGAATTGAAATGAGGCAGCCGCAAAAACATGTCTCGCTGCAATAATTTTAGGCCGCAGCCCGCGTCCGGCGTTCGATCACCGAGCAATGCGGCACGTACGAGATTTGCGAACCTCGATGCGAGGTGACGCAGCGAGGAGTCCCGGCGCTTAATCCGCTCACCAATAAAAAGTGTACGCGCTGCTTCGCGCCCTGCAGACGCCCGCGCTTCCAAAAATTTTTGGAAATCCGCCGGAACATTTTGTCCATCTCCATCGATGGTCGCGATCCATTCTCCGCGTGCAATCAGCACGCCGGAGATAATGGCCTGGCTTTGTCCGCACCCATGCACATGATGAAGAGCACGGATATGGTCATGTGTTGCCGCAAGATCATTGGCTTCATGACTGGTGCCGTCCTCGGACCCATCGTCAACAATGACGATTTCGTAGCTCGTCTGGCCGGCCAACGCTGCATCAATTTCACCGACCAAAGGCGCGACATTTCCGGCTTCATCCTTGACCGGCATGACCACAGTGAGATCGATCACAGGCTTTGGGGTTGTATCTTCGGGCATGGGCGCTCCGCCGACGGGGAAATCGCCGTATACACGGCCCGAGCCCCAATGCAAAGGGACCGCCTGGACCGGTTACCCTTGTCCCGACCGGTCAGTTACCCTAATCCTTCATGCAGATTGAACGAGGCTTAACCTATGAGTGTTTCTGCGGCCGGCCCTTACACACGTCCCATGGCTTTGTGGCTCGTTGCCTGTGCGGCCATGATCTTTGTCATGGTATTGCTCGGAGGCGCGACACGCCTGACAGAATCTGGCCTGTCCATGGTGGAATGGAAGCCGCTCACCATTCTGCCGCCCATGAGCGACGCGGATTGGCAAACAGAATTCCAGGCCTATCAATCCTCGCCCGAATTCATCAAAGAAAACTCATGGATGACCGTGGATGACTTCAAGGAAATCTATTGGCTTGAATATATTCATCGGAATTGGGGACGCCTCATCGGTTTAGTGTTTGCCATCCCCTTTGCATGGTTTGTCTATAAAAAGGCCGTTGACCGGACCTTAGGCTTGAAATTGGCAGGACTGTTCATTCTTGGCGGCGCCCAAGGTGCGCTGGGCTGGTTCATGGTTGCAAGCGGGTTACAGGACCGTCCTGACGTCAGCCAGTACCGCCTCGCTGCGCATCTCATTCTCGCCTTTATTGTTTATGGACTCATCCTTTGGGTCGCCCTCGACTTGTTTAGGTCCCGGCGACGGAATGTGCCTGGCTCCTCCGACATTGGTTTCGCCCGCCTGACCCTCGGACTCTCTATTTTCATTCTTTTTGTCGCGATGTCCGGGGCCTTTGTCGCGGGGCTGGACGCGGGCCTGATCTACAACACCTTCCCCTTGATGGACGGCCAACTTGTTCCAGACGGGGTGTATACCCCTGCTCCGTGGTACGTTGCGATGTTCGAAGACATCATGACCGTTCAATTCAATCATCGCATGCTCGCCATATCGGCAGTCATCCTAGTGATCTACACTTGGTGGCGGTCGCGCGCCCAAAAGCTGGGAAAATATGCACACGGACTGGCGGGCCGCCTATTGGCCATGGCACTTTTGCAAGCCGGGCTGGGCGTCTATACCCTGCTTATGGTTGTTCCGCTGGGTGCGGCTTTGGCGCACCAGGCGGGCGCATTGATTCTTTTCACCATCGCCTTATGTCTAGCACATGAGGCCCGCGCATCGTCGGCTACCGCCGCCGTGCGCATGCAATACAAACCGGCGGAGTAGTACCATGGCTGACCTAAAAGTCACCGAGTCCCTGTTCTTCGATAAAACCGGCATGGACAAGGGTGCCGTGGACTCGATTGTGTCCGATGCGCTGCACGGCTGCGACGACGGCGAACTCTTTATGGAGTACTGCCAATCGGAAAGTTTTCTGTTCGACGACGGCAAAGTGAAGAACGCATCCTTTGACACCTCACAAGGGTTTGGGCTGCGCGCCGTTGCCGGTGACACAACGGGATTTTCACATGCGTCCAATCTGGACGAGAAATCCATCGCCCGCGCCGCCGATACTGTAAAAGCGGTTCGCTCCGGCAGCGGCGGTAACATGGCTGAGCCACCTGTCGGCACAAATCAGCAGCTCTATACGGATGCAAATCCCCTGCCCCTCGTGCCGTTCGAGGTTAAAGTTGAAACCCTTGCGGAAATCGACGCTTACGCAAGAGACAAAGACCCGCGCGTCAAACAGGTTACGGCCTCGTTGGCGGGCTCTTGGCAGGCCGTGCATATCGTCCGCGAAGGCGGTGAAGCGGCGTCGGACATTCGCCCCCTCGTACGGCTCAATGTCAGCGTGGTTGTCGGCGACGGCACGCGCATGGAAGCCGGGGGCTACGGCACCGGCGGACGCGTGACCTATGAAGAGTTCCTCAAACCGGAAACATGGAAAGCCGCCGTGGATGAAGCGCTGCGCCAAGCGCTGGTCAATTTGGAGTCCGTCGACGCCCCGGGCGGCGAAATGCCCGTGGTTCTCGGCCCTGGCTGGCCAGGCATTCTGCTGCACGAAGCCGTCGGCCATGGCTTGGAAGGCGACTTTAACCGCAAGAAGACCTCGGCTTTTTCAAGCCTCATGGGCAAACAGGTTGCAGCCAAGGGTGTGACCGTTGTCGATGACGGAACATTCATGGACCGCCGTGGCTCTCTCACTATCGACGATGAAGGCACACCGACCTCTAAGACCGTTCTAATTGAAGACGGCATCCTCACCGGATATTTGCAGGACCGTATGAACGCCCGCCTCATGGGTATGCGCCCGACGGGCAACGGCCGCCGTGAATCCCACGCACACCACCCCATGCCACGCATGACCAACACCTTCATGCTTAGCGGCGACAAGTCTCACGACGAAATCATCAAGTCTGTAAAGAAGGGCATTTATGCGGTGAGCTTTGGCGGCGGTCAGGTGGACATCACGTCCGGCAAATTCGTGTTCTCGGCAACCGAGGCCTACAAAATCGAGGACGGAAAAGTCACTGCGCCGGTGAAGGGCGCAACGTTGATCGGCAATGGCCCGGACGTCCTGACCAAGGTGTCCATGATCGGCAATGACATGAAACTCGATCCTGGAATTGGCACCTGCGGCAAGGACGGCCAAGGCGTGCCGGTGGGTGTTGGACAGCCGACCTTAAAGATCGAACAACTCACGGTCGGCGGCACGGCCATTTAGACGGCTCACGGAAACCGGTACGAAAACCGGAGCCCAAAACTGTTATCCACACTCGCGCGGGAAAACCCGTGCACGGCATAGGCGGTGACTGACACATCCCGTGTTAAATCATATGACGCATAGGCAACCAACTCACGGCCATCGCTGCCGCCGGCGCGCGGCGACGTTCTCCAATCAAAAATAGCGCCGACGGAAAGTTTATCGGTCACGGACCGGCCAATGCCTGCCGATATGGCGTAGACATTGCGCCCGCCGTTGTCGTGCGGACGAAAACCGTAGGACGCAGATAACAAAACCGACCAATACCCATAGAGCTGGGTAGCCTGTAGTGATGATTTTCGCTGGTGCCGTTGCTTGCACTTTGTCTTTCCAATGCAATTGCGCGAGCGCATCGACCAGAAAGTGAAAATAATTGTTCGTTGAATATGAATTCACCGACAACACAGTGCCGTCAAAGGACGTCCATGGAATATGGCTACCGGGCAACTGCCCTTTAAAATGTCCAAATGCGTACTCCAGCGACGCTCCGTCTAAATTGACGGCGGACTGACGGACAAGGCGACCGTCAATGGTCAGCACGAATCCAAACGGACCCATCAAAAAGCAATCGCGCACAGCGCATACCATCGGCACGTGCCGTTGTACCGGGCCCGCGGGAAAGACCTTCGCGAATTCAGATCGATTCAAAAAAATCGGTGCGGTTAATTTCAGAGGCGGAAAGTCATCGGCCAAAGCGTATGTGAACTGGTCCTCGCCGACCCCCAGATCTGCAATGGGAACTTGCCGCCCGGATGACTCCAAGTCCAACAAATGGAGGATTTTTTCGCCGCTCATGGCGTCAATATGACAGACCTTTTACGCGGGCTCCATGCTCATAAACATGCGCCAGGAAAGATGGACATGGGCGCACCTTCCTCATATCGTCCGCATCTGCTGCCAGACGTGGGGAGTTACACACACCATGACGACCATTCGCTCGATCCCAGCACTTTTAACTGCGGTCTTTGTGTGCGCGGCACTCATCGCCACGTCTTCACCCGGGCTGTTGCATGCACAGGACCGCGGCGATCAAGCGAACGAATCCTCTGCGAGTGACGCAAAAAAGAATGAAGAGCCCCAGGTCTTCACCAAAGAATTTTCCGGCACATTCAATGAACGAAGAATCACCTACACCGTCACCGCCGGAGAGACTTTTCTAAAAAATGAAAAAGACGAAAACACCGCCAGCATCTTCACGGTCGCCTACACACAGAACGGCATCTCCGAGCCAGCAGACCGGCCCGTCACTTTTGTCTTCAACGGCGGTCCCGGGTCGGCATCGTTGTGGCTGCATATGGGCGTTTTCGGACCCAAACGCATCGTCGTACCCAGCGACGCCACCTCGGCCGGCGCACCGCCTTACAATTTACAGGACAATGCTCTCAGCATCCTCGATGTCACCGATCTCGTATTCATCGATCCGGTGGGCACCGGTTATTCACGCCCGCTCGGCGATGCGAAGGGCGAAGACTTCTGGGGATTGCACGAAGACGCCCGATCCATCGCCGAATTCATTCGTGTGTGGATCACGGAACAGGAGCGCTGGAACTCACCGAAATACATCGCCGGCGAGAGCTACGGCACCACGCGCGCCTCGCAACTGGTTGCAGAACTTCAGGGCGGCTACACCGGCGTCGCGGTGAACGGCGTGATCTTGATTTCGTCCGTTCTCGATTTTCACACCATCGACATTCAAGCTGGCAACGACCTCCCCTATATCGGCTTCCTGCCAACCTACGCGGCGGCGGCTTGGTATCATGGATTGATCGAGCCAAAGCCGGACAGCCTCGCCGAATTTATTGAGGATGCGCGGCGTTTCGCACGCGATGAGTATTCCGTTGCTCTTTTGAAAGGCACGTCGCTCAGTGAAGCGGAGCGTAAAGACATCATCGCCAAGCTTTCGCACTACACGGGCTTGTCCGAGATCTATATCGAGCGCGCCAAACTTCGCGTGGCGCCGTATCGTTTTATGAAAGAGCTTTTGCGGGAGCGCGGATTGAGCGTCGGGCGATACGATGCACGCTACACCGGTGAGGACTACGACGATGCCGGAGAAGGCACGGATAACGATCCCTCTGCATACGGCGTCAGCGGCGCCTTCGTCGCAACCATCAACGACTACCTCACGCGTATCCTCGAGGTGGATATGGGTCGTCGGTACAAGATTCTCGATAGCGAACCCATCAGAAACTGGCGCTGGACCAGCGCCAGCGATCGTACACCGTCCGTGAACGTCGCCCCGCATCTCGGACGGGCTCTGCGCGAAAACACCGATTTCCGCGTGTTTGTCGCCAATGGATACTACGACCTGGCGACTCCGTTCTTTGCCACCGAATCCACCTTCCTGAACAACGGAATCAACCCCGAACGGGTAACCCAGGCCTACTACGAGGCCGGGCACATGATGTATACCCACCATCCGTCCCTGGAAAAACTGACCCAGGACGTCCGAGCCTTTATCCAGTCTGCGCCCTAGCCTGCTAGCTGCCGCAACACACTTGACGGCCCCTTCCACATATTGGGCTGTTAACCCGAATTGTAACCACCTAAAGACAACCCGTAGCTGTGGGCAAAATCCGAATTCCCTTGACTTTTCAACGTCACAACCTCTTTCATAGTCGCGCAATCGAGTTTTGGCCCCTGACCTTGCCAGCTACGCCACCAGCTACCCGGCCCTCGGCCTTCCTGGAGGGCGCTCTTTCAAGTCACACCAAACTCTCGTTGTCGGACGTCACGCGACGTGTGCGTGGCATTTCGCGCAATTTGAGCGCTTCTACGGAGATGAAGGTATGGCTTCTGGTACTGTGAAATGGTTCAACAAGGTTAAAGGCTACGGCTTTATTCAACCTTCCGAAGGCGGCAAGGATGTGTTTGTGCACATCACCGCTGTCGAACGTGCGGGTTTGGATACTTTGGTTGAAGGCCAAAAGGTCAGCTTCGAATTGGTGACTGAACGCGGCAAGACCGCGGCCGCCAATCTCAAGGCCGAGTAATAAGATTTATCGGCGCGCCTGCGCCGGTCGAAGTTAAAACGCGGCGGTGCATCATTTGTGATGCGCCGCCGTTGTCGTTTGAAGAGTCGTTTTGGGTTTAGCCGGACACACGCTTCCAGTAGGCTATCGCTCATGCGTTGGAGCACCAGCTCCAAAAAATGCAGGGAGGGACGCACATGGCATTCGATCCAGTGGATATCCAAGGAAAAAAGGTTTTAATCACCGGCGTAACCGGTCAAGTCGCACGCCCGCTGGTGGACGCCTACGCCAAGACCGCCGATGTGTATGCCATGGCCCGTTACGGCAAAGACGAAGCCCGCAAATCGATCGAGGCCTCAGGCGGCAAGGCCGTCAAAGCCGATCTTGGCGATCCTTCTTCTCTCACCGCAGTGCCGGAAGATGTGGACTACGTCATCAACGCCGCCGTTTCCACAACAGGTGACTTCGCGAATGATCTGAAAACCAACGCCGAAGGTGTTGGCCATCTTATGGCCCGCTGCAAAAACGTGAAAGCGATCCTGCATATTTCGACAACAGGCGTATACGTCCAAGGCAGTCAGGAGCCCCGAACAGAATCAAGCATGCTCGGCGACAACCATAAGAGCTTCATGCCGACCTATTCGATCTGCAAAATCGCAGCGGAACGCGTGTGCCGATTTGCCGCCGCCACCTACGGCATTCCGACCACCATTGCGCGTCTGAACGTACCTTATGGTGACAATGGCGGATGGCCGGCCATGCACTTGGATGCCATGCGCAAGGGCGAACCCGTCATCGTTCATCCAGAAAGTCCGAACTATTACAATCCCATTCACGTCGATGATTACACCGAGAAAATGCTGCGCCTGCTTGCCTGCGCCACCAAAGACGTGACATTGACAAACTTCGGCGGCTCACAACGGGTGAGCATCGAGGAATGGTGTGCCTACCTCGGCGAGATTACGGGCTTGAAACCGAACTTCGTCTCAAATCCCATGGCGTTCGGCAGCATCACCATTGATCCCACACGGATGCATGAATTGATTGGTGAAACCAAGGTCGATTGGAAGGACGGGATGCGCAGAATGGTGAAAGCGTTGGCGCCGGAGACTTTGGCAGCCTAGCAAATGTGGATTTGCGTTTAACCGCGCCCCATATTCTCCAGGATTTGCTTGGCCAACATCTCTTCCATGAGACGCCGGATGGACCGATCTGGGCTCGAGTGACGCACCGAAATTCCGAAGCTCATGTTGCCGACCATGACCGCGACACCATCGCCCCAATGAAGAGAGCGATCTCCGTAGGGCAACTCAATGGGCGGGGCCGGAATGACATGCTCTTCAGCAGCTTCGTAAAAAGACTCCAGAAAATGTTCAGGGCCGGCGCTGCCTTCGGGCCAAATTTGGGCGTTCAAAATAGCGTAGGTCCCGCCGCGCTCCGGGTCTTCGCTGGTGTTGAAGAAACACGTGGAGGAATAGGTGCCGTCCCGGGTAATGCCGTCGTCTTGCCGTTGGACCTCGCGGACCGGCACGCCAATGACCCGCTGAATTTCCGCCGCGCTGATCATGTCGCAGGCGTTGATCTGTCCCGGACCGGCCTCAGCCACGGACTTCTCGCTTGTGGCGGGCTGCGTGAGCAGCGCGGCCGCCACGCCCGCACCAACCAATGCGGCAACGAACACGCCCGCCGCTATACCGCGATGTTGCATAGGTCTATCCTCCCGACCGCATTAACGCATGGCATTTAATATAGTATCGCTGGCCTGAACACCAAAATCGTCGAGAGCGGCCAAAAGCCGCGTAGGTTTGAAATCCGGGACATGCTTTCCAATATCGTACGCACCCTTGCCAATATCAGCCGGCGACGGCCCCGCACTGCCCTCGCTGTTGTCATTGCGGCGGCTGTCTTGTCCGCGGCCATCGCGTCGGAATTTCTTTCCTTTAATGCCGACACACGGGCGCTGTTCGACCGGAACCTGTCGTTTCGAGTCGCCGAGCGTGAATTCGAAACCCAGTTTCCCAGTGAATACGATCTGACCGTCGCCGTGATCGATGCCCCTTCGGCGCAACAGGCGCAGTCGGCCGCCAATCGGCTGGTGAACGCGCTTGCGCCTCGAACCGAGATATTCGAGTCCGTTCGCAATCCCACCGGCGGCCCCTACTTCGACCGCAACGGCCTGCTTTATCTCTCCGTCGAGGAATTGGACTCCCTTTCGGCCGACTTGGCGGTCGCGCAACCTCTTCTCGGTGCGATCGCGACCGACCGCAACGCGCGCGGCCTCTTGCGCCTTTTGGACCTCGCTTATACGGCCGCGGCCGAAGGCGAAGACGCCGCGGATGCGTTCGCGCCCGCCGCCCGGCAAGCGGCGGATGTGATCGAGAAAACACTCAATGGCGAGCCGGCGCGTATGGATTGGCAGGGTCTGTTCACGGCACTGTCTCCGCCCGGTCAAACTGCCCGCGCCTTGGTCATCACGAAGCCGGTATTGGATACCGCCGCCCTGCAACAAGGTGAAGCCGCCGCCGCCGCGATCAGAAGCGCCACACAAACCTTGGGGATCATACCGGAGAACGGCTACCGCGTGCGGCTGACCGGACAGATCCCGCTCTACGATGAGGAGTTCATAACGGTCGCAGAGGGCACCGGCTTTGCCGGTCTCGTTTCATTAACACTCGTAACCATACTTCTGTTCTTGGCTTTGGGATCGGCGCGCTTTGTCGGCGCGGCGGCGCTGACACTCGTATTAGGGCTTTTGCTCACATTGGGATGGGCTGCCCTGACGACGGGCGAACTCAATCTCATTTCAGTAGCATTTGCGATTATGTTCGTCGGCCTCGCCGTGGACTTTAGCATCCAGTTCTTCATGCGCTTTCGCGCCGAGCGATTTGGACAGCCGGACACGTTGGAGGGCAGAGACAAGGCGATAGACGGCGCCGCTTCCATCATGTCTAAGCCGCTTCTACTCGCCGCAGCCGCCACCGCCCTCGGGTTTTTCTCGTTCCTGCCGACCGAATACCGCGGCGTGTCGCAGTTGGGCGTGATCGCGGGCGGCGGTATGATCATTGCCGTTATCCTGACATTCACGGTGCTGCCCGCCTTGCTCGCGTTTGGCCGGCCCCGGGGCGAGGCCGCGCATGTCGGTTATCTTTGGGCGGCCCCTTTCAACCGCTTCCTAATCGAAAAGCGCAACTTGGCGCTGTCCTTGGCGGGCCTTGCCGTTATTGGCGCACTCGCGGTCTTACCCGGGCTCGTATTCGATTTCGACCCGTTGAAGCTGAAGGACCCGGAAACGGAGTCCATGTCCACGGCGTTCGAACTGATGGACGATCCGCTTGTCAATCCGAATACGCTGAGTGTTCTGATCGAAGACGCAGAAAGCGCGATGTCTCTTGCCGAAAAAATTTCCGCCTTGCCTGAAGTGAGCAACGCCATCACCGTTTTCAATCTCATTCCCGAAGACCAAGACATCAAGCTGTCGATGATCGATGATCTTTACCTGATCCTCGGCCCCGCGCTCGAGGCAGGAGCACCCTCGCCTCCGGTGCCGCAAGACATTCGGAGCGCCGCAACGGCGGCATCGGCCAGCCTCGACCGATATCTTGGGTCCTCGCAGGCTGAACGCGAACTTCTTGACGCCGCGGAGCGCTTGGCGCCCCTGATGGAACGGCTGTCCGAAACCGCCGATGACGATACTCTGGCTTTATTGTCTACGGCTCTTTTGGTCGGATTTGATGACGCCCTGGAACCCTTAAAGCTTTCACTGGAGGCCGGTCCGGTCAGCCTTGAGGATATTCCCACAGAATTGCACGACACCTTTGTCGCGCAAGATGGTCGCTATCGGATTCAGATCTCGCCTGCCGACCTAAACCCCGACATCGAAACCCTGACTCAATTCGTCCAAGCCGTCCGCTCCATCGCTCCCGACGCCATCGGCGATCCGGTTGTCATCTATGAAACAGGTCAATTGGTGACGCGTACCTTTCTGCAAGCGGCGATCTTCGCCATCATCGCGATCACCGTTCTTTTGCTATTCGTATTACGCAATCTGGCGGACACTCTGCGCGTCCTTGTCCCACTGTTGTTTGCCGCACTACTGACACTCGGCACATGCGCCGCCCTCGGCTTTCCGCTCAACTTTGCGAATATCATCGCCCTCCCGCTCTTGCTGGGTGTGGGCGTCGCTTATCCGATATACTTTGTCACCGCTTGGCGCGAGGGGGAGCCAACGCTACTTGCCGCACCTGCTGGGCGTGCGATGCTGTATAGCGCCCTCACGACAACAGCGGCCTTCGGCAGTCTGGCCCTCTCCAAGCACGTCGGAACGGCCAGCATGGGCATACTACTGACCATGGCCATGGGGTATACGCTGATTGCAACGCTGATTGTCTTGCCCGCCCTTCTGGGCGCGCCACCGATCAATAAGTCGTCCTAGCCGCCCGCCGA
>Ga0181593_10001516_pt1 | contig 21130 bp, 18 predicted proteins | sample 071ome_19_FD_133756 | JGI IMG/M metagenome (GOLD analysis project Ga0181593, IMG submission 133756) | Coastal salt marsh microbial communities from the Groves Creek Marsh, Skidaway Island, Georgia - 071413AT metaG (megahit assembly) | ecosystem: Environmental > Aquatic > Marine > Intertidal...
ACAGGTATATCTGCGAGTGACCGCGCCAAGACCATAAAGGCCCTGATCGACCCAAATACAAAGCCTGAAGACTTAGGTAAACCGGGGCATATTTTTCCGCTTCGAGCAAAACGCGGTGGCGTTTTAAGAAGAACAGGGCATACAGAGGCCACAGTAGATTTAGCGCGCCTTGCAGGTCTATCTCCAGCCGGAGTCTTGGTGGAAATAATGAATGAGGATGGTTCTATGGCTAGACTTCCCGAACTAATGGAAATAGCCAAGCGGTTTGACCTAAAGATTATTTCAATTGAAGACCTGGTAGCTTATCGGATGAAGGAAGAGCGCCTGATTTATAAACAAGTAGAAATTAAATTACCTACGCAATGGGGAACCTTTAACTTACACGCTTACAAACAAACTACCACAGGTGAAGAGCACTTGGCGTTGGTGAAAGGAGAATGGAATCAAGACGAATCAATCCTAGTTCGAGTTCATTCATCATGCGTAACGGGTGACATATTTGGCAGCTACAGGTGCGATTGCGGAAATCAGCTGCACTATGCAATGCAAAAAATTGAGGACGAAGGTAAAGGCGTGCTCGTTTACATGCAGCAAGAAGGCAGAGGTATTGGACTCATCAACAAGCTTAAAGCATATAAGCTTCAGGAAGAAGGCCTAGATACCGTGGAAGCCAACCTTAAGCTTGGTTTTAAAATGGACGAACGCGATTATGGTGTTGGTGCACAAATCCTAAATGATTTGGGAGTTCGAAAAATGAAATTGATGAGCAACAATCCCAAAAAACGCACAGGACTCATCGGTTATGGATTAGAAATCACAGAGGTGGTTCCAGTGGAGTGTGATACCAACGAACACAACCAACGGTACATGCAAACCAAAAAAGAAAAAATGGGTCATTCTCTGAAACTTGACAATACCTCTAATGACTAAATTAAAAGAGGAACTCGATCAGAGCTATTGGGATGATCGCTGGGTAAATAAGCAAACGGGCTGGGATATTGGCTATGCGTCTACTCCACTCGTGGAATACTTTAACCAAATTGATGACAAAAAGCTCAGAATTTTAATTCCGGGCTGCGGTAATGCTTATGAGGCCGAGCACTTAGTAAATGAGGGTTTCAGCAATGTTCATGTGGTAGACATCAGTAAGACCGCGATAGACAATTTTCTTACTCGATTTCCAAAATTCCCGCGTTCTCAGGCCATACATGCTGACTTCTTTAAGCTCGATAGTGAATATGACATCATTGTAGAGCAAACATTTTTTTGTGCCCTTCATCCAACGCTCAGAGGTGCTTATGCAAAAAAAGCTTGGGAGTTGCTTGGCGAAAATGGTAAGCTGGTTGGGCTTTTATTCAACACCATATTCGAACACGATGGGCCACCATTTGGTGGTAGGAAGGAGGAATATGAAACCTATTTCGAAGGACTGTTTCACCCAACAATCATGGAAGAAGCCACGAATAGCATTCCACCTCGGTTGGGGCGTGAATTATTCATCAATCTTTCAAAAAGAAGCTAGATTGCCTGTTGCTTTCGCAGCACGGCAATAAGGTGGTGATTACGATAATCGAGTCCCAGCTCTGAGTCGTACATGGCATTTCCAATTTCTTGGATTAAATCCGATGAAGCATCATTGGCTGCCTGTATGGATGATAACCTAAAAAGACCCGTTGAGTCCGTCTCAATATTCAACCTATAATTCATCGATTCATCTGAGCCACCGAGGCCTTCCATTTGAATAAAATACGCTGGCCTAATGCCACGATATTCGCCACGCTCATTAAATATTCTAGAACCAAGACCTATGGATTGAGTATGAAACTCAAACTGGTTCTCCGCATTGACCGTGGTCACATAAGCAACCATGGCGCTTACATCTCGCTCTGAAAAGTTCGTTTCTACCACCTTTGGAAACAATTCTCCGGTCTCTATATCTTCTTGATATGTGGTATCAGTCTTTGATAGAAACTTCACTAATGAGTTTGGGTCAAGGGGTTTGGCTAAATCGGGTTCCCCAAAGATGTTAGCCTCATAAACAGCAACATCACCACTGAATGCGAGCTTCCACAACTGAGCATTCAATGCCTCAATGCTCTGACCAGTTTGCTTATCGGTTGTAATTTTCCACGTAGGCCAAGCGTTACTTGAATCTCTAGAAAGGCTAATTGCCTGATTGGAAACCCAATCTTTTGGCCTTTGCTCAAGTTCTATTGGTGTTTGGTTATTTGAATCATTATCGTTTGGCCCGCATGAAGCAAGCAATGCGATCATCGAAATTGAAAAGAAGTATCTTAAATTTCCCATATCATTATTGTTATATCATCGGTTTGATCCATATCTACCTTCCATTCGGTAAGTGCGTTTCTTAATTCCCAAATTATTTCTTTCGAGAAATTATTCTTTGCCTTGTCAAGAATTTGCACCACGCGTTTCGATGAAAAATTTCGGGTGCCATCATGTGACAGTTGATCAACAAGTCCTTTGCTCGACAAAATTATTTTACCTGTATTTTCAACAGGAATAATCCTCACAGAATCCTCAGATTTAGAAGAATAGTCAATCACACGATCGGATGTGATTTGATAGGCTTGAGCACCGTGTGTACATATCGTAAAGTGTCCTGATACTATGTCCTGACAGATTAAAGTGTACTTAATCTTCTGACTTAACCCTCCCTGCTCATAAAGCCATTCGGAAATATCCACGATGTGTTTTAATAACTCACTACCCGTGGCAAGTCCGCTAAAATGGCCTTCGTTGATGGCTGATGTTAAATGCTGAAATATGAAATCAGATGCAGCCGTATGATTGTTCACATCTACAATACCAATGAGCCTATATTTATCAATCATTTGGCCGAATCCGTGATTCGAATTTCGCGTGCCGATGGTTGATATCCAATGCTCGGGAAATGGATCACTCAATTTCCAAGCTTGGGTTCCAATCGCATTGATGGTTGTGATTAAAGACTTCTTTTCTGAGGTGTATTCGGTAAGCCTGCCCTCCATTTCCATCACTGAATCTGTTAAGTCGGCAATCTTCACTTGCAAAGCGTTGCGCTCATCCAAAATCGATAACAGTCTGAATCTATCCATCAGATACAGAAAAACTAAGAAGAGGAAGAATATTATAGTGTAGAACCACCAGGTTCGGTAAAAGGGGGCAATAATGGAGAACGAAATCGTAGTAGGGTTTTCTGTGCATACTCCATCGCTGTTGCAGGCAACCAACTCAAATTTAAAGTCACCCGGAGGAAGAGACATATATTCAATCTCTTTTTGCGATTGTTGAGAACGCCACGAATCGTGTGCTCCAATCAGTCGGTAACGAACAATGGTATTGGTTGGGTCAGTAAGCGACACTGCAGAAAACTGAATATTTAGGGTGTTTTGACTAATGCTGGCATTGACCTCATTATCCATACCTGGAGACAAAACAATACCGCCCATTGTAGCCTTACTAATCTCAACTACCGGCTCACTTATATTCGTCCTGACCAATTGCGGATCAAACTTCAAATGCCCCATGAGGGTGCCAGCCAATAGATTGCCATTTTTACCAAAGCGCAAGGCACTCGAATTGACCTCAACACCCAGAAAGCCCTTCTCTACACCATAACGTTTTAGCTTTCCCTTTTCAATTTCAAAGCAATCTATACCAGCATTGTGACCAATCCACACATTGTCAGCAGAGTCTATAGATATCGCAAATGTGGTTATTGGGGTAAATTCTGCTTTTTGATTTAAGTTGCGAATCGAGTCTCCTTCAAGATAAAACACACCTCGATCGTATGTGGCTATCCAAGGATTTCCTTTGCTATCAAAATCAATGTCCTGAATAACTTTTGAGGCAATTCCATTGAGTTCATCGTATTGCTGAAAACCACCCGATGCATATCGTGTCAGTGGTGAACCCAAAGCACTAATCCAAGTTTCTTTTGTCAATTCATTGTGATAAATACCATTGATGTAATCGCCACCGATACCCGCATCAGAGTTGTATCGTTCATATACATCGTTGTCTCGCAAGGTTATTATTCCATCTCGCGTCCCAACCCATACCTGATTTTCGACCATCTCAACGCTTGTAGCAAATTCTTCTAATGCTATTCTTTCATAGGAGTTGTCACCCTGCAACCCATACCAGAGGCCTCCTTCAGCGGTGACCACATAGGTGTAATCAATTGATTTTCGGATTTGAAAAGGTTCTTGACCTCCGATATCGATCTTTTGATCATTAGAGACCTTACCGTTAGCCAACCCCACGCGAAACAGCCCACCAGCTGTTGCTAACATAGTCTGATCAGCCTCTTGAATAAAATCCCACACAAGACTGTTCGGAATTCCAGCTCTTACATTGGTCAGTTGAAATGCCCTACCTAGATACTGATCAAGACCTGCACCAGTCGCAATCCAAACCTGTCCTTCTCGATCAGAAAAAAGCAGTCTCACCTCATTATAGCTCAAACCATTGTCTCGAGTCAAACGCTGTGTATCCCTGCTCAAAGGATGATACTTTATAACGCCCTTATTGTCTGTTCCTATCCAGATGTACTCTTCAAGATCTTGAGCAAGAGCTGTCACCTTCCCATTCTTTACGTTCACAGCTACTTCTTGCGTATTGTTTTTTACATCACAGATGAGTACCTCATCTGCATGTGCAATCAACCACTGGTTTGGTTTTAAGCTTTTGGCAGAAATTATCTCACGCTTTGTTCCATATACTTGTTCCCAAGAAATGGCGCCTTCTTCGAATTGAATATGAATTAGCCTTAAATTGGTTAGCAAGTAAAGCCCCTGATGCGCTGCGATTAAATCTAGGACCTTTTCATTGGGTCTAAGCTCAGGAACAGTCATTTGAATTATTGCGGAGCCATTTTTTCGAAATAGCTCCCCAGTTTTATTCACAAGCCATAAATCTCCATTTGGTTGCTTATAAATGGAAACCACAGAGCTGTATTTCATTTGCTGCCCAAGCCGAAATACTTCTGTAGCCTTGGTTTTGGTATTCAGTGCCGTAACATTTCCTGCCCAGTGACCAACCCAAAGCGTATCCTCATGAGCGTAGAGCGTAGATACGGCATTTTCAGCTAGGCCATTGTCTTCGTTAAGATTAACAAACTCGTCTCCATTGTATATTACCAAACCAGCCAACGTGCCTACACATAATTCACCACTTGAATTTTGAGCAATGCACTCAATTCGAGAAGGAAATACGCCTCGATCCAAGCCAAAGTTTTTGAAGCTATACAGCTGGGCTGATGTCTCGGTCACCAGAACAAAAACCAGTAAAAGGACGCTAGTGCATCGCTGCACCAGCAGCCAGCTTGTACTCTTTTTCTGAAATTTCATTGGAATTTTTATAGTAGTAGGTAATGTCCATTAGAAGGAGATGATAAGTGGTTTTTAGGTAGGTATCCTTTGCTCCATCTACGTGTTTTATAAAAGACTGTTCGCTAATAAACCAACCAGGGTCATCAGTCCGCTCTATCGGTCGATATCCTTGGCTCACCGTTCTCTGAGACCGGGCATTTTCAGCCAACTCCGCTTCAATTGCATCATATTTTTGTATCAAGGCGTCCGTTTGCATATCACGGCTTAAATCCTCCTGCCCTTTATGCTTTGAAATGGATCGCTTTCTGTTGTAAATAAAGTCATCTGCATTGGTAGCGGTTGATTGTATCGATTCATTGGCAGTTTTATTCAACTTTTTTAAGTTGCTCGATTCAATTTCTTTTGATGTGGCAATCATTTCATTGTTTGAGGTAGATCGCTCAATGCGCGCTTCCATAGCCTCATCATCACTTTCTACATTTTCATTATCTGAACTTTCGGGAAGCCTTACGTCCAATTTCTTGGGCCGGTCATTTGGTGTGACCTTTGGTGGGTCTGGCGCTTGATCAATGGCTTCAGCGCCATCTTTTTCCAATTGCGAAGATTCGCGGTTATAACGTTTAACTCTCTCAATCACATACTCTTGCGGATCGAATCCAAATGTGAACTCACCCTCCCCTTGTTGACTGATCAGGCCAATACTCTCCTTTACCAATAGATGCTCAATTTGCTGGTATCGATAAACTAACTCCATGTTAAGCGGCACCACAATCTCCTCTGTTTTTGAATCTTTATTAAGTCTGGTATCTACGTCAATAGATACAGGAGCCATGTATGCCTTACGAAAAGTCAACACGTACACGTGATCGAAAGGTAGGTCAATTTCAAACTGACCCCGCCTATTGGCCATTAAGGTGCGTTTGACCTTATTATTCTCAACCACTTGAATGGTAACGTCTGAAATGGATTTGCCATCATGATTTACCGCACCTTCTATGAATACCTGTGCATTGATGACCGTGCCAATGAAGAGGCTCAAAAGAAACAACCACGAACATTTAACCCAAGATTTCATTCGCGGTTAAAAGTACAAATTAGTATTCCCAAACCTGATGTATTGAGCCGTTCACAAATCTCATTGATTGGCATTCGGCCTAGGTCAAACACCTTTCATACTTTCGTCAATAAGATGAAAACGATCGTATTATCAAGCATACAAATTGAACGCATTCTCACCCGAATTGCATACCAAATTGTGGAGGCTCTAGAGGAAGAAAATGAAATCATACTTGTGGGTATGAAGCCGAGGGGAATTTGGGTTGCAAAGAATGTTGCAACGGAGTTATCTAACATCACCGACATCTCCGTGAAAACACAAGAGCTTGACGTACAGGGCGACTGCAATCATATTGATTGTGCGGGCAAGACTGTGATCCTTTTTGATGATATCGTAAATAGTGGCAAAAGCATGATGAAAGCAGCTGGTATGCTGGCTTCAGCAAATACCCATCACCTAATTACGGCTTGCTTAGTAGATCGAATGCATCGTAGATTCCCAATTCATGTGGATTTTACTGGCCAGAGTCTTGCTACCACTTTGCAGGAAAATCTTTCGATAATTCTTGATGAATCGCCAAGGATTATTCTAGAATAAGTTTTAACGATTCCCACAAGCTTTGCGCGTCTAAGTCTTTGGCATTTACATGCACTTGTGCTTGGGCGTATTGATGTTCACGCTCTTCAATCAATCGGCTTAGATGTGCTTCGAGTTCTTCTTTTGACCTTGAGTTGTTAACCAAAGGACGCGTAGAATTTGGTTTATAGATTCTGCTTGATATGAATTTTGGCTCTGCTTTAATGTAGACGCAAATGCCATAACGCAGCAGTTCGTCCATCGAGTCCAGGTTTGTAAGGAATCCGCCACCAGTGGAGATTATCAGATCACGTTCATCAGCCAGCAGTGCATTATAAAGTGCAGCTTCATGTTTTCTAAACTCTTCCTCTCCTTCTTCCTCAAAAATTTGGTTGATGGATTTGCCAACCCTTCGTTCAATTTCTTGATCGGTGTCTATATGGTCATAAGCCGATAATCGAGCCAGCTTTTTGCCTAAGGTAGATTTTCCCACACCCATCATGCCTACTAAAAAAATCTTTTTTCCTTTGAATGCCATCGATGGTCAAATTTCAGTGAAATATGCTTTTAATTTGACGTTTTACTCTGAATTAACCCCATGCACACTGTAGAAGTTAGAAACAAGCCTGAAATTGAGGAGTTTCTGAGACTTCCGTATCGTGTCTATGCTAGTGACCCGAATTGGATTCCACATTTGAGGCAAGACATCGAGGCAGTGTTTGATAAAAAACAAAACAAGTTTTGGCGGCATGGCGAGGCCGTAAGATGGATTCTTAAAGATGATGCAGGACAAACGATTGGGCGCGTGGCTGCATTTGTTAATAAAAAGGCGACCAAAGAAAATAAGCAGCCTACTGGCGGGTGTGGCTTCTTTGAGTGCATCCACAATCAAGATGCCGCAAATGTGCTTTTGGATACAGCTCGAGATTGGCTCAAATCAAAAGGAATGGCTGCAATGGATGGGCCGATAAATTTTGGTGAAAAGGACAAATTCTGGGGGTTAATCACTGAAAATTTTGACTTGCCGCCCTACTATGGTCAGAACTATAACCCAGCCTATTACAATAGTCTTTTTACGGAATATGGATTCAAGGTTTATTACAACCAATTCATTTTTTACCGCGCAGTCAACGACCCATTGCAAGAGAAATTTAATGAGCGTGCCAACAGGCTCATGGCAGATCCTGATTACACGTGTATCCACATTAATAAGCGGCAGCTTGAAAAGTTCGCTGAAGATTTCAGAATCGTTTACAATAGAGCTTGGGTGACCCACGAAAATTTTAAGGGCATGTCCAAGGAGCAGTCCAGAAGTATTATGAACCGGTTAAAACCCGTGCTAGACGAGAAGCTAATCTGGTTTGCATACCATAAGGATAAACCTGTTGGGTTTTATATCTCACTCCCCGAACTGAATGAGATTTTCAAAGAAGTAGGCGATAACCTCAACTGGTTTGGAAAGCTAAAGTTTCTCTACTATAAATGGACGAAGAAGCGTGTTAACTCTTTCGGTGTTGCCTTTGGAATCGATCCTGATTATCAAGGTAAGGGAATGGAAGGCCTCATCTTTAAAAACATGGAAAATGTCATTCAAAAGCAGAAGCTTTACGAAGGCATCATCATCACCTGGATTGGAGACTTCAACCCAAAAATGATCGCGATTATTGAAGCATTAGGTGGCACCAAGATGCGGCAAATGGCCACCTATCGTTATCTATTTGATCGCAGCGCACCCTTTGAACGATCGCCAATAATTGATGGTCATTAGCCCGAAGGCAATACGTAACATTGCACCCTCAAATTTCCTGCTACGCTGGAAACAGAAAATCCATATCAGCATAAACTCGCGATAGCGCTACTTTGCTACAACAATCGAGACTTACTCGAAATGTTTTTGCCAAAGGTGTTGGCTACCATGCCAGCGAGAAATGACGTAGCCCTATATGTGATTGACAATGCATCTACAGATACCACTCAAGAGTATCTAGCATCTTTTAAAGATCAGATTCATGTCATCACCATTAAGGAAAACCGAGGGTTTACCAATGGATATAAGGTTGGTTTGGCTCAAATTAATACCGAAATATTTTGTTTGCTCAGCTCTGATGTGGAAGTGAATGAAGGCTGGATAGAGCCCGTACTTGAAATGTTTGAGGAACGAAAGAAGCTGGCCATTGTTCAGCCAAAAATCAAATCGTGGCATCGCAAAGATGAGTTTGAGTATGCTGGGGCATGCGGTGGATATATCGATAAACTAGGCTATCCTTTTTGTCGTGGTAGGATTTTCTACGATGTAGAAAAGGATGAAGGGCAATATAAGGATCCATTGGAAATATTCTGGGCATCTGGAGCGTGCTTTTTTATACGCGCCAACCTCTATCACAGTTCAGGAGGACTCGATGATGATTTTTATGCCCACATGGAGGAAATCGATCTATGCTGGCGGCTTAAAAACCAAGGTTACAGCATCATGGTTTGTCCACAGAGCGAGGTTTTTCACGTAGGTGGTGCAGTAATTGCCTATGGAAGCCCTCAGAAGGTATATCGCAACCATCGGAACAACTTGATAATGATGATGAAAAACTATCCAAGTAATGAGGTAGTTCAAAAAATCATCATCCGCTTATTTATGGACGCTCCTGCCTTTGCGAATATGCTTTTGCGCGGTCAAATCAGGGCATCGTTTTCTATCATTTCTGCGCATTGGAACTTTTTCATCAACCTTCCAAAATGGATTAAAAAACGGAAAGAAATTCAGCAAACCGCCCTACACTACACGCAGTCTGGGGTTTATCAAAAATCCATCGTTGCGGATTATTTCATTCGAGGCAAACGCAAGTTTTCTGACCTCGATTGGAAGCCTTAATCCTATCCTTTGGATAGCCGTGCCAATCGATTGGCCTCTTTCATTTCTTGGTTTAGGGTTTTAAAGTCAAGGTCGTCCTTATTTGCCTCTAGGTACGTGCACAGCATAATGGCGCGCCTGACTTTGATTTCAGCGCTTTTCACATTATCTGCCCAATAAATTAGTGAACGTTTTTTGCCAGGCGTTAACCCGTCAAACACGCGTTTCGCTTCATCAAATTGATTCATCACCTCCGCAAACTCATCGCTCATGGTCATGCCCAATTCGCTTTTATCTTGTTCGATTTGAAATTCGATTTCTTCTCCAAGCACCAAGCCTATTTTCTTGCATCGACTTTCATTTAGGATAATGAAATAATCTCCTTTTCCATCGGATAACATGGTACATTTAGAACTTAGCAACCCTGGAAGAGAGCAGATAATTCGCTTGTTTCCACCATCAATCAAATCGGTTTCGTCAGCGCTGGAAATTGGCAGACCTTTATACCAAACTTGTGAAGGTATTCGCGTGAGTGTTGACTTCAGTTTGAGCAAGTATTCGAGATCTTGGATCGAGGTCAAAGAAAAGACAATGTATAAAATAGGAGACCTTTTGGTCTCCTTGGTTTTTTAAAACTGTCTTGATTAGCTTCCTCTTTGGGCGCCACCAGCCTTTCTGGGAGACGAAGCCCCTGAGCTTGCTTTATTCTGTGGTGCTGGTTTAGCTACCTTTTTTGGCGCGGCTTTTTTTGTGGTTTTCTTTTTGGCGGCAGGTTTTTCATCACCCTTTTTATCCGCTTCTTTCTCGCCTTCATTTTCTCCTTCTTCCGTTGGGTCGTATAAATCAAATTCAATAAGTGTATTGTACCACTTGATCACCTTAATCATATCACTCACATAAACGCGCTCTTGATCATAGTCCGGTAATACCGATTCAAAATAAGCCTTGATTTCTGCCTTATCAGCCTTGCTATCTATGGCCTGCTTGCCGTTTTCCTTCTCGTAAATCTTTTTGAACACATCATTCAACGGCATCTCTGCATCGTTGGTATAAATGCTAATCTCTTCTAAGGCACTCACCTTTGTCGCTCCATGTACTGGGAACCTCTTTTTATCGGCAATACCTTCTACGATAATGCCATTTTTCATTTGTCCTACAAGCTTGAAAAGTCCTGATTTACCAGAAACTGAGAGTATTTGATCTAGCGCCATATATAGGTTGCTATTTAAAAATTTGGTGGGCAAAAATAGTTTTATCCATTTATGCTAGTTGTCAATTATTTGAATGGGAATGGTTCGTTGATTATCTTCTAATTCAAGTCGTAAAAAATATGAACCTGGTTTCAATTCAACGAGATTCAAGCTCGTTTTATTCGCTCCAGGGTAGTAATAGGATGGAGCTTGCGACTGTATGAGCCGGCCTAATGCATCATACACATCGATCCCGACCTCTCCCCCATTCTTCAACTCAAAACCAAGGTTCAAAAAGTCTTTGGCCGGATTTGGATAAGCCTTCAAATTTTGAATAGCGGTAAAAATTAAGTCACCCGGCAAGTTTCCGTTATACCGCAGCAAAGCCGAATCTGCAAACTCGATGGCCAAATCCTTTGATACCGCTCCAATGATGGCAAAGGCAACAGAAATGGTATCACCGTTTCGAATATCAAGTTGACCAGCCGAAACCACATGACTCGCATCAATGGTTTGATCTGCCGAACCTTCGGTAAAGTTGTTGTTAGACAATGAGTAGAACTTTTCTTCGTCAGAAAATCCTTGGTCAAAGAGCCGCACTTGCTTCTCTTCCTCTGCATTGTCAATGCTGTAGCTGTAAAAGGGTAAATCTTGATTGAGCTGTACAATCGCTCCAGTGAGATCAAATTCTTGCTCCACTGAGACCATACCCATGCGCTTGCCCAAAACGGTTTGAGCTAGATTATTTGATGCAGACACGATGTCCCAATCTGCGAATATTCCCACATACAGATTGCTGAGTTCTTTACCAGAGGTGTTGATTAAATCGTATTCAAGAATCACATAGTTTCGGTGCCCATTGTCAGAATATGCCCTAGCCGTCTGCACCACACGTAGCCCAATTTGATTGCTTACGGCAGAAGAATCTTCAAAAACACCTACTGCCCTGAAGGTTTCTCTGCCTCGAGGATCTACTCGAGCGATAACATCTGTCCAATTAAAATCTCTATCTGATGTTCCATTGCCGCGAACTCGATCTACCACTCGTATTCTGCCATTTGGCTCTTTCAAGCCAATCATCAAACCAGCTTCATAGAGCAATGGTGCTTCTTTAATCAATTCAAAGCCCAAACCGTTGTTTCGGCTGAAATCGGTATAGCCAAAAGTGCCTTCACTGCCAACAGTGGTATATACTTCATTCACAGTGATGTTGACAAAATCAGGATTGAGATTTACCGGTATAAACTCAATCCGAGAATAGGATCCTGAAGTAATGGTAGCCTTAAGGTGCGTTTTAGCGTTGTAAGGCGTGCCTTCATTGACTCGAAATAAAAATGGATAGCCAAAATTATTGGTTCGAGCACCTTCACTGAGCGGAGAGAAGTGTTTTACAGCTTGAAACACCGTAATGAACGAATCGGTAGGCTCTATCTCTACTCGAATCACCCCGCATTGCCCTAAATAGTTTTCAAGTTCAATCCCTAATTCCACCATATCGTTCACAGCAAACGCATCATCATCGTCATCTGTGAAAACGTAGTTTTCAATTCCAATTGCCGTGGATACGAGGGTATCGAGCATTGCTCTCATATCCAGAATACCGCCTCCCAATCTTCTTCTGTAGGGTTGATTGCCTTGAATGGTGTCAATATTCCGCGCAGTTTCCCTCAACTGAGCTTTTACCTGTCTCGGGTTCAAATTACCGTATCGATTGAGCATAAGAGCAATGGCACCTGCAACAATCGGGGACGCCATAGACGTACCACTGTCTTCGCCATAATCGTCATCATTCTTAGTGCTAATCACGCGTTCACCTGGCGCACTTATGTCCACCCCGAAATTAAACGTACTCGATTCAGCCTTTAGGTCTCCCTGTTTGGTTGCGGCCACACTTATCACACTGCGAAATGAAGCAGGAAAAAACTCTTGTTCGTTATCATTATTTCCTGCGGCACAAACCACGGAGATTCCGCGCTCAACAGCTGCATTCATTACGTCTTCGCCCAAAGCGGTGTATTCCCTCGAGCCCCAAGAGCAATTGATCACTTGAGCACCCATTTCCATGGCGTAAACCACGCCCTCATAACCAAAAGGTATGTTTTTATCGCCTGCTTTCACAATCAATACCTTGCTCGCGAATCCACTTCCTGCCACCCCTACACCATTATTGGTGCTGGCACCGGACAAACCCGCTACATGAGTGCCGTGAGACCAACTCAATTCATCCACATCACTGGTGTCGTCATAAAAGTTCCAACCACGGTAATCGTCAATAAATCCATTGTCATCATTGTCAATGCCATCAATAGGATCGTTGATGTTAATGTAAAGCGCGTCTGCCAAATCAACATGATCCCAATCACAACCAGTGTCCACTATGGCAACTACTTGGTCTGCACTGCCCGTATCAATCTCCCAGGCAGCAAATGAATTAATGGCAGCATGATGCCACTGACGCCCAATCTCTGCATCGGATGGTTCAAAGAGCAGCTCGTTGATGAAAGCTGGTTCTACATACTCAAATAACTCAGTGTTCTGCAAACTCTGCACAACCTTAAATACGGGAATATCAGGATCAAAGCGCAACTCGTAAATAAGAGAGAGGTCTGTCTTTAATGGACTATTAAATATGCTTCGGTCTGCAGCTATCGGACGTTGATTTGGAAATTTCTTATTGATAGAGATGTCCTCAATATTCGCCAACGCTTCCACTACTCGTGGCTCGTTGAGTAGTTGACTGGAATCATCTATGCGATGCTCCTCCTTCAGTTTAAGATTGAGTATGCCTTCACGCGCGTTTTGAGCAGATATCTCATTCACATGAAGAAGCATGATCCCAATGGCTATGATGAATCGAAACCTCATTGCTGTATAATCAACGATTTGTGCGTTTGGTTGTTTTCAATTGTGATCAAAATATATGGTCCGGCTGCGAGATTGGTGGTGTTTATTGATTGAACGGTTCCTTCTGAAATTGATGGTTTGATCCCACAACTCCAACACTCGCGTAGTGCTATCAGGATTTAAAAAATCTGGATGATTCAAACCTAGTCCCGCATCAACTACCCCAATGATTACACCATCACCAGTAAAGCTACTGTGCAGTCCATCGAGTCCATTATGCACCGAATTCACACGCGTATGTACCCTTGATTCGTTGAGCAAAAGCATTCCTCTCTTCAATTCGAAATGAATGGCCTGCACAAAAGGCGCCTTGTCAAGCTCCATCAAGTATTGATAAGGCATGGCCACAGCCCAATACCGACCCACACTGCGTTTGACCACACCATTGCGGGCCTTTATAAATTGCTTTAAATCAGGTTGTGGAGCTTTTAAATAAAGATGTATCAATGCATTGGGGGCGATTACATCCATGGTTTTTATCGCTAAGGGCAAATGCGTTTTTCTATCGCCCTGGGCATCGCCCGCGAAGACAATCATTAATACCAACACTATGCTTAAAACCGGTCTCATTTGTGCTCAGGCAAATCCTTAATAGAGACGAATTTCCCTAAATCAGGTCTAAACTCGAAATAAAAGTGGTGCAACCCATTGGTCAATGCCACCAATCTTGGATTGATAACCGAAGCGTAAGTCAACACCTGCTGTAAAGTATCTTCCGTAATTTTTACAGTGGGCGCTTTGCACTCTGCGATAAGCCAATAAGAATGATCAGAGTTGATCACAGCAATGTCGGGACGTTTCACCACGTTGCCATATTCAACTTTAAACTCAGTTAAAATGTTTGCCGGACCAACGGACTTAGCCTCTTTCAAATAATTAAGGTAATGCTGCCGCACCCACTCTTCTGGCGTGAGGTTGATGAATTTCTGGCGATTTTGATCAAATATTTGAATCAGCCCATCCACACTTCTAACTTTGGCCTTTGTTGGGGGCAGATTTAAGGGCGGATATTTTTTTCTGTCAATCAAACGCTCAATATAGCACATGGCGAATTTAGCAGAGTATACTCAGACCATTTCGAACTTAAAAAGCGGAAAATATGCTCCGATTTATCTGTTGCACGGAGACGAACCGTTCTTCATTGATAAGGTCAGCCACTTCATTGAAAAGAAAGTACTGGCCGAGCACGAACGTGATTTCAATCAGCACGTTTTTTATGGCCGTGATTTAGATATTGACATGCTCCGAGAAACACTTCGCAGGTTTCCTGTAATGGCAGAACGACAGGTGGTTATCGTAAGAGAAGCACAAGACTTCAAAGACCGCTGGGCAGATTTCATTGACTACTTTAATAACCCATCTACCACTACAATATTGGTTCTTGACTTTAAGTACAAGAAAGCAGATGGAAAGACAAAATGGGTAAAAGCCATCAAAAAAAATGGCGTAGTCATGGAGTCAAAAAAGGTGTATGAAAGCGATATGCCAGGACTCATTGACAGCTTTGTGAAAGGAAGAAAGTATCGCATAGAGCCCAGAGCCGTGCAGCTTATGGTGGAAAACATTGGAATGGACTTGGAAAAGGCTGAGCTTGAAATTGAAAAGCTCACCATCAATGTGCCTTTATCCAAGGAAATCACCGTAGATGATGTAAAGAAAAACATTGGCAACACTCGTGAATACTCACGTTACGAATACCTGGACGCGCTCTCAAATAAAGATCATGTGAAAAGCTACAAAATAGCTCAGGTAATGGGCAAGAATGATAAAACACATCCAATAGTTTTGACAGTGAGTGTTCTGTTTGATCATTTCTCCAAAACCATGGTCTATCATTCATTGAAAGATAAAAGCACCAATGCAGCCATGCGCGCATTAGGACTTTGGATACCATTTCAGGTTCAAAAAATCTCTGATACAGCTCGCAATTATGACCAACGAAAGCTGGCGCAAATCATATCCGAGTTGCGCATAATTGATGCGCGAAGCAAAGGCGCCAGCATCGCCAATTCTGCGCGGAGCGAAGATTTGCTTAAGGAGCTTACCTATAAGATTCTAAACTAGCGCAAGCGAAGCCAAACAAGCTTTTTCGTTTCAAAAAACGGGTCGGTAAACCAATCGGATAGGTACCAAAAACGATAGTTGACATTCAACGCATCAACATCGTCTTGAAAATCACCTCCTTTAATGTAAAGCAAGCCATTGGGCAATTCATGGTTACTCTTCTGCTTGAACTTTCCTTTTAACCACATTGCCATTTGTGGCAAAGGTTTCACGGCTCTACTGACTATAAAGTCAAATTGATCTTGCACCTCCTCCATCCTACCCCAATGAGTCTGTACGTTGGTTATTCCCAGCTCATCGGCCATGTGCTGAGCCGCCTTCACCTTTTTACCGATGGAATCAATTAGGGTAAACTGCGCTTCAGGAAAAATAATTGCCAATGGCAAACCAGGCAATCCGCCACCCGTGCCTACATCTGCCACCTTAGCTCCAGGCTTGAACTTTATGGCTTGTGCTATCGACAATGAATGCAGTATGTGACGCGTAAAAAAGTTGTCCATGTCTTTGCGCGACACAAGGTTGATCTGCGCATTTGTTTCGCGAAAAACACTGGCAAATTGATCCAGCTGATTGAGCTGATCATCGGAGAGCCAATCAAGGTTTGACTTCAGTAATTCTACCGATTCCACTTATATCTTATTGATGGTGTGCTTGAGTATTTCATGCATCAACTCACGCGCGCGGAAAAGTTGCGCTTTCACCGTGCCGAGGGGTAATTCCAACTCTTCTGAGATTTCCTCATAGCTCAATTCCTTGAAATAGCGCATCTCCACCAGCAACCGATACTTGGGTTTTAATTGCTCTACAATCCGGTGCATTTCTTTGATGCGCTGCCCTCTCATCAGCTTTTCTTCCGGGTTTAGCACATCAGCTTTTAAGTCAATAGTAGATTCGTCATCATCGTCACTGTAACTAGAATCAATGCTAATTGGGTTTTTCTGCTTCTTCTTTTTCCGAATTTGGTCTATGCAATTGTTGGATGCTATTTTGAATAACCAAGTGCTAAACGCCCAGCTTGTATCGTAGCTGACCAACCTCTTAAAGGCTTTGCCAAATGCCTCAATGGTTAAATCTTCGGCATCGTCTTTATTGCCGATCATCTTGAGCATCATGTAATAAACGCTTTCGCGATAGAGCCTGAGTAGTTCAGTGTAAGCTCGCTCGTCACCTTGGAGTGCCCGCTGCACTAATTCGCTATCTCGTTTACTTATCTCGCTCATTCCGTTCGCTTCCAATCTTTAGGATTGTCCACAACGCTAAGAATCGAAAATAAGGGATAAACTAGTGTAAGCAATGGTTGATAGAAAATAAGCGAAAAGGCTTTGCTGTCATACCACATCTTACTCCCAAGTAAATCAACCAGATAGCCGAGAATCACGGTTTTAAAAACGAACAAAATGAAAAAGGTAGATAGCATCGGATCAAAATCATGGTAGAAATAAACCAACAATCCAATCGCAGAAATGAAGTCGGTGAGTTCGAAGAGTCCGAGCATAAAGAGCGTGAGAAACCTATATCGTCTGCCCGTAGTGAGATGCCTTATCTTTTGTGTTTTCCAAGCGCTCCAAGTCTCGGGTGTTTGAGACAAGGTGAGTGCTTCAGGTGCTAAGCCAATTTGAGCGTTGCTCGCGGCTGACTTTACAAACAAATCATCGTCACCGCTGGCCAAGTCTTCGTGGGCAGAAAATCCATTGACATTGCGAAACAAGGTTTTGGTGTAGCCCATGCTCCTGCCCACCGCCATGTAAGCAAATCCCATTTTAGCAGCGGTGAAATATTTCAATGCAATAAAGAGCGCATCGAGTCGGTAAAGTTGATTCACAATGCTATTGGAGGGATGAAACATACCGCTGCCAATAATGAGGTTTTTACCTTCTGAAAAATATTTGGCAAAATGAGAAAGCCACTTTGGATTCGAGGGACGGCAATCAGCATCGGTGAATACTAGGTGCTCGTGTGATGCACCGTTGATCCCTTCTTTTATGACGCGCTTCTTATTTGCTACCGTATCGTTGTAATTGCATTCGATATACCTTAGTTCTGGATGCGTTTGCATCAATTCTTCGACCACTCTTTTGCTCTGATCGGTACATCGATCGAGCACCACCACTACCTCAAACCTTGCATGATCTTGAGAAAGCACCAAAGGCAATTTCACCTTAAGGTTTTCTGCCTCATTTCTTGCCGCTATAATTATGGATATGGCCACATCACTTACCCCGCCAGACACGTTGCTCTTGGAACTAAGGCGATAAATGGCTACGAGCATGATCGATACCATGATCAACTGGCAAGCCACACAAAGCAGAAGGATGGCGCTCATGTGATTATCGGTAAAAAACCAAATATGCGATGGTGAGCAGTAAGGCCAGTACCACTAAAAAGGTCTTGTTGGATTTGATGTTGGAAGACCTGCGTTGGTTAGCTCGCCACTGTCGGCTCAAATGGCCGTGACTGAGACGTGCAGAACCCTCTGCCTTTATTTGCGCCTTTCGGGCTTCGATGTACTCTTTGGTTTCATCATAATAGAGCGGTTTGTAGTTAAACCGCTTGGGCTGCCGTTGTTTGAATAAAAATCGAATCACCAAACAAAGATTATAAAAATGAACTCCATCCGAATAGTTCCACATAATGATTAAAGCAAAAAACCCGATCAATTGACCGGGCTTTTCATCGAAACTTAACCTAACAAAACCTAACCTTCTTCTTGAAAGTCAACTGTAAGTAAGGCCTAATTTTTCAATTTGATAAATCAAATCGCGAATGCGGAGGAAATGGATTAGTAGACGGTATCGGCTTAAAAATCGGCCTTACGTGACTTTTTATCGTTTACGTTGGGAGTTTCGATCGGTTGCTTGGCTGTGTATTCAATCGCTTCTCTTAATGGAATTTTTATACCTCGATTAAACGCCACAATGAATGCATCCTCAATGCCTTTTTCCTTAAGCATATCACGATGCGTTACTGCCTTAGCATAGGTATCAAAACCCGTTACGGTTAAAATGGTCAATCCATTTTGATGGTACTCACGTATTCCCTCGACCTCGAGGTAATTCTCGGCAATGGCACTAGGCAATAACGCTGCGAAAGCGCCAATTTGCACCCGATAATCTACGTCACCCTCTATATGCCAATCGATATTTGAAGCGCCAATGCCCAACACTTCTTCTGTATAAGTCGGTTGGTTGATGTCCACAATAAATGCGTCCTTATAGCCTTTCTCAATGAGTTTATCCTTGAGCGACTCCGCTTGGCCACGATATGGAAAACGACCAATCACATATCGGAAAATGCCATTCTCATCTACATAAACCTCCACGTTCTTTAGATCTTCAAATTCCCGAGTTGGTTTCAGATCAATCAACGCTGCTACCTGAACCCCATACTGAGAGCTGAGTGTGGTATAGTTGATCTCACGGGTTCGTAAATTTTCCCAATCGCTGAATGGAATGAGTCGTTCCTTCATCTGTGGCTCTCTACGCTCTTTAATCTCTTCGATTATCTCCTGCCCTGCCTTTTCTTCTTCGGTGAGTTCGGTTTCCATAACTTCCTCCCTCACTTCTGCTATTTCAGGCTCTGGTGTTGGCTCCACCTTCGGCTCTGGTATTGGATCTGGTATTGGATCTGGTTTCGGTTCTACTTTTGGCTCTGGCTCTTTCTTTTCTTCTACCTCAGGTGTAGGTTCATCTACGGGCTCAGGAGCCGGATCTTCCTTTTGCGATTTCACAACTTCCTCATCAAGCTTCTTTTCCTCTACCTCCTCCACGGGCTCTTCTTCCACTGGCGGTTCCAAAGCCTCCTCCTCTTCAGTAACCTCTGAGGCCAACTCTAAGGATTCTTCGCCATTTTTCTCTAGGTTGCACTCGCGCACCCATTTTTGACCATCCACCAAATAGTATTCATCGCTGTATGAGTAAACCTGGTAAAACTTATTGAGTGCACCCAATGCTTTCTCGCACTGACCGTTTTTGGCATAGGCTATTGTCAGGTAGTAGTAAACATATTCTGGTGCTCTGCGCTCTTTGTTTGATCCGGATTGGTAGTCTGTTACATAAAGTTTCGAAGCTTCTTCTAATAGGCCGACTGCCTTTTGTATTTCTTTATCCTCTTTCACATAGCACAGCCCAAGGAGGTAGTTTAAATTGGCATTTTTTGGATCAGCCCCCCACAATTTCTCCAAAATAGGAATTGCTTCCTGTAGTTTGTGATTAGCCAAATGCAACTTGGCCGCATTAAAATCTTCTCGTTGATTTTGAGCAAATGCAGCAGTAACAACAAGGGTGCTGGTGAATAAGATCAGCAAGTGCTTTGGCAGTTTAATCATAGTATATCAAACTTAGTTTAGTCGCGTGCACAAGGCTCGAGCAATCCGCGGAATTATCGACACAAGAATGTAAATAGGGTCAAAACGAAAGCTCGCAAAGGATAGCGTGGTGATCAGAAGCGGTAGGAACCACAGAAACTTCCTGAGCGCTCATCCCATGACCAGAAAAGATATGATCAACACGAATGGGCAACCAATCGAGGCTTGAACGCCAACCGTTACCAGTTTCACGCAAAAGATCCTTGTGCTGTTCAGCAAACAATTCATAGGCAGTCATGCCTGGAGTGGCGTTAAAATCGCCTGCGATGAGCATTGGGTTGTGTATGGATACTTTGTTCAAAATCATTTCAGCCTGCAGCCCTTGTTTGGACATTACATGTGATGGAGTTAGGTATGAGTGATCTGATTTAGGTAACCGAAAATTGAAGCTTTGTAGATGCAGGTTTACCAACCAAAGGGGTTGATTATTTATAGCCACCGAAAACAATACTGCTTCATTGGTAGGTCCAGATTGCTCGAAGATTTTCTCCCAATTTTCTATGGGATATTTTGAAAACACCGCCACTCCGAAAATATTGTCTTTTTGAGGTTCAAAACGATGATAAGGCATGGCCAAATCATCCGCATAGTTCTGCGCTACCGACTGCACATCCGGCCATTTATGATACAAACCAAACTCTTGTAGCAAAACTACATCGGCATCCAATTGTCGGAGTTCGTCTGCAATGGACTTAGCCACCACGGTATCATTTTGAAATTGCCCCACGTTGAGCGTAACCAGCCGATATGACGCTCTTTCACTTCCAAAACCGAAATGCAGCGATGCATTTTTCC
>Ga0181593_10001526_pt1 | contig 21080 bp, 19 predicted proteins | sample 071ome_19_FD_133756 | JGI IMG/M metagenome (GOLD analysis project Ga0181593, IMG submission 133756) | Coastal salt marsh microbial communities from the Groves Creek Marsh, Skidaway Island, Georgia - 071413AT metaG (megahit assembly) | ecosystem: Environmental > Aquatic > Marine > Intertidal...
ACGCCTCCGCGCCCGGGGTTGAAGTCATATTCCGACGTATGGCGGATAATGCCGCCGAAACGGACTTCCCAATCCTGCGAGATATCGAAGTTCACATTCGCGTTGACATAAACGGTATGCTTTGGAGCGCGGGTTAGAGGTGATCCCGCAAGGTCGACCGAAGTCGTCTCGAGACCAATCGGGATCGGCAGCGGCGGCGTTATGGTCGTGGACGGCTGGAACAAGGACGCCGCGTCATACTGGTCATACTCCGCATCGAGATACGAATATCCAAAGTCAAAGCTGAACCAGTCTGATGGCCTCGTCTGGACATCCAGCTCCACGCCGAAGGCGCTCGATCGACCCGCGTTCTCACGCACAGAGCCGCGAATTGCGTCCACAAACGCAACCTGAATGTCGCTGTGTTCGTAGTAGAAGATGGCCAAGTTTGTGCGAAGCGCGCCACCACCGAAGCTGTTCTTCGCTCCAAATTCGTAACTGCGGATGCCCTCCGGCTCCAAGATGTCGGACGGAGATTGACCGAAGGACGGGGCATTGAAGCCACCGCTCTTGAAGGCTTCACGATAGCTTAGGTAGTAGTTCTGGTCTGACGAAGGAGCCCAGGCGAGCGTGGCACTAGGCGTAAAGTCAGTCCAGCTATCCTCATAAGTGTAGTTCACCGGGAAGCCAGGGATCACCAACGGCACGAAGAGAAGGTTATCTCCCAGCGCTATGTCGGCCGTTTTCTTGTCATAGTTTAACCGGCCACCCACTGTTGCCGTCACCGTATCGCTCAGCTCGTAGTAGATTTCACCGTATGCAGAGATCGAACGCGTTTCAACAAAGATGGTCGATGAAATGGGCAGAGCCGGATCAGCGCCAGAAACCGTGGCAGTGAATTCCTCGTCGGTCTTTTGACCATTCACGCCGAAAAGAAAATTGAGAGGTCCTCTGAAATCCGACGCAAGCCTGATTTCCTGGAGCAAATCTTCCCCTTCATTGTTGTCCACCGAAAACAGGAGGAGAGGTATGGCAAAGGGACCTGCTCCGGCGAAGTTTCCTTCATCCGTACCGGCAACTTGATCGGCATCCCGATAAGCGCTGATGCTGGTCAGAGTCAGTTCGTCTGAAAGATCGACGTCAAGCTTCAGCGTCGCGCTGAAAACTTCTGCAGTCGAGAGACGATCAAAACCCTGGAACGTCTCGTACTCGCCAGTCGGGGGAGTTGCGCCAGTGAAAACGCAAGCCACACAAAGCGGGGCACCCAATATAGCCTGTCGAAGGCCGGGACGAGCTTCATCCTCATTGTAAGAAACGGTGAGAAGGGCGTCCAGTCCTGGGCCGTCATAAAGAGCCTTGCCGCGGAGGGTGAAGCGCTCAAAGCCGCCGAAGTCCGTACCTGTGAATGGATTGACTACATGCCCGTCGCGATCTGCGTAACGGCCGGCAAATCTAACAGCGAATGTGTCGGACAGTGGCACGTTAATTACAGCGTCAACTCTCTGTCGATCAAGATTTCCATACTCGGCGAGGACTTTGCCGCTTGTTTCAAACTCAGGGTTTGCTGTTGTTAGGAGGATCGCACCACCGGTGGCGTTCCGTCCATACAGCGTTCCCTGCGGGCCTTTGAGAACCTGAATCGATTCCATGTCGACGAGGTCATAATTGGCACCAGTGGCTCGCTGCCAATAGACGTCATCGAGATAAAGACTGACAGAGGGTTCAAGTCCAGGCGTCGGGAATTCGGTGCCGATCCCCCGAATATAGGGCTGAACAGTGCCGGAGTTCTCAGTGAAAACCAAACCAGGGGTTTTCAAGTCAATCGAATCGACGCTCTGAATTTGAAGCGTCTCGAGTTGTTCGCCTTGATAGGCGGAGATCGCAACAGGAACATCCTGAAGGCGCGCATCCCCGCGCTTGGTTCCGATCACAACAATGGTGCTATCAGATTCTTCGGCCTCGGCGTCTGCATTTGTGGACTGAGCAACCGCTGGCGCTGCCAGCACTGTTGAACTGAGAAGTGCAACCTTCATCAGCGATGCGAATATATCGTCCTTTGTCATTTCCACTCCCAAACCAAATGTGTTCTTTGTTTTCATGAACTTATTGCGTGTGGCGACTCGCAAGCCGAGTTTCGCCACCAAGGCATAGGTGCCGCTTCACGCTCAATTTCTCTGCAAAATGCCTGCGCCTCTCTCCCAGGATTCGCTCGATCCCAATAATTGTATCTTGGTACTAGAAACGGTAAATAGCGACTTCTTCCACGAATGGCAACTCAGAAGATCGATTTCCAAACGCGCAGACGCGGGTTTTGGAATCTTATGCCTTTCTCGGATCACTATTGGGCTTGATGGCTCGGATGGGCTTCGCTGACTGGGTTCAGCAACGCTCGACCTCTAAACCGCCATTACAGATATATTAGTACGTTGACCCTAATGACTACAGGGTTTATGATTCGGCGACGTAACAAGATCGCGGTGATGGTCTGGTCCAACGCTGGTCGAGCGCCTTTTGGAGGGAAATTTTGCATATGAATTTGGCGGAAAAGGTGCAGCACCTGTTGGATCGCGAACTGATTCGTGACGTTATCGTGCGCTATTGCCATGGTGCCGACAGGGCTGACCGGCAAGTTCTTGATAGTGTCTATTGGCCCGATGCTGTCGATGACCACGGCGTCTTTTCCGGATCTGCAGCCGAGTACATCGAGTTCCTGCTAGATGGTGCCAAAGTCATGGATCAGATGCAGCATCTCGTGGGCAATATGCTTATCAGGAACGATGCCACCAACGCTCAGTGTGAGAGCTACTTTATTGGCTATCATCGCCAACGCAATGAAGCTGACGAACCCTTCGATTTCATGGCGGGTGGCAGATATCTGGACCAATTGGAGAAGCGTGATGGCGAATGGCGTATTCTAGACCGGAAGGTTGTTTTTGACTGGTTTAGAACGCTCAAGGGGTCTGCCGATTGGGCAGAGGGTATTCATGGCGTGCCAGTAACAATGGGTGCTCGTACGCCGCACGACCTAAGCGACAAACTTTTCGTCAAACAACCGCTGCCAGAACAAGCGGAAAATTTTGCTGGTGAGACCAATACACACAGCACTTTGGCAGGGCCTTTTATGGCGCTCCAGAACGACTAAGATTTCATCAAGGAGAAGTGAGCGTGCAAACCGTTGAGGCAACATTCCCCGGCAATCCGACAGACCCGGACGTGATGGAGTGCCCCTATCCGTTTCTAGAGAACTTGCGGCGCGATCACCCGGTCTACCAGGTTCCGGATCAAGGCTATTTCATCGTCAGTCGCTACGCTGACGTGAAGGACGTGATGAGGCGTCACAAGGACTTCTCCAGTGACTTCACAGGTCTGTTTGGTCTGGGAGAGAGCTTCATACCTACCCCGGTGTTTAACCTTTCAGATCCGCCTGTACACAGCCGGACCAAGCCAGTGGCGATGCGCTACTTTGGCCCCAAGAAGGTTAAGAGCCTGCAGGATGAAATCACCAAGATTGCAGACGAACTGATCGACAAGTTTGCAGATCGCGGCGAGTGCGAGTTCATCCGCGAATTTTCGATGCTTCTGCCGATCACCATTATCGCGCGGCAACTCGGTGTCGCGGAGGAAGACTTCGAGAAATTCAAGCTGTGGTCGGACTGCATGCTCGTCTATAACAACCCGGCTTCCACTCCTGAAGACATCAAGAAGGCAGATGTTCACGTGAGGGAAGCCAACGCATACTTGATGGAGCGCTTCAAGGAACGTCGCGCCAATCCCAAGGATGATCTGATTTCTGTTCTCGCCACAGGCAAGACAGAGGTTCGGGGTGACGATGAAGAGCCAAGGCTGCTCACCGATGATGAAGCCCTTGGTATGATGCAGCTCGTTTTGGTCGGCGGAAATGAAACAACAACGAATGCAATAGCCAACGGCATGCAGATGTTGTTGGAGCGCCCGGAGATCCTGGCAAATGTTCTTGCGGGTAAAGTCGACTGGGATCCGGTTATCGAGGAAATCCTCCGCCTCGAGGCTCCCGTTCGTGGTTTCTGGCGTCTGGCCAAACACGATACTCAAGTGGGTGGCGTAGACATTCCAGAGGGTTCTCTTATCTTCGTCTCATTCGCTTCAGCCAATCGCGATGAACAGGAATTTGAGGATGCGGAGAAGCTTTGCCCAGCACGGACGAACCTGCAATCACACATGACTTTCGGCTACGGTATCCACCGCTGCATTGGCTTCCTGCTGGCACGGGCAGAAATTCAAATTTCCTATGATCGGCTCTTTTCGAGACTGAAGAACTTACGTCTTGATGAGGAAAAAAACACGCAGAAGCACAAGTTTGTCCCCACAGCGCTGGTTCGCGGACTCAAGGAACTGCACCTCAAGTTTGATCCCGAGGTTTAAGGAAGTCTGAACTTAATGGACGATCAATTCGCCGGTAAGGTTGTGCTGGTCACGGGCGGTTCGAAAGGGATCGGTCGGGCTACTGCAACGATGTTCGCCCGGCGCGGGGCAAAAGTTGCTGTGGCTGATATTGATGTCAAAGCTGGCGGCGCGACCGTTGCTGCCATCAATGATGCCGGTGAGGACAGCATCTTCGTTGAGGCCGATCTCGCGTTGGAGAGCACGGCAAGATTTATGGTTCAAAAGACCGTGGCCCAGTTTGGAAGGCTCGACTGTGCAGTAAACGCAGCCGCGCTGGTACCTGATTGCGCTTCCATCGCAGATGCCGATCTGGACGTATTCGATCGTATGATTGCTGTTAGCTTGCGTGGCGTCCTCGCCTCCATGAAGTATGAAATCCGGCAGATGTTGGGGCAGGGCGATGGCGGCGCGATTGTGAATGTCGCCTCGATCAATGCATCGCGTCCGCAGCCGATGTGCCCTAGTTATACCGCAGCAAAACACGGTGTTGTCGGGCTGACAAAGTGCGGCTCTATCGAGAACGCGCCGCACGGGATCAGAGTGAACGCGGTTCTGCCTGGTGCGATCGAAACCGAAATGCTCGTTGAATCAGCCAAGGATCGCGGTGCTCCCCTTTCTGCCTTTGCTGACACGATCAGTCTTTTTGGAAGGCTGGGGACGCCCGATGAAATCGCAGAGGCAATCGTCTGGTTGTGCTCGGATCAATCGAGCTATGTGACCGGTCATTCGCTTGCGGTCGATGCGGGGTACACTTCGCGCTAGTGGTTCTTACTTACCGGCAAACTTGGGCGGGCGCTTCTCTTGCAATGCGGCGAGCCCCTCTTTGAAATCTTCAGTGGCAAATGATCGTGCGATATACTTGCTCTCAAGTGCAAGCGCTTGCGCCAGATCAGTCGACTCAGCTTTGGCAAGTTGATCCTTGATCAGGCCCAAAGCAAGGGGAGCGCGCTTGCTGAGTGTTTCGGCAGTAGAATGAGCTGCTGCCATGAGTTCGCTGTCTTCAACGGTGCGCCAGATCAGGCCAGAGCTCTCGGCCTCTTCGCTCGTGATCTTTTCGGCCAGGAGACACATGGCTTTTGCTCGCGCCATACCCGCACGCTTGACGAAGTAGTGCGATGTGCCGCCGTCCAGAGAAAGGCCCATCCGGGAGAATGACGGAAAGAATATGGCAGAACGCGCAGCGATGGTGATGTCCGCTGCAAGCGCCAGGCCCAGGCCAGCACCCACCGCGATCCCATTGACCGCTGCAACCACCGGGATTGGCAATGCCTCGATCTTGAGCAAGAGGCTGTTGATACCTTCATCGATCGTTTTCTGAATATCGACTTCGGTTTCCGTCAGAGTTCCTCCGGCAATATCGCCGCCGCTGCAGAAGGCTTTTCCGGCACCGGTAATAATCACGCAGCGTATTTCTTCAGAAGCTGATGCCCTGTCCAGTTCCTCAGCGATGTCATGAACCATCGAGTTGAGAATAGCGTTGAACGCTTCGGGCCTGTTCAAAGTGAGGACCAAAGCGCTGCCAGATCGTTCAACAAGAAGGTCCATACGAAATGCCTATGAATGAACGAAGCGGCTAATGTAACTCTTCATAATCTCGGTGGTGCCGCCATAGATGCGTCGCACCCGCGCGTCGGTATAGAAACGGCTGATCGGATATTCGGCCATGTATCCGTATCCTCCAAACAATTGCAGGCAAGCATCCACCACCTCGCCTTCAAGTTCTGAACACCACAGCTTGGCCATTGCACCGTCGTCGACGCCCAATCTGTCTTCAGCCACTTTCTCAAGGCACTGGTCGATATAAGCCCAACTGACATGCAACTTGGTCTTGATGTCGGCGAGCACAAACTTGGTATTCTGGAAATCCCAAACCTGCTTTCCGAAAGCTTGCCGCTCGGTAACATATTCGCGCGTGAGATCATAGGCGCGCGTGGCAGCAGCAAGTGCGCGAACGGCGACAGACAACCTCTCGCGAGCCAGCTCTTCCATCATGATTGCAAAGCCTTGACCTTCGCCGCCAAGCAAGCGGTCTGCGGGAACGCGGACATTATCGAAGAATAGCTCCGAAGTATCAGCCGCTTTCTGTCCGATCTTGTCGAGGTTGCTCCCTCGGGAGAAGCCTTCAAGGTCAGCGTCTACCAGCAGCATGCTGATGCCTTTGGCCCCAGCCTCTTTGTCGGTCTTGCAAGCCAGCACGAAGAAGTCAGCATTCTGGCCATTCGTGATGTAAGTCTTTTGGCCATTGAGCACGTAGTGATCGCCATCGCGATCTGCAGTAGCCTTGATCGCTTTCAGATCGCTGCCGGCGCCTGGCTCTGTCATCGCAATGGCGGCGATCTTCTCGCCTTTGACCATCGCGGGCAGGTAGGCCTGCTTTTGCTCTTCCGTGCCTCGATTGAGCAGATAATGAGCGCACATATCCGAATGCGCGGCAAACCCGACGCTGCCGCCGCCGATCGCGTAGCCGATCTCTTCATCGACGATCATGTTGAAGAGGAAGTCAGCGCCTGGGCCGCCATATTCTTCAGGGATCGCCGGGCAGAGGAAACCCTGTTCGCCGGCTTGTTTCCAAAAGCTTCTCGGCGTCTTTCCGATCTTTTCCCACTCGGCAATATTGGGTTCCAGCTCGGCCCGGAGAAAGGTTCTCACAGATTCGCGAAACATCTCGTGATATTCGCCGTAGATTTTGCGATCGGTCAGCATCAAAGCAGCTCTTTGGATTTGTCTTCTATTTATGGAAGGGACTGCGCGCGCGGCTAGGGCCGTTCGCCTTTGAGATAGAGGTCCAGTTCGGCGAGATAATGCCGGATGCGGATCTCTTGCTCGCTCAACCGGTATCCCTCAAATGCGCGCGAGGTTGCACCTCTTTGCACTCGCGGTACCAGTCGGCAGTCCTGCTCCAGAATGTAGCCGAAGTCGCGCAACTCAGTCGGGCGACGGCGTGGCGGTCGAACGGACCCGTCAAAGCCGACAGGTCCCAGATTGCCTTTGTCCGGGTCCATTCCTCCCAAATCCATGATCCGGTAATTCGGATCCTGCGGAACGGGCAAATTCACCTGGAGCGCATTGTAGATGCTCTTGGTTGGATCAGTGGGATGCGGGGTCCAGCGTTGAATCATCAACACGTCAGCAAACACGTTCAGTGTGACATTTGGGAAAACCGAATAGTTCCAGTCATCGACCATCTGATCATCGGTGAGATTGTCCCACGAGCTGATGCCGAATTTCTTGCCCCATTTCCGCTTTGTCTCGATGACGGCGGGTTTCCATTTGTCACCGGTGAGATGGCTATATTCCTCCGGATCACCTCCGAATGCTCGAACCATCATCTTGAGGCCCTCGTTGACCTCCTCAGGGTTCGGCAGCTTGTCGGGAGCGTAGCCAAACGGCATCAGCATGCGGCTGACGCCCTTGTCATAGCAGTCGTACTGGATGTGATAGGTCTCGGTTACAGGTGCGACTTCGGGGTGGACATCCCACGCGTGATAGAATTCGATGAAAGCTTCCATATTGAGCTTCCAATTGGCCGCGACCTCGACCTCCGTATCCACGAAAGTGCGCATGTCCGCGATGGGGAAGGCGCCGAGATGCTCGGGAATAACACCCAGATAGTCGAGCAAAGGCTCTGGGTTCGGGTTCATCGAGATGAACACGATCCCGTTCCAGATGTCGCAAGCCACTTCCTTGAGCCCCGGTCGGTCCGCAATCACCTCAGGCCGGAAGGTCTCTTCATCGCGGATTTCTGCTAGGCTGCCGTCAAGGTTGAAGCGCCAGCCATGAAATGCGCATTTGAAGCAATTGGTCACGGTGCCGAAATCAGCGCTGACGATCTCGTTCCCGCGATGCGGGCAAACGTTGTAAAACGCCCGGATTGACTCAGCATCGGTGCGAACAACCACGAAGGACTCCGGGCCGACATCGTAGCGGAAATAGTCGCCGACGTTCGGAATGTCCGAGGCGACTCCGGCAAGGATCCAGACCTTCGTCCACATCCGCTCCCATTCCATGTCAGACCTGTCTTTGGAGCGATAGCGATCTGTCGTGATCTTCTCTGTACCGTAGTCGCGATACGGCGCTTTCGCGTCGATCGCTCCCGGTTCTGCATCCTTGTTGACAGTGATACCTTCTCGGTAATCAAATACGCGCGTAGCCATGTCCATCCTATCCCCACTATCGCAGACTCTTTGCGAGGTGATTCTTCAACTCAATGTCGATTCAAAGTCTCTAGTACCAATATACTAGTCGCTGCGCAAATGCCTTCTCAGTTTGCCATTCCAAAATGATGGACCTTGCTGACAAGGTAGGTCACGCGCGCTCTGCGACTTTTGTCCGCCCGGCTTTGATGAAATGCGATTTCGCCTCTAGCTAGCTCCTCAAAATACAGCTTCAAGTACCCTCGCATGGCAGGAAAGGCGAGCTTGTCCCAAGGCAAATCATGCTCGTCGAAAAGACCCACTTCCAATGCCTCAGGCCCAGGGCGAATATCCTCATTCGCGAGGCTTCCGACAAAGCCGACATAGACTTCGCTGATGTCCTTCAGGTCAGTCACATTGTATATTCTCAGAGAGTCAGGATCTACGATGGCGTTCGCCTCTTCCAGCGCCTCTCTCATCGCTGCGGATTCTAGCGTTTCTCCCTGCTCGACAAATCCTGCTGGAGGCGACCACAAGCCATAGGAAGGATCATGCGCTCGCCGCATCATCACGATTTTCGATCCGCTTGCGACCATGCAGGAAACAAGAATTTTCGGATTCACATAGTGGAAAGTGTCGCACGCCTTGCAATAGTCGCGGTCACGCTGGTCGCTTTCCACGTAGCGCTTTTCGACGCGAGCCCCGCAACCGCTGCAGAATTTCATTTGGATGACTCTCCGCTAGCTGCGCTGTTGGCGGCCAAGGAGCGAAGCGGCTGCAGGTCACTCTCGGACATGGACTCTTCCCTCTCTCACTTGCACTTCGAAGGTCGCAATTGGGCGCACCGCCGGATAACCTGCGGCAGCGCCATCGCTGATCCGGAACTGAGCGCCGTGGTGCGGACATGTGATGCAATCGCCAAGAATTCGACCACCCATGAGATCCATCCTCATGTGCGAGCACAAGCTATCGATCGCAAAGAACTCGCCGTTCAGATTGACGATCAAGATTTCCTTCTGTCCCAACGACACCCTTTTGTATTGTCCGCCCGGAATGTCGCTGCACAAACCGACGTCGTGCCACGATTCCGCATGTTCCCCCGGACTTAAGTCGCGCTCCTGTGGTTGTTCTTGCGCCATGCTCAATCAAATCTCAGCTTCACGATCCGGATGTTAGCAGGACCTTCGCTTTCTGGTCCAATCACAAGTTGATCAGAAGCGCTTGTCATTCGCCAGACTAGTGGGTAGTATCCATATACTAATTGGTCAACAGACTGAGCATCGTATCTAGCTGGAGGGTGTATGCTGCCGAGCACAGATCAGCAAAAATGGATCTACCAAAACATGTTGGTTTCGCGGTTCTTTGAACAGCGGATCATGGCCTTGTATATGGAGGGCAAGCAGCCCGTGTTTGATCTGGCAGCGGGACCTTTGCCGGGCGAGATGCACCTTTCGTATGGTCAGGAAGCAGCCGTCGCGTTGTGTGCTGCGGTGGAGGAAAAGGACTGGCTTCATGCGGGGCACCGACCGCATACCTTGGCGATAGGGCAGGGGGTAGATCTTGATGAAATGGCCGCTGAACTGCTGGGCAAAAAGAGCGGATTGAGTGGCGGCCGCGGCGGTCACATGCATATCTACGACAACCGCGTGAACTTCGCGGCTAGCTCGATCATTGGCGAGCAGATGCCTGCGGCTGTCGGGTTCGCCATGGCCTGCCGCGCACGGGGCGACAACAGCATCGCGATAAGCGTTATCGGCGACGGGGCCGCAAATCAGGGCGCCTTTCACGAGGCGCTAAACTTCGCGGCGGTACAGAAGCTGCCCTATATCTGTGTGATCGAGGATAACAACTGGGCGGTCACTACATCGAAAGAGCAGTCGACCGCTGTAAAGCGCAACAGCGACCGGGCATCAGCCTATGGCATTCCCGGCGCTTACGTCGAAGGCAATGATCCCGACAAGATATACGAAGCGTCGATGGTCGCATTCGAACATGCGCGCAGCGGCAAAGGCCCGTACCTGCTCGAAATCGAAACCATCCGTATGATGGGGCACTTTCACCCTGATCCAGCACCATACATTTCGGACGAAGAGCGTGCCGGTTGGGTTGATTGTGTGCCTCACTATGCTGAGCGGCTGGTGGAGCAGGGCGTTCTTACAGCTCAAGAGGCGGAGGAAATGTCAGCTACTGCTGAAGCTAAGGCAAACTCCGCAATCGATGCAGCAGTATCGGCAGATTACCCGCAGCCCGAAGAGGCGCTTGAGCAAGTGTTCGCGCAGGCCTGATCTTTCGGGCGTTAGCGACCGCAGGAATTTTTTCGGAGGAGTAGTATGGCTGGGAGCAGCAGAAGGCTGACAATCGGGCGCGCATTGCGCGAAGCCGTCCAATACGAAATGACCAACAATGAGTCCGTCTTCATGATGGGCCAGGATATCTTCAGCTTTGGCGGGGTGTTCGGTGTTGCCGAAGGTCTGGGTGAGAAATTCGGCCCTCAGCGCATTGTTGATACGCCGATCTCAGAGACCGGGGTGATAGGCGCGGCTGCGGGCGCAGCGATGGCAGGCATGCGTCCCATCGTTGAGATGGCTTATGTCGATTTCATCGGCGTATGTTTCAATGCCATCGCGAACTATGCGGCGAAAACGCACTACATGTCGGGCGGCCAGTTCAAGGTGCCGATGGTCTTGCTTGCAAGCACCGGCGGCGGATACAGCAACGCTGCGCAACATTCGCAAACGCTCCACGGCACTCTGGCGCATATGCCCGGAATGAAAGTGGTCTGCCCCTCAAACGCTTATGACGCCAAGGGCATGATGCACACCGCGCTGCGCGGCGACGATTTCGTGGTCTATCTGGCGAACATTCAGACGATCGGGATGATGATGCTTGGCAAGCCGTTGCCAGGCACGATTGTCGACGTGCCGAAGGAGGCATACGAGGTCCCGTTCGGTAAAGCGGCTGTGCTTCGCGAGGGCACAGACGTGACGCTGGTTGGCACAGCCTCCGCGGTGCATGACTCGCTCAAGGCGGCAGAAGAGCTTGAAAAAGAGCATGGCATCTCGGCTGAGGTAATCGATCTGCGGTCCTTTGTTCCGCTTGACCGGGAAACGATCTTCAACTCGGTGCAGAAGACCGGACATTTGGTCGTTTCGGACGAGGATTACCATTCCTACGGCGTGACCGGAGAGATCGTAGCATCGGTGGCGGAAATGGACCCTACCGTGTTCAAGAAGCCGCCTCAGCGTGTCGCATTCCCTGACGTCCCAAGCCCGTTCTCGCGGCCCATGGAGCAATTCTGCCTGCCCTCCGCCGCGCGGATCAAACAGGCCGTTCTCGATATTACCTGAAATTCTAACTCAAGGAGCATCGGATGACTGAGATCCGAGTAGAAGGCGGTTTTGCCGAAGATAATGACGCCGACGAAGTGGTTGTTGGTGAGTGGATTTTTGAAGATGGCGCCGAGGTCAATGCCGATGATGTGATTGTTGAGATCATGGCCTCCAAAGTCACCATGGAGATCGTTGCACCTGTCTCAGGAAAGCTCAAGATCGCAGCTCAGACAGACGATCTGCTCAAGGGCGGCGATCTGATCGCCACCATCGAGTAGTGACTGGATGGAGAATTCGGTGAATCCGATCAAGCTTTCAGGCATTCGCGCGCTTATCGCGAGCAAGATGCAGGCAAGCCTCAAAAACACCGCGCAGCTGACTTATCATTGCCGCGCAGATGTCTCGAGCTTGCTTGAAGCTCGCAAAGCGTGGCGCGATGCCGGAGAAGACAAGGTTGGCTACGAAGATCTTCTGATGCACCAGCTTGTCGGTGTTCTGCGCGAAATGCCGGAATTCAACAGCCGTATAGATGGAAAACTGGCCCAGCCTGGCGATCAGATAGATATCTCGGTGGCGATCTCTTCCAAGCGGGGATTGGTTGCGCCCACCGTATTCAATGTTCAGGACAAGACGGTTCCGGAAATCGCGGCGGATCGCAAAGACCTTATCGAGCGGTCACAGATTGATAAGCTGACCGTGCCAGAGATGACGGGCGGTACATTCACGATAAGCAATCTCGGCATTACCGTCGTTGAGCACTTCACGCCGATTTTGAACTACCCTCAGATTGCCATTCTGGGGCTGGGTGCAATCCAGCGCATTCCGTGGAGTGTTGACGGAGAGAAGATCGAGATTCGCCCGATCATGGGCCTGTCGCTCACGGTCGATCACCAGTTCATTGATGGTGCGGAATCCGGGCAATGCCTCGGGCTGATCAAGCAGGCGTTTGAAGCCGGCTATCCAATCCCGGCTTAGAGCCGCGCTCAGCTAAAGTTAGCCACTTTATCCAAAAGCTCGGCGTGCGAGCGTACTCGCTAGCGCTTTACGCGTTGTAGATACGCTCGTGGTCTTCGCTTACCTTCAGCGGGAAGTTGGCAGGCCGCTTCTCGAGGAATGACATGACGCCCTCCTTGGGTTCGTCAGACGCGCCGAGCATATAGAGCAGGCGGCCTTCGGCCTCCAAAGCCTCGTCGATTGAGCGCGCGCCTGCCATGTCCCATATCGCCCGGCGAGTGAGTGATGCTGCAACAGGTGAGACCCGCTCGCAGATTTCCTCAGCGATCTCGAACGCTTTGGCCAAGACGTCTTCACGCGGGGCGATGTGCTGGATAAAGCCGGATGAAAGCGCTTCGTCACTCAAGATGTAACGGCCTGAAACGCACCAATCGAGCGCTCTGCCGATGCCAACCATCCGCGATAGCAGCCAGGTCGCCGCACCATCCGGCACGATACCGCGGCGGGTGAACACCATCCCAAGCTTGGCACCTTCAGCGAAAATCTTGATATCGCAGGGTATGATCATGGTCATTCCGACGCCCACGGCATGGCCGTTGATCGCCGCGATGACTGGCTTCTTGCAATCGATGATCCGGTGGACCATCGCGCCGCCGCTTTCGCGATGATTGTCAATGTCGGTGGCGCGCCCGCCTTTGACCTGATCGAAAGTATCGGCTCCGGTAGAGAGATCCCCGCCGACGCAGAATTCGCGTCCCTTTCCTGTGAAGATAACAGCGCGGATACCATCATCGCGGTCGGCTTCATCAAGCGCTGCAATAAATTCGTCGACCATGCGTGTTGTATGAGCATTCCCGACTTCCGGTCGGTTGATCTCGATAAGCAGGATATGCCCCCGCTTCTCGAAAACGATATGCGGATCATCAGCCATCTGTGCCGCTTTCCTCTTTCTGCTTATCCTGATCTACCAGATATTGCATGACGCCCAGCCGCAGCACTTCAGATGCACCTTCGTAGATCGTCATGGGGCGCACCAGACGGTAATACTTCTCGATCTTGTCGCCCTTGATCAAGGAAAAGCGACCCATGGTCTGCATGCAGCGATTGACGACCCGGTTGGCCATCTCGCTCGCATAGAGTTTTGCCATTGACGCATAAGCGAGTGTATCTGGATCGCCGTTCTGAGACTTCACCGCTGCTTTGTAGGCCATCAGGCGCGCACCTTCGATCTCTGCTCCGCAATCGGCGAGAAGCTGCGCTACCGGGGCGAGTTTGTGCAAAGGACGACCAAACTGTGTGCGGTTTCGACTGTGCCTCACCGCTTCGTCGAGCGCGGATTGAGCCAAGCCCACGGCTGCGCCCGCGACGGAGTTGCGGAAGACTGTGAGAGTATTCAGCACCAGCGGAAAAGCCTGACCAGGCGTGCCCAATCGGGCCGAAACAGGAACTTCGACGTCCGTGAACTTCAGGCTCCCGATGACATGGCCGATCAGCAGTTCAGGCCCGCTTTCCGCTTCAATACCCGGCGTGTCGCTCGGCAAGAGGATGAGCGAATGTCCTTCTCCCTCCTTGGCCAGCACGATGTAGTAATTGCAGACGCCAACATTCGAAATGAATGCCTTTTCGCCATTGAGGATCAGCTTGTCGCCTTCCTCCCGAACATTTGTACCAATGTTCTTCAGGTCTGAACCGTGGTCAGGTTCAGTGAGCGCCATCGCAGGCAGGGCTTCCGCCTTGGCAATCTTGGGGAGCCATGCTTGTTTCTGCTCCTCTGTCCCTGCCAATGAAATGGCGTAGCTGCCGATCCCTTGGAGCGAAAACAAGGCGTCCAGATGGCCTGACCCTTGGACGAGAACTTCGCGGACAACGCACACAGCCAGTGGGTCAATTTTATCGAACCGCCCACCATACTTGCCCTCTACCATAAGCTCTGAGAGACCGCTGTCCCGAAACAGGCTGAGAAGCTCATCCGAGAAATAGCTATGTTCATCGGTGCCTTCGAGGACGGCGGCGCCATCGCGAATGATCTTTTCCGCGTGCCGTTGCAGCGCGGTATATTCTTCTGGCAGGTCAAAATTTAGCGATGGCATGAGCCTCTCCAATCCCTTTTAGTCAGTGTGGCCGGGTCCAAAAGCCCAGCATTTCGCGCAAAGCCCACCCACTTTCGGTCAAACTCTCGAGCCAAACTCTAGTTGCATCTAGATATTAGTGTCAACGTACTATATTTGCCTGTTGGGTCACGCGAGAGAGCTCGGAGGAGGGCTCAGCAATTCGCGCGAAACATAAGAAGGAAATGAATCATGGCGACCGCACCAACCACCGAGATTTGTGGATTCAACAAGACGAACATCTTCGTTCGTGGCGAAGACCTTTGCGATGATCTGATCGGGTCCGTCTCGTTCACCGATTACATGTTTTTCCTGATCATGGGCAAGAAGCCGACCGAGCAGCAGCGGGCAATCGTTGATGCCTCGCTCGTGGCCATCGCCGATCATGGTTTGAGCCCTGGAGCTGTGGTGAGCCGGATGACTTATATGGGGGCGCCTGAGTCGCTTCAGGGCGCGGTTGCGGCGGGTCTCTTGGGAGTTGGCGACGTCCTGGTCGGCACCAGCGAAGCAGTTGCTCCTTTACTCCAACAGATCGTGTCCGCAGATGATCCCAATGCCGAGGCTCGCAAGGTCGCAGAGGATTTTGCGGGAAAGAAGATGCCCATACCCGGCTTTGGCCAGCCGCATCACAAGCCGGATGATCCAAGGCCAGCAGCCATATTCCGGACTGCTGAGCAAGTCGGCCTCGAAGGACGCCACATCGAGGCCCTCAAGATGCTGAGCGTCGAAGTCGACGCGGCTGCGGGCAGGCACATTACCATCAATGGGCCGGGCGCTATTGGAGCAGCGTTTCTCGATATTGGCATCCCCATTTCAATAATGCGCGGCTTCATGATTGTTGCCCGCAGTGCGGGCCTTGTGGCGCAGTTGCACGAAGAGCAATCTACACGTGCGGGAAAGAACCTTTGGAATGCTGCGGCGGACGCTTTGCCGTATTCCGGTGAAATTCCAGCTTCGTAAGGAGCGGGGCAGCCCAAGGCCGGGGCGTTGGTTCGCAACCCGGTGATTGACAAAGGCGTCAAGGAATTAGTACCTAGATACTAAATGAAGCGTCTCGCATGTCGAGTCGCACAATTGAGGCAAAGCAGATGAAGTTTGGCATTATCTTTGAGCTTTCAGTTCCGCGCCCGTTCGAAAACGGTGTGGAAAAGATGGTCTTCGACAATAGCCTTGAGCAGGCTCGGCTGGCTGATGAACTTGGTTTTGAGTCTGCCTGGTGCGTGGAGCACCACTTCCTTGAAGAATACAGTCACAGCTCATGCCCGGAGATGTTCCTCTCGGCCTGTGCGGCGACCACGAAGGACATTCGTCTGGGCTTCGGCATCGCCACCTGCGTACCTGCGCTGAATCACGCGGTTCGCTTGGCAGAAAGAGGGGCATTCCTCGACGTTCTTTCGGGCGGGCGCGTTGAGTTTGGCACGGGTCGTTCGTCGACATGGACGGAGCTTGGCGGCTTCGGAGCGGCTGTCGATGACACCAAGCGGTCTTGGGATGAGTACGTTCGCGCATTCCCCAAAATGTGGACGCAAGAGCGTTTCAGCCACGAAGGTCAGAGCTTTTCAATGCCCGAACGCGCGATTCTGCCGAAGCCGGTTCAGGATCCGCACCCGCCAATGTGGGTGGCGGTAACAGCTCCCGGTACAGAGATTGAGGCGGCAGAGAGAGGCATGGGTTGCCTTCTCCTGAGCGTGGGCAACGTTGCCAAGAACAAGCCGCGCTTTGATAAATATCGCGAGACCATCAAGAATTGTACGCCTGTCGGTCACACTGTGAATGACAGGATTGCTGTCATGAACTGGCTCTATTGCGATGAAGATCAAGATGAGGCGGTGAAGTATGGCGAGATCTTCATCAACACCTTCTCCAGCATGGCGGCACAAGCGATTGAGATTTCCCAGGCAGTTCCGTCAGACTCCTACAAGGCGATTGGTTTGCTCGGAAACCTGCGCACTGACCCTGACGACGGCCAGATGCGCAAGAAAGTGCCGGGTGGTCTGTGTGTTGGCACGCCAGAGGATATCATCCAGACTGTACAGGAATGGAAAGACGCCGGTGCCGATCAGATCATCTTCATGGTCAATGCCCGTGAAGTTCTCGAGCAGGACAAGGTTCTGAAAAGTATGCGCTTGTTCGCCGAGAAAGTCATGCCGCACTTTGAGGATGAGGGCGACAACGTCGTGGAAATGCGGGCACGCGCAGCAGGATAAGGGCAGCAATGAGCACTGATCTAAATGTCGTAGAGCACCCTCGTGGGCAGGGCGATCTCTCACCGCTTCTTGCCAATGCTCCAAGTATCGATTTTGGCAAAAATAGGGGGCTCGAGCTTGAGAATGTTCGGGTCCATTATTGCCTGTTTGAGGCTCCGATGGCTCAGGCGAAGGAATTGATTCCGCCTTCTCTGCACCCTGGAAATCCAGCCCATATGAGCATCACGGGCTATTCAGTGGCCGATAGTGAAATTGGCCCATTTGAATATGCCGTGATCGCGCTCGGCTGCCGTGCCGGGATCAAACCGCATATGCTGACCCTGAGTTCGTTCTTCAGCACACCTGCCGCGTGCGAATATTTTGCCGAGAATTTTGGCTATGATGGCGCGGTCGCGAACGTCAAGACTTCACGCTTCCATCATGAAACCAGCACCAATGTCGAACTGGAAGGCGGGCGCGTCATTCTTGATGTGGCGACAGAATATCCGCGGCAGCTTTTGGGGACGGGGCAAGTCAAGTATCCAACGCCGCTCAACGTTGCAAAGCTTGGCGATCATCAGGGACTTGTCCGTGTGGACATCGGGTATGAATATCGCGAGACGGAGCGCGGTGAGATCAGGCTGCGGCAGTTCTCCGCTGGTGACCTAACGGACCAGAAGCTCGAACCGACGAACGCGATTTCTGGAGCATCAAGCGATGTTGGTATGCAGTTTAGCGCATCGTCAGGCATCATTGATCTCGAAACTATGGCCAGCGCCGGCGGTCTTCGTTGGTTGGGAAGTAAATAGCGCGCGAGTATGAGGGGGCTGGCTAGGCATTCCATGCATGTTGCATCGCTTCGATTGCGTTTGATGTCCTTGTCGGCTGTGCACCTCAAAGGTACCAGTCGATGGCTGTCATCTCACGGGTGAAGATGATGGGATCGCATTAGCATGGGGAAGAAAATGGGCAGCACCGTTTCTACAAAAGAGAAAATCCTCGCGGCGGCGCAAGATGAGTTCAATAAGCGAGGGATCGGCGCAGTTGCCCTGCACAAGATCGCGGCAATGCTCGATATCAGCCCAGGCAACCTGACATATCATTTCCGCCGCAAGGAAGACCTGGTTTTCGAATTGGTCAGTTGGCTCGAAGGTCAGCTTGTTAGCGCCCTTCATGATGTCGATCATGTGATGGAACGCGGTACCATCGAACAAGATGCGGATGAGGTCGCCACCAAGATGGTGGAGGTGGTCGAGCTGCTTTGGGAGCACCGCTTCTTTTTCAATGGCATTCAGTTCGTGCGTGAGAGTGAAGACCTGCTCGGCCTGTTCCTCAAGTTCGAGAGCCTGATCATTTCTGCACAGCGCAATGCGTTTGAAGAGGCTATCAAGCGGGGCAACATGCGCCCCATCCGTGCGCCAAACTCGACCCAGCTCGCGGCTGAGAACGTCTGGTCGATTTGGTTGACCTGGATGAGCCGAAGCAACCTCGACAACGCAAAAGCTGTGCAAGATGCCTATTTTGTGCGCGGAATGATTGATCATTATTTCAGTCTGATTGAGCCTTATTGCAGCGAAGATTTTGCGAAGACGCTTTATAAAAAGATCTCCGAGAAAAATGAGGTCGAGCTGCACGCCGATGATCCGCGGGCGACGCTGGTTGGCCTCCATTCCCTATGAGTTGAACTGCGATGGCTCTTGCTCATTTTGAACCACAAGCGGACGATGCAGCTTCTCATTGGTCGGTTGGCGATCTCCTGAAATCAGCGGCTGAGAAACATCCCGATCGGATGGCTATCAAGGTGGTCACAGAAAGCGGCGAGGTTCTGCCCGAGAACAGCTGGACCTATCGCGAGCTTTACTGTGAAGCCCAATCTGTTGCGCGTCTTATGCTGCTTGATTTCGAGCCCGGTGAAAACGTCGCGATCTGGTTGTCAAATCGGAGAGAATGGCCTCTGATTCAATTTGGTGCGGCGCTTGCTGGGCTGACGCTGGTAACGATCAACCCGGTTTGCAAGGCCGCCGAGGTGGATTTCATGCTGCGCCAATCGGATGCGGCTGGCATCTTTTACCCGGAGCATTTCAGGGATGTCGCAACCTCAGAAATCGTCAAGGATCTGCTCGGCAAGATTCCGAATTTACGTGTTGGGTTCAATGTCGACGATTGGGACAGCTTCCGAGGCCGAAACGTAGATCCCGATAGTCTTCCCGAGATCGTGTCAGGCGATCCCGCTATGATCCAGTTCACTTCGGGTACAACAGGAGCACCAAAAGGCGCGTTGCTGACCCACTATGGCCTTGTGAATGGGTCACGCATGGCCAGCGATAGGTTCGATCTCGAGCCGGGCACATCATGGCTCAACGTGCTGCCGATGTTTCACACGGGTGGATGTGTTTTCATCACTCTAGGCACGATCTGGAATGGCGGTACACAGGTAATGCTTTCCGGCTTTGATCCGGGCGTCGCCCTCAGGATGATCGAAGAGCAGAAGATCGCCTTCACCTCCATGGTGCCAACCATGCTTCTATGGCTCAAAGAGCATCCGGACTTTTCGAACACCGACCTCTCTTCGCTCCAATGCATCGCGGCTGGTGGCTCGGCGATTGCCGAGAGCATCGTCAAGATGGTGGAAAATGAGTTTGGTGCCGATTTCATCATGGTTTTTGGGCAAACCGAAGCGTGCGGCTCGCTCACGACAAGTCGGCGCGTTGATACGATTCACCATCGCACTTTGACGATCGGGACGCCGCTACCCAACACCGAAATGCGCATCGCCGATGTCGAAACGGGAACCACTGCCAGTGTGAACGAAGTTGGCGAGATACAGGTGAAAAGCGAATGCCTGTTCTCCTGCTATTACGGCAATGAAGAAGCCAGCAGGTCTGCTTTCACCAAGGATGGCTGGTATCGCACCGGCGATATGGGTGTGATGGAGGAAGACGGCTATTTCCGTATCACCGGGCGCCTAAAGGAGATGATTATCCGAGGCGGTGAGAATATCTATCCGCGCGAAGTGGAAGACGTTCTTGCCGATCATCCTGACGTTCTCGAATGCGCCGTTTTCGGGATCCCGGATGATCATTGGGGCGAACGCGTTGCTGTTGCTGTGCGGTGCGACGCAAACGCACAGCCGGATACGGAGGACTTGCGAGCCTATCTGGCAGAACGGATCGCCCGCTTCAAAGTCCCCAGTGATTGGTATTTTGTAGACCAGTTTCCGGTCACTGCCTCAGGGAAGATCCAGAAGTTTGCTCTTACCGAGACGTTCGCTGATCAGCCATCTGCCTAGTGCCATTGGCGGTGGTGCGAAGGGACAATCCTGTACGCTCATGGTTGGTCAGTCAGTCTCTCAGGCTCCTTCGGGGTGGGCATCAGTACATGGAGGCAAATGGCGCACGCGCACTGGCTTGAGTAGCGTCCGAAGGCGCAGCGGAGGCAAGGCATGAATCTAGACTATAAGTTTCAGATATTCGGCATTTGGTCGGCACCTGCTTTCATCGTCATCTTTACGCCCATCATCATCTTTATGGGTTTCTTCCCGCCGCATTCGCCATTGATGGATGCGCAAGAGGTGACGCAGGCCTATCTGGAGAATACAGCAGCTATTCGGCTGGGTGCGACTGCGATGATGCAACTGTGCCTACTCGGCGTCTTCTGGGTGGCTGTGATTACTGTGCAGATTAGACGGATGGAAGGGGATGGCAGCCGGTTCCTGACTTACTCGCAATTGACGCTGGGGCTTTTAACCTTCTTCCTGTTCCTGCCAGCCAGCATCTTTTGGTCTCTCGCTTCCTTCAGACCTGACACGCGCGCGGCCGAGCTGACTTACCTGCTCAACGATTTGGGCTGGGGCAGCCTCCTGATGCCGGTCGGTATGGCATACCTTAAGGCCATTGACATCACAGACGCAGTCTTTTCGGACAAGCAGGAGAACACTACATATCCGCGCTGGTTTGAATATCTGAATCT
>Ga0181593_10001538_pt1 | contig 21023 bp, 20 predicted proteins | sample 071ome_19_FD_133756 | JGI IMG/M metagenome (GOLD analysis project Ga0181593, IMG submission 133756) | Coastal salt marsh microbial communities from the Groves Creek Marsh, Skidaway Island, Georgia - 071413AT metaG (megahit assembly) | ecosystem: Environmental > Aquatic > Marine > Intertidal...
ACACGCTGTTGCGTACCCCCGATATGACGTTTTCCTCCAGCATGGGCACATGCTTGTAGGCAGCGGCATGGTAGATAGTATCCATCTGGTGTGTGGCGAGAATCCTGTAAACCAGGTCCGCGTCCTGGATCGAACCCAGCACCGGCACAATAGTGGTGCAGGAAACCTCGGCTTTCGCACCATTCCGGGCAAGCAGGATATTTTCTATGGTATGCAGGGCGTATTCGGAATGTTCAAACAGGATCAGTGTTGCCGGTTTCCAGAACTGCAGCTGGCGGCACAATTCCATGCCAACGGAGCCGCCGGCCCCGCTCACCATGATGGTCTTGCCACGAATGGCAGTGCGCATGAGGTTTTCATCAGGAGGGACGACATCGCGGTCCAGCAAGGACTTGAAGAGATAGTGGCTGTCGAGCATGGCGCCTGTTCCTTTTTATATTCCGGCATCCGTCCACAGGCAGGCTGTGCGCTGTCGGCGAGATTCTGCATACCGGCCTGGCAGTATTGTAATCTCCGCCCCTTGCCGGTTTCTGGGACGTGAGCGGCACTTTTGTAATGCAATTGCTATGCCCGCAGGCCGCAATGCTAACGGCGAGGTATTAATTTCGGATAAAGAGCGGGCATGAGAAGCCCATGGATGAAGGAACACGTATATATACGAGTTACCTGCCCGGCAGGAGCGCAGAAATTTCAGGCCGGTTGCACTGTGACGGAGCGCTTGCCCAGGAACCTTACAAGGAAGACGAGGGGCAGCCAGGCAACGAGAGTCAGTATAGCACCATGCTGGGGAAACCGTTGGCTCAGCCAGGCCAGCGGGAACAACCAGCTGCAGTTGATCACGCATACGCCTGCAACCGCCTTGCCATGGCTTCCGAGCTGCATGGCTGCGCGCTGGTAGGCGTGGCTGCGATGGGCGTGATACCAGGTTTCACCGTTCAGTGCCCGCGTAAGCAGTGTCAACGTGGCATCGACCAGGAAAACCCCGGCAAGGATCAGCCAGGTCCATAGGGTGGTGTCGCCCGCGGTAGTGCTGGCGAGGGCTAGCACACCGAGCAGGAAGCCAAGGTAATTGCTCCCAACATCCCCCATGAACAGCCTGGCAGGCGCCAGGTTCAGCACCAGAAATCCACAGGTTGCCGCCATCAGCAGCAAGTTGAACTGATCGAACCCGGCATGGCCGCCGCCCATGGTCAACACGAATACCGCCGCGCAGATAAACAGTGTCTCCATGCCCGCGATACCGTCAATTCCGTCCATGAAGTTGAAGAGATTGATGAACCACACCAACAGCAGCGCTGCGAAAAGGTACCCGGTCAGCGCTGGCTGCAGGTTTAGCGTGTACACCGTTACCGGCGGGATGCCAAACAACGCGAGCGCGGTGATTACCACCAGCAGCTGCACACCAATACGCGACCATATGCCGAGGCTCAGAATGTCATCTGCCAATCCCAGTAACGCAATGAACGCCCCCGCAGCAAGCACGGCATGGTGATTGAAGCCGGGTGATTGCCCGGAAAAACCGATTAATACGGCAATGCTGAAAACAATGACTAGGGCGAGACCGCCGCTGGTGGGGGTGGGTGTTGCATGGGAACTGCGGTTGTTGGGTCGGTCCAGCCACTGATGCTTGTTGGCCAGTATGACAATCACCAGGCAACCCAGGAAAGTGCACAGGAATGTCAGGGGAAGCAGCAGGTACTCGGTCATCGTCGACAGCCAGAGTGGTGGTAGTCAGGAATCGGTGCATTCTGACAAAAATCCGGTGACGACACAAAACCGATGCAGCCAAAAGGCGCCCGAAGGCGCCTGGTGCCGGCTGTTTCAGGTTTAGTCGAAACGGATCCGGGTTTCGTTATTTTTCAGGGTTGCTTCGCCGACGCCCCTGACCATCATCAATTCCTCGAGACTGGCAAAATTACCGAATTCCTCCCGGTAGGCAACGATAGCTTCCGCCCTGCTCTGGCCAATGCCAACCAGAACCCTGGCAATGGTCGCTGCATCCGCGTGGTTGATATCGACTTGCTCGGCCTCAATGGCCACTGGATTGACAGCCGTTACACCGTCATCCTGGGCCAGCCCGAGCGGCGCCAGGGCCAGCATGCCGAGAAAGGCCAGTAATTTAACCTGGAAAAATGGGTTGTCTGTACCTGTAGATTTCATGTCTCTGCCTCCTTGCAAGAGATTGCTGTATGAGTCGGCAGCTAAGGGGCTGCCGGAATCACTGTAGCAGAGAATCCGGAATTTGCTCAGGCAGCGGTTATTTCAGCCATGATGGCGCGCAGTTTTGCTGTCGGATCCTCCGCCTGGGTAACCGGGCGGCCAATCACCAGATAGCTGCTGCCGCTGGCTATGGCCATGGCTGGCGTCATGATGCGCTTCTGGTCGTCGGCGCTGTCGCCGGCAGGCCGAATTCCGGGCGTGACCAGGATGAAATTGCTGCCCAGCGCTTTACGCAGGTCCGGTGTTTCCCGGGCTGAACACACTACACCGTCAAGACCGCAATCTTCTGCAAGGCTGGCCAGTGTCATCACCTGCTCATCCGGCGTGGCACTGATGTTGATCTCTGCCAGGTCTTCCTGGCCCATGCTGGTCAGCACGGTCACCGCGATCAGCAGGGTCTTGCCGTTTGCCGGCAGCGCCTTGCGCGCAGCTTCCATCATTGCCCTGCCGCCGCTGGCATGGACGTTCACCATCCAGACGCCAAGATCAGCCGCAGCGGACACGGCACCGGCCACAGTGTTGGGAATATCGTGGTATTTCAGGTCCAGGAATACGTCAAAGCCCTGGCTGCCCAGTTGCCTGACCAGGTCCGGCCCGGCACGCGTAAAGAGTTCCTTGCCGACCTTCACCCGGCACAAGGCCGGATCAAGTTTATCCGCGAGTCGCATGGCTGCACCTGCATCGGGAAAATCCAGGGCAACGATTACGGGTTTGTCTGTCGTCATAATGCTGTTGTCTCCGTTACTCCCCCAGTATCCCCATGACATGCTTCACGCTGCCCCAGCCTGAGCAACTGGGACAATGCCAGTGCAGGGTTTTCAGTTCAAAGCCGCAGTTCTGGCAGCGGTACTGGGCCTTGCTTTCGATATAGTCATTGAGCACCCTGCGATACAGGGCGTTTTCATTGCCCGCTGCGGAATCTTCCGATACCTGCAATGACAAGGCCCTCAACAGCAGGCGCAGCGAGGATTTCGCTTCCAGTTTTTCCATCAGGAACGCGGCAGCCGTTGCGGCACCTTCTTCTTTTTCCAGAAAGTCGGCAAGCCCCAGCAGTACAGTGGCGTTGCTGTCCTCTTCACGGCAGTTTTGAATGAACTTGTTCAGCCCTTTCTGCTTGCCGGCATTGCGATAACACGTCACGAGCGGGGAAAAGACATCCGCCATAAAGGCCGGATCCTGTTTTCTGACCTGGAGATAGGACTTGATGGCCTCGCCATGGTTGCCGCACAAGGTTTCCAGCTTGCCGCGCAACATGCTTACGCGCACATTGCCCTTGTCCATGGAGACCGCTTCCTGCAAAAACTCCCTGGCACGACCCATGTGCTCGTTATCCAGCTCCTGTTCCGCCAGCTCGCAATAGAAATGTGAGGCCAGGTTCTGGTATTCCTGTCTTTTTGCCGGCGGGCAAACCTTCAGGAGTTCAATGAGCGCCTGGATGGCTTTTTCCCAGTCTTTTTCAAGCTGGTAGACATGGGCCGACTGCACCAGAGCCTTGATTTTGATGCCGCCTTTTTCCTTGCGTAGTTCACCGAGAAGATGTTCGGCACGATCCAGCAACCCGGCGGAAATGTAACTCTGCACAAGGTTTATCTTGATTTCCTGCAGTCCGGCGGTGGAGAAACCGCTGCGTCCCAGCAGATCCTGGTAGACAGCAATGGAGCGATCCACCTTGCCCCGGCGGCGCAGGAGTGTACCGAGCGCCATATGGGTTTCGAGTGTGGACGAGTTGATCTCAAGGGAATCGATGAAGATGTCGATGGCGTCATCAGGCTCGTCATTGAGCAGATAATTCAGGCCGATGAAATAATCCCGTGAAGGCGTCCGCCCGCCCCTGCGCCCACCTGTGCCAGCTGCCGTGCTGCGCCGCCCCAGCCACCAGCCCGTTGCCAGGGCTGCCAGCAGGAGCAGGTAGAGCAATATGTCAGTGAAATTGAATCCTTCCATGCGCGATGATTTTCAGCCTATAGACTGGAATGTGGACGCCCGTCACCGGATTTGTCGATCTTGCCGAGTTGCGACCTGAGATGGCGGATCTGCAGTATGTATTTTAACTGCTGGAAAATCCGCAGACCAAGCACAAGGCCCAGGACGCCACCCAGGATGAAAGCGCAGATCACAAGCACACCGACGCTGAGCGGCGGCATTTGCAATCCCAACCACAGGCTTACCTCGGTTGTGTTGTTCACGGCAAACAGGAATGCCAGCAGGATGATGCCGACAAAAACCAGGAATGAAATGAAGCGGAGTAACCCTTTCACGGTAAATGGCCCTGTGGAAAAAAAACGGCAGCTTTTGGGCTGCCGTTTTCAATTACTACGTTCCCGTCCTACTCGGGGAATTGGGTTTGCTCTTGCATGCTGCTGTTCACCCTGTCCCGTAACTCTTTGCCCGGTTTGAAGTGAGGCACGTACTTGCCGCTCAGTTCAACAGGTTCGCCGGTTTTCGGATTCCTGCCCACGCGGGGTGCGCGATAGTGCAGGGAAAAACTGCCGAATCCACGAATCTCTATCCGGCCTCCATCAGCCAGGACTTCAGACATGTAGGAAATGATCGCCTTTACAGCCAGTTCGACATCTTTCGCCGATAACTGGGTTTGCTTAGAGACTATCTGGTCTATCAGTTCTGATTTAGTCATGGCTCATCCTTCACAAAAATTTACAGGCGGTATTCGCAGCAGCGATGCGCGACTATTCCTTGTCGAGCTGGGACTTGAGAAGGTCCCCGACAGTGGTCGGTGCGGCCGCTGTGGCACTCTGTTTCTTGTGCTCTGCAATGGAATCCTTTTCCTCGGCAATTTCGCGCGCCTTGATGGACAGGCTGACGACCCTGTTCTTGCGGTCAACACCGATTACCAGCAGTTCCACTTCTTCACCGACATTAATCGCATTGCGGGCATCCTCGACGCGATCGCGGCTGATTTCAGACGCTTTCAGCACGCCTTCCACGCCATCGGCCAGGGTTACAATCGCTTCCTTGGCATCCACTTCCTTGACCGTACCTTTTACGATGCTGCCCTTCTCGTTCTGGCCGGCAAAGTTGGCAAACGGGTCGTCGGAAAGCTGCTTGATCCCCAGTGAAATACGTTCACGCTCAGGATCGATTGACAGGATTACGGTATCCAGCTTGTCGCCCTTGGTGTACTGGCGCACTGCCTGTTCACCGGGTTCGTCCCAGCTGATGTCCGACAGATGCACAAGGCCGTCGATCTCGCCTTCAAGCCCGATGAAGATACCGAAATCGGTAATGGACTTGATATTGCCGGAGATACGATCACCTTTCTTGAATTTCTCGGCGAAGCTATCCCAGGGATTCTGCTGGCACTGTTTCAGGCCAAGAGAAATACGGCGGCGCTCCTGGTCGATATCCAGGATCATCACTTCCACTTCGTCACCCAGCTGCACGAGCTTGGACGGATGGATATTTTTGTTGGTCCAGTCCATTTCGGACACGTGTACCAGACCTTCCACGCCTTCTTCCAGTTCAGCAAAACAGCCATAGTCGGTCAGGTTTGTGACCACAGCCTTGACCCTGGTGTTTTCGGGGTAACGGTTCTTGATTTCGATCCACGGATCTTCGCCCAACTGCTTCAAGCCGAGGGACACACGGTTGCGCTCGCGGTCGAACTTCAGCACCTTGACGTCGATTTCATCACCTACATTCACGATTTCGCTCGGGTGCTTGATGCGCTTCCAGGACATGTCGGTAATGTGGAGCAGACCGTCCACGCCACCCAGGTCCACGAAGGCGCCGTAATCGGTCAGGTTCTTCACGACACCCTTGACGTTCTGGCCTTCCTGCAGGTTGGCGAGAAGTTCATCGCGCTCTGCAGTATTGACGGATTCCAGAACGGCGCGGCGGCTGACCACGACGTTGTTGCGTTTCTGGTCCAGCTTGATCAGCTTGAATTCCAGTTCCTTGTACATCAGGTGGTCCACTTCGCGCACGGGGCGGACATCGACCAGCGAACCGGGCAGGAAGGCGCGGATGGTGTTCACGTCTACCGTGAAGCCGCCCTTGACCTTGCCATTGATGACACCCATGACAGGCTGGTCTTTTTCAAAGGCCTGCTCGAGCACCATCCAGGTTTCTGCACGTTTGGCTTTTTCGCGGGACAGGCGGGTTTCACCGAAACCGTCCTCCACGGCGTCAAGGGCTACCTTGACCTCGTCGCCAACCTGCAGCTTGAATTCACCATTTTCATCCAGGAATTCCTGGCGGGAGATGACTCCCTCTGACTTGAGACCTGCATTCACGGTTACCCAGTCTGAATCCACGTCTACAATTGTCCCGGTAATGATTGAACCGGGTTTCATATCGATATCGTTTAAACTCTGTTCAAAGAGTTCTGCGAAACTTTCGCTCATAAATGTTTTCCTGATCAAACAGATAGCGGTTTGGATTTCCTGAAAATCAGGTGCCGCTTCTGCTCTTCCGTATACCAGTCCATACGGGTCAAGTGAATGTTGCCGCCTGCACTGGTTTGACTGGCACCAGAGCGCGCGGGATTCTTTCGTTGCCTTCCATCTAATAGTGAATGGAGACTCAGGCCTTCGTTTCGGGGAACCGTTCCCTGACTTTTTCCAGCACGGTGTCCAGCACCTGCTCGATGGTCAGCGTCGTGGTGTCGATAACGACGGCATCCTGGGCCGGCCTGAGAGGTGAAACCGCTCGGTTTGCATCCCGCTCATCCCGGCTTGCGATATCCTGCAAAAGGGCGCGCAGATTAACACTAACCCCCTTATTTATCAACTGCTTATACCGCCTTTGCGCCCGCTCTTCTGGACGCGCGGTCAGGAAGATTTTGAGGCCGGCGTCGGGGAAAACCACGGTCCCCATATCGCGACCGTCTGCAATGAGGCCGGGAGCCCGGCGGAAATCCCGCTGGCGCTGTAACAGCACCTGCCTCAACTCCGGTATGGCCGCCACTTTGGAAGCGGCATCAGCGGTCTCCTCGAGACGCACCTGGCCGGAAATTTCGACGCCGTCGAGGGTGATGGAGCCATCGAACTCACCGGAAAAGTTCACATTCATCGTGGCAGCGAATTCACATAACTCTTTGATATTTATGGACTTAATATTTTTATTTTCAACGCCGACTGCCACGATACGATACAGCGCACCGCTGTCCAGCAGGTGCCAGCTCAGTACGTCCGCCAGTTTCTGGCTGATGGTGCCCTTGCCGGTGCCACTGGGACCGTCAATGGTGATTACGGGTATCGCGCCGCTCATCAATAAGCCTCAGTTTTCCGCCACCTGGAGGCTGACACCGACGCTGCCGGCAAGCGTACTGAAGCCCGGAAAGGAAGTTGCCACGTTGTGGCAGTCATGGATAACGATGGGTTTATCGGCTCTCAGGGCGGCCATGGTGAATGCCATGGCGATACGGTGATCGCCGTGACTGTTGATTTCACCCCCGCCAAATCCGCTGCCACCCTCGATGACGATGCCATCGGCCCGCACTTCATGCTGGACACCCAGGACGGCCAGGCCATCGGCCATGACCTGGATGCGGTCGCTTTCCTTCACGCGTAATTCCTCTGCCCCGCTCAGAACCGTGGTGCCCTCGGCGCAGGCGGCGGCAATGAACAGGGCCGGGAACTCATCGATAGCCAGCGGCACCTGGTCGACAGGAATGTCGATGCCTTGCAAACGGGCATGGCGGACCCGGATATCGGCAACGGGCTCACCGCCCACTTCACGGTGATTTTCCAGTGAAAGGTCTGCTCCCATCTGGCGGAGGATATTGATTACCCCGATCCTAGTCGGGTTGATGCCGACATGTCGCAGCAGGATGTCCGAACCTTCCGCGATGGACGCACCAACCAGGAAGAATGCCGCGGAACTGATGTCGGCAGGAACGTCGATATGGCAGCCACGAAGCGTGCCGCCACCCGTGATGCTGATTCTGGCGCCCTCAGTTGCGACGTCATAACCGAAACCGCGGAGCATGCGCTCGGTGTGATCGCGGCAAGGTGCAGGTTCCGAGATCACGGTACTCCCGTCTGCCGGATCCGTGTAAAGCGCTGCCAGCAAGAGGCAGGACTTGATCTGCGCGCTCGCCACCGGCATGTCGTAAATGATGGGATGCAATTTGCCCGGCTGAATGTTGATCGGGGCCAGACCACCCTCGCGCAAGCTGATTTGTGCTCCCATGTCCCTGAGTGGATTCGCCACCCGTCCCATGGGCCGGCTCGACAACGACTTGTCGCCGACCAAGGTGCTTGGAAAAGACTGTCCAGCCAGCAGGCCGCACATCAACCGCATCGCCGTCCCGGAATTACCCAGATCCAGAGGGCTCGCCGCCTCCCGCAGACCATGCAGGCCGACACCACGGATATGGGTCCTGCCCCCGACGACATCGTCGATCTCGACACCCATGGCGCGGAAGGCTTTCAGCGTGGCGAGACTGTCCTCGCCTTCGAGGAAGCCTTCGACGGTGGTGTCCCCTTCGGCGATGGAGCCGAGAATGATGGAGCGATGGGAGATGGACTTGTCTCCCGGCACGCGGAAATCACCGCTTAATCGGCCGCCGGGTTGTACCGTGAAAACCAGATCTGACATAGATAATGCTGATATTTTGACTGTGTAAGTGAATGTCCGTTACGCGGGATCCGTGTCCCCTGAAAACATTTCCAGGAATTTGTCCCGTGATTTCTTGGCCCGCCTGAATGTGCTCATGAGTTCTTCGGAATCACGCGCCTGGATGGCTTTCCGAAGCCGGTGCAGGTCCTCGATATATTCATCCATCACCGTGACCGTGGCATCGCCGTTGGTCATGAACACGTCATGCCACATCTGGGGGTCGCTGGAGGCTATCCGGGTAAAGTCACGGAAGCCGCCTGCCGCATAACGGAATATTTCCTCGCTCTCCCCCTGTTGCGACAGCGTATCCACCAGGGCGAAGGCGAGCAAGTGGGGCAAGTGGCTGGTCGCGGCGAGCACGGCATCGTGGCGCTCGACACTCATGGTCAGCACCTCGGCGCCGAGGCTTTCCCAGAGCGCAGTGATCATTGCCACTGCCGATGCGTCACTGTTGGCCAACGGGGTCAGGATGACTTTCTTGCCATTGAACAGATGGGGTGTCGAAGCCGTGTACCCGCTGTGTTCGGATCCCGCTATCGGGTGCCCCGGTACAAAATTCGACGGGACCTGGCCGTACACGCGTTCGGCTGCTCGCACGATCTCCCCTTTCACGCTGGCGGCATCGGTGATGACCGCGTCGGTATTACCGATGGCAGCCAGGGTTTTTTCAACGGTAAGGCTGGGCACGGCTACCAGGATCAGGTCGGCGTTTTTGCAGGCTGCAGCGATATCGGTGGTCCAGGACGTAATGCTGCCGTCATCCAACGCCTGGCGGAGCATGGCTTCCTGCCGGCCGACAGCGACTATCTCGCGGCATTTGCCGGCAAGCCCACGGGCCACGGAGCCACCGATCAGGCCGAGTCCGATGATGACGATCTTCTTGTCCAGCAGCGCCCCACTCACAGCCTACTCGCTTGCCGCCGCCGGATAAGAGCCGAGCACACGACACTCAAGCGTATGACGCGATACTTCCGCCAGAGCGTCCCGGATATTGTCGTCGTCACTGTGGCCATCGATGTCCACAAAGAATGAATACGACCAGGCTTCCTTGCGCGACGGACGTGATTCCAGCTTTATCAGGTTCACTGCATGGTTCTTGAATGGCTCCAGGGCATCGAAAAGAGCACCCGGCTCATTGCGTGTGGTGATGATCAGCGAGGATTTGTCCTTGCCAGTGGGCGGGCTCTTGGCCGTTTTGCTGATTACAGCAAAACGCGTAGTGTTATCGTGTACGTCCTCGATGTTTTCGTTCAGTATTTTAAGGCCATAAATGGATGCGGCGGTCCTGCCGGCAATTGCCGCCACACCTGTCTCACTCGCTGCCGCCTTGGCGGCGACTGCATTGCTGAACAGTGACACCTTGTCGATCTTCGGATAATGATCCTCGAGCCAGTGACGACACTGACCGAGCGACTGCTGATGAGACACGATGCGGGTGATTCCCGAAGCTTGCGTCGCTGCAGTAGCCAGCAGGCAGTGCTCGATGCGCAGCATCACTTCGCCAATGATATTGAGGGTGTACTTGCCGAAACAATCGAGAGTCTGGGTAATGGAGCCTTCCGTTGAGTTTTCAACAGGCACCAGCCCCAACGAGGCTGCCCCGGAATCCACGCTGCTGAATACCGCGGGGATGTCGTCGACGGGAGAGCCGTTCTGATCTGAACCGAAGTACTTGATCAGGGCCGCGTGTGAGTAGGTTCCTTCCGGCCCGAGGTAGGCAACGCGGTCAGTTGGCGTCGGCTCACTCATCTCTATCCGGATCATCCATTGCGTCATGACCGGTATCGTCGATACCGTCAACGTCCATGGCGTCGTCCGTCTCTATAGCCGGCGCGGCTTCTTCACCTGCTTCACCATCAGGCACTTCGTCCGGTTCTTCGACACGGGCCACACCGACCAGGGATTCACCTTCCTTCAGTTTGATCAGGCGCACGCCCTGCGTCGCCCTGCCCTGGGTCGATACTTCGTCGCACCGGGTTCGCACCAGCGTGCCTTTGTCGCTGATCAGCATGATCTCGTCACCCTCAAACACCTGCACCGCACCGACAATGGCGCCGTTGCGAACACTGGCCTGGATACCGATGACCCCCTTGCCCCCGCGCCCCTTGACCGGGAATTCTTCGACGATGGTGCGCTTGCCGTAGCCATTCTCGCTGACCGCAAGTATCTGGCCTGCGGGTTCCGGAATGATCATATCCACCATCGTATGGTCTTTTTCCAGCCGAATGCCCCGAACCCCGCGGGCAGTTCTGCCCATGGCCCTGACATCGCTTTCCTTGAAGCGTACGGTCTTGCCCGAACTGGAATACAGCATGACGTCCTTGGTGCCGTCGGTAATCGCCGTCTTCACCAGGACATCACCCTCTTCCAGCTCGATGGCGCGCAAGCCAACGCTGCGCTGGCGTGAGAAAGCGTCCAGCGGCGTCTTTTTCACCGTGCCGTTGGCGGTGGCGAAGAAGATGAACTTGCCTTCCTCGTACTCGCGGATTGGCAGCATGCTGGTGATGCTTTCATTTTCTTCCAGCGGCAGGATGTTGACGATAGGTTTGCCGCGGGATGTTCGGGAAGCGAGCGGTATCTGGAATCCCCTCAGCCAGAACACCTTGCCGGCGCTGGTAAAACACAGCAGGGTGTCGTGGCTGCTTGCCACGAGCAAATGTTCGACGTAATCCTCTTCCTTCACTGATGCCGCCGCCTTGCCCATGCCGCCACGCCGCTGGGCCTGGTAATCCGACAATGGCTGGCTTTTTGCGTAACCACCTTTGGAGATGGTAACGACACGATCTTCCTCGGTGATCAAATCCTCGACAGTGAGGTCGTGAGTGGAGCTGGTGATCTCGGTGCGGCGTTCATCGCCATACTCTTCCCTGATTTCTTCCAGTTCCCCCCGGATCACTTCCATAAGCCGGGACTGGTTGCCCAGGATCTCCAGGAACTCGCCGATCTGCCTGATAAGGTCCGCGTAGTCGCTGATGAGTTTTTCCTGCTCAAGGCCGGTGAGGCGATGCAGGCGCAGTTCCAGGATTGCCTGTGCCTGTTCCGGGGACAATTTGTAATGACCGTCGTGCAGCCCCATCTCCTCCGGCAGGTCATCCGGCCGACAGGCATCAGGGCCGGCATTGGCCAGCATGGCTTCGACACCGGATGATACCCAGGTGCGGGACAGCAGTTTTTCCTTGGCGTCCGCCGCACTGGGCGAGGACTTGATCAGTTCTATGACCTCGTCGATATTGCCAAGCGCCACCGCGAGACCTTCGAGGATATGACCACGCTCCCGTGCCTTGCGCAGCAGGTAGTTCGTCCTGCGCGTCACCACTTCACGGCGATGACGGATGAAGGCCTGCAGCATCTCCTTCAGGTTGAGGGTTTTCGGTTCACCATCTACCAGGGCGACCATATTGATGCCAAAGACCATCTGCATGGATGTCTGGGCATAAAGATTGTTCAGCACCACGTCGGGCACCTCACCCTTGCGCAGCTCGATGACGATGCGCATGCCATCCTTGTCGGATTCGTCACGCAGTTCGGAAATGCCTTCGAGTTTTTTCTCCTTTACCAGCTCGGCGATGCGCTCGATCAGCCGCGCCTTGTTAAGCTGGTAGGGAATTTCCGTGACGATGATGCTCTGCCGGCCGTTTTTTTCATTTTCCTCGATATCGGCACGGGCACGGATGTAGATCTTGCCGCGCCCTGTCCGGTATGCCTGGACGATACCTGCCCTGCCGCTGATCTGCCCCGCCGTCGGGAAGTCCGGGCCAGTGATGTATTCCATCAGGGCATCCACATCGAGATCGGGATTGGCCATGAGGGCGATGGTGCCGTTGACCACTTCCGTCAGGTTATGCGGCGGAATATTGGTGGCCATGCCCACGGCGATGCCGGAGGAGCCGTTGACCAGCAGATTGGGCACCTTGGTTGGCAGTACATCGGGTATCAGTTCGGTGCCGTCGTAATTCTCGGAGAAGTCGACCGTTTCCTTGTCCAGGTCCGCCAGCAGATCGTGGGCGATCTTGTCCATGCGAATTTCGGTGTAACGCATGGCCGCGGCGGAATCGCCGTCGACAGAGCCGAAGTTGCCCTGACCATCAACCAGCGTATAGCGCATGGAAAAATCCTGCGCCATGCGCACGATAGTTTCATACACGGCGGAGTCGCCATGGGGGTGATATTTACCGATAACGTCGCCCACGACACGGGCAGATTTCTTGTAGGGCTTGTTCCAGTCGTTGGACAGCTCGCTCATGGCGAACAAGACTCGCCGATGCACAGGTTTCAGCCCATCCCTGACATCCGGCAGCGCCCTGCCCACGATCACGCTCATGGCGTAATCGAGATAGGACTGCCTCATTTCGCTTTCTATCGCGACCGTCTGTATGGGGTCCTGCTGTTCTGTCATATAACGTCTATCCTGTTACAGTCCTGTTGCTTTCCTTTGGTCCTTTTGGCGGTCCCGTCAGCACTTGCGGCTCACCGGCCTGCAACTATCCGCAACAATCCACAACTGTCTCCGGTTCCGGGACGCGGGAGCCTGTACCTGGTTATGGAAACGGGTTGCTGCGAGAGTAGCGGTGAATCGAATGCATTAGCCGCCTGTTTGTCACCCTTCTTCGCCGGTATTTTTCCGGTAATTCAGGCGCTGATTTGACGGGAATTGCTACCCGCTTTGCCGCCGGAATTTTGCCCAAAATGATGATGCTTTTTACCTGCTTTTCAGGGCTGTTTTCGAAGCTGAAATTCTAGCAAAAAACACCTCCCAAGAACAGCAAAACTACCCGTTTCAGGCAATAATCTGTATACTGCGCCTTCCCCGAATATTTCATGGAAAATCAGGCAATTATGTCTTCCACGGCAAGCCCCTCCGACGCCTTCGAGGCGGACTTCCTCATCCACCCGGAATGGCTTGTTCCAATGACCGAAAAAGGCCTCATTCTCAGGGGCCACAGCCTGGCAATCCGCCACCATGAAATCGTCGCTGTCGGGCCCACCGAAACCCTGAAACCTGCCTGTTCCGCCAGCCGCGAAATCACCCTGCCAAACCATGTCCTGATACCGGGCCTGATCAATGCCCACGGCCACGCCCCGATGACCCTGTTTCGCGGGTATGCCGATGACATGCCCCTGCAGCCCTGGCTGGAGCAAAAGATCTGGCCGGCGGAGGGCAAGTGGGTCAGTGAGGAATTCGTTCGCGATGGCGCGGCACTCGCCATTGCCGAAATGCTGCGCGGCGGCACCACCGCCTTCACGGACATGTATTTTTTCCCTGATGAAGTGGCCAAGGTGGCCATCGACGCCAATATCCGGGTGCAGCTCGCCTCTCCCATCCTCGATTTTCCCACCGTGTTCGCCCAGGATGCCGAGGAATACATTCACAAGGCAACCGATCTCAATGACCGCTACAAGAATAACGGTCATGTCCAGGTAGCCTTTGGCCCCCATGCCCCTTACACGGTATCGGATGCCCCCCTGACCAAGATTTCCATGCTGGCCAACGAGCTTGAAATCCCGATTCACATCCATGTCCATGAAAACGCGCGCGAAGTGCTGCAGTCCGAACAGAACACCGGTATTCGTCCGCTCGAGCGATTGAACCGGCTCGGACTGATGTCACAACTGTTGCAGTGCGTGCATGCCACGCAGCTGAATGACGACGAGATCGCCCTGCTCGCCGATGCCGGCGCCACGGTGGTGCACTGCCCAGCATCGAACGCCGGCCTGGCCAGCGGCATCTGCCGGACCCAGGCCCTGCTGGATGCCGGTGTCAACCTGTGCCTGGGTACGGATGGTGCCGCCTCCAACAATGAACTCAACATGATCAACGAAATGCGCATGGCCGCTTTGTTCGGGAAGGCCGGTATCGAAAATGCGGCCGCCACTTCCGCCTGGGATGTGCTGGCCATGGCCACCGTCGGCGGTGCCCGCGCCTTTGGCCGGGAAGACGCGCTTGGCACGCTGGAAACAGGCAAGTTTGCAGACTGCGTGGCTGTGGATCTTGGCACCCTCAACTGCCAGCCGGTTTACGATGCGGTCTCGACACTGGTCTACAGTGCACAAGCCAGCCAGGTCAGTCATGTCTGGGTCAACGGCAGGCTCAACGTCGAAAACGGCAGGCTGCTGACCCTCGATACCGCCATGCTGCTGGAAACGGCCAGCGACTGGGCACGCAAAATCGGTTAGTCTGCACTTTTTTTACAACCGTCCGACCTCACTTTCACAACGACGCCACACGACATCATGACCAGTACCAGCCTGCATAACGTAGACCGGGCAGAAATCGCCAAGTTCGAGGCACTTGCCAGTCGCTGGTGGGACCGCAACAGCGAATTCAAGCCCTTGCACGAGATCAACCCGCTGCGCATGGGATTCATCGATGCCCAGGTCAATCTCGCCGGCCGCAAGGTGCTCGACGTCGGCTGCGGCGGCGGCATCCTGGCAGAGGCCATGGCCCATCGCGGCGCAGTCGTCACCGGCATCGATATGGGCGAAGCTCCCCTTGCCGTGGCCAGGCTTCACTTGCTCGAGAGCGGACTGGAAATCGATTACCGTCATGCCAGTGCCGAGGATTTCGCGGCGGCAAATCCTGGCGGCTTTTCCGTGATCACCTGCCTGGAAATGCTGGAACATGTGCCGGATCCCCTGTCTGTACTCAGGGCCTGCCATGCCATGCTCGGACCCGGCGGCCACCTTTTCCTGTCCACCATCAATCGCAACCCGAAGGCTTACCTGCTGGCCATACTCGGTGCTGAATACGTGCTGGGACTGCTGCCCCGCGGCACCCATGACTACAAAAAATTCATTCGCCCTTCGGAGTTGTCTGCCATGGCGCGCCAGGCTGGCTTCACCCTGCAAAAAATGACCGGCATGACCTACAACCCGCTGACACGCAAATACTGCCTGGAAAGTGATGTCGATGTGAATTACCTGATGTACCTGACAAGGGAATAAGACCTTGCTGACGAGTAGTGAACTGTGACCAAGACTGTACTGTTTGACCTCGACGGCACCCTGCTGGACACGGAACGGGATTTCACCCAGATACTGAACACCCAGCTGGCCAGTTACGGCCACGCGCCTGTCAGTGCCCGCCAGGTGCGCAACACCGTAAGCAGCGGTGCCAGGGCCTTGATCAAGCTGGGATTCAGGATCGATGAATCCCATGAATCGTTCAATGGCCTGCTGGAAGAACTACTGGAACGTTACCAGGCACGCATTCCCCGGACAGAGTGTGTCCTGTTTCCCGGAATCGCCAGCCTGCTGAAGGCGCTCGACCTGAAAGGAAATCCCTGGGGCATCGTCACCAACAAGCCCAGCCGTTTCACGCTCCCCCTCGTGGAAAAATTCCCGGCCCTGCAGCGCAGCCAGGTACTGATCTGTGCAGACCAGCTCAGCAAGAGCAAGCCGGACCCCGAAGGCATCCTGCTCGCCTGCAGCAAGCTCGGATGCAGGCCCGGCGACGTGCTGTATATAGGCGATCATCCCAAGGACGTACAGGCCGCTGCTGCAGCCGGCTCCACCAGTGTCGGTGTACGCTGGGGCTACATTCCCGAAGATCAGCCGATTGAAAGCTGGAATGCCGACCTGGTCATCAACCATCCCGACGACATTCTCGACCACGTCGGCAAGTAACCGCGCCCGGAGCCTTTACCCATGTTTACCTACGAGCCGCCCGCCAACTTGTTGAAGGACAAAATAATCCTGGTCACCGGTGCAGGCTCGGGCATCGGCCGCGCCATCTCACTGGCGTATGCCGGGGCCGGCGCCACGGTCATCCTGCTGGGCCGGAACGTGGCGCGTCTGGAAGCCGTTTACGATGAAATCGAGGCATCCGGCGGCCCTGAGCCCGCCATTACACCTGTCGACCTGGAAAGCGCCGGAGATCCGCAGTACACAGAACTCGTGAACGGTATCCACAAGGAGTTCGGCCGCCTCGATGGCCTGGTCAACAATGCCGGTTACATGGGGCCCATGATGCCATTCCAGTCCATAACGCTGGAACAGTGGCAGAAGATCATGCAGATAAACCTGGGTGCAAGTTTCGCCATGACCAAGTACTGCTTTCCCCTGCTGCGCAACGCCGACGGGGCCTCTGTAATATTCAGCACATCCACGGCTGGCAGGCAGGCCTTTGCCTATTCTGCCGCCTACACGTCAGCCAAGCATGGGGTGGAAGCACTGATGCGGGTGATGTTCCTGGAACTGGAAAATACGTCAGCAATACGTGTGAACACCGTCAATCCCGGTCCCTGCGCCACCGCGCTGCGCAGGAGCGCCTTCCCCAACGAAGATCCGTCCACCCTGCCGCAGCCCGGGGACCTGGTGCCGGTTTATCTGTACCTGATGGGAGCGGACAGCCTGCACGAAAATGGCAAGGCGTTCTCGGCGCAGTAGCCCTACTGGTCGTCCCGAATGGCGAAGAGGGTCATGACCCGTTCCGATCCCGGGATCAATTCAAAGCCAAATTGCTCGTACAGTCCATGCGCATCGCGGGTGGCCAGCATGACCAGCCGCAGTCCCTGGATGTCGGGATGCTCGATGATGGCCTGGAGCAACTGCTTGGCGATGCCCTGCCCCTGGTGGGAATCCAGGACGAAGACATCCGCCACATAACCAAAGACGGCGTAATCGGTAATGACCCTGGCGAAGCCCACCTGTACATCAGCGATATAGGCGCCAAAGCACAGGGAATTGTCGATACTGGTCTGAACGATTGATCGCGGCCTGTCCCTGGCCCAGTAAGAGTCACTGAGAAAACCGTAGATCATGTCGACATCGAGACGACTACGGTCGGTGGAAATCTCCACGCCGCTCATTTCCTGCGGGTAGTCCTGCGTGTATTTTTCCTGTCGACCGGCTTGCCGGAAGATTTGCCGCCGCCGGTTTTCCTGCGCATCAGGGGCTTCTTCACCGGCCGGTATTCCAGGTTGGCCAGTTTATACAGGGCCCTGGTTTCACGTTCGCCAAGCTCGCAGTACTTGCCGACTTTTACCTCGCTGGGAATGAAAATATTGCCGAAGCGGACCCGCTTCAGGCGACTTACCTTGACGCCCTGCGATTCCCAGAGGCGCCTGACCTCGCGGTTGCGCCCTTCCATCAGCACCACGTGGTACCAGTGATTGGCGCCTTCGCCGGCAAAGTACTGGATGTCAGTAAAGCGGGCGATACCGTCTTCCAGCATCACACCCTTGTGCATCGCCTGGACCATATCCGGGGTAACATCGCCAAGCACCCTGACGGCATATTCCCGTTCGATCTGGGAGGATGGGTGCATGAGCCGGTTGGCCAGTTCACCGTCGGTAGTGAACAACAACAGACCGCTGGTATTGATATCGAGCCGGCCAATCGCCACCCAGCGCGCATGCTGTACATCTGGCAGGCTGTTGAATACTGTCTGGCGGTTTTCCGGATCGTTGCGTGTGCAGACTTCGCCGAGCGGCTTGTTGTACAACAGCACCCGCTGCGGCACCGCAACGGCGGACTGGGCGGCAAGTTTCTTGCCGTCTACCTGGATGAGATCTTCGGATGTGGCCCGGTCACCGAGCTTGGCGACCTGCCCATTGACCCGAACACGGCCTTCGCTGATCCAGGTCTCCATTTCCCGGCGGGAACCATAGCCGGCCCTGGCCAGCACTTTTTGCAGTTTTTCGTCCACGTGGATTTCTCACGAAATGTCCGTCGAGGGTGGGCTCAGGCGGAAGGGTTGTATTCTTCGTCGTCTTCTTCGTCTTCGTCGTCTTCGTCGTCTTCGTCGCTGCTGATGGCTTCAACGTCATCACCCGTCACGTCCTCGGAGACATCGTTGTCTTCACCGGCGTCATCGGCCGCCCCATCTTCGGTGTCCGAGGGTGCCGCATCAACGTCGTCATTAAAGTCATCGTCCCAGTCTTCTTCCGGCTCCTCTTCCTGGATACCGAGAATTTCCTCGATGGGACGCGTACCGATGGCGGCTGCACGCTCCTCTTCCTCGTCGAGCACGTCAAACTCGGCCTCCATGTCCTGTGCCGAAGGAAATTCCAGGACACGGCTTTCCGGTGCGTCGTCCTCGAGTGACAATTCCGGCTCCAGGTCTTCCAGTTCCTTCACGTCAGCCAGCGGCGGCAATTCTTCCAGGCTTCGCAGGTTGAAATAATCGAGGAATTCACGCGTCGTTGCATACATGGCCGGCCGCCCAGGCACATCGCGATGACCAACCACCCTCACCCACTCGCGTTCCATGAGGGTGCGAATGATGTTGGTGCTCACCGCTACACCGCGGATTTTTTCTATCTCGCCGCGGGTGATGGGCTGGCGGTAGGCGATGATGGAAATGGTTTCCAGGAGCGCACGCGAATAGCGCTGGGGTTTTTCCTCCCACAGCTTGCCAACCCACTCGCTGAACTGCTGCTTGACCTGAAAGCGGTAGCCGGAAGCCACCTGCTTGAGTTCGAACCCCCGCGCTTCACAGTCCTGCTCGATTTCCTTCAGCACCGCCTTCAGTTCCTCGGGTTCGGGACGCTCACGGTCCGCAAATACTTCCGCAATCTTGCTCATGGGCAGGGGTTTGCCGGCAGCCATCAACAGGCCTTCAATGATCTGCTTGGTGGCAAGACCGGACTGGGATTTCTGGGTATCTTCGCTCATGTTGTACGTGCCTTGATGTGTATCGGGCCAAAAGGTTCGCTTTGTGCAATATCGATCAGTGCTTCCTTGATCAGCTCCATGATCGCCAGGAAGGTCACAACCACGCCCATCCTGCCTTCATCCCTTCGCAGCAGCGACAACATGGGCGTGAACTGGTTGTCGGAAATGGTCAACAGGATCTGTGACATCTTCTCCCGGGTTGAAAGGCTGTCACGCTGGATATGGTGATGCTCGAACAGGTCGGAACGACGCAGCACCGTGGCAAAGGCCTGGAGTATTTCCTTGAGATCGACATCGGGCTGGGGAATTTCACGCTCCAGCTTGGGTGCTTCGACACTGGCGAGGTGAATATCCCGCTCGAGGCGCGGATATTCGTCGAGGGATTCGGCGGCTTCACGGAAACGCTCGTATTCCTGCAGGCGGCGTATGAGTTGCGCGCGCGGATCCTCCTCTTCTTCGTCCTCGTCACTGGTGCGCGGCAGGAGAATGCGCGACTTGATCTCGGCCAGCATGGCCGCCATGACCAGGTATTCGGCCGCAAGCTCGAACTGCGCGGCCTCCATCAGTTCCACGTAGGAGATGTACTGGTCGGTGATATCCGACACGTTGATCTCGAGGATATCGATGTTCTGACGCTTGATGAGGTACAGCAGCAGGTCCAGCGGTCCCTCGAAAGCCTCCAGGAACACTTCCAGGGCGTCGGGTGGAATGTACAGGTCTTTGGGCAGATCGGTGACCGCCTTGCCGGCGACAAAGGCAAAGGGCATCTCTTCCTGACGCAGGCCGCCCTGACGGCGTGCCTCGACGAGCAGACTGACGCGATCGCCGACCTCTTGCTGCTGTTCGGGGGTGAGCTCTGCCAAAGCCTCGGACTCGGGGGTCACGGCAGCCTCACTCGAAACGCCTGAATCGTCACCTGCGTTTTCGGGCAGATCGTCCTCACGGTCTGTTTCATTGCCGCTGTTCATCGGTAATTCAACCCCATCGCCTGACGTACATCCGTCATGGTTTCGCGCGCCGTTTCCCGCGCCTTTTCCGAGCCTTCGTTGATAATCGATCTCACCAGGCCCATATTGTCTTCGAGCTGAGTCGCCTTGAAGCGGATCGGTTCGACTTCGCTGACCACGGCATCAATGACCGGCTTCTTGCATTCCAGGCAGCCAATGCCTGCACTGCGGCAGCCCTGCTGCACCCAGTCGCAGGTCTTTTCGTCGGAATAGATCTGGTGAAATTCCCACACCGGGCACTTGTCGGGATCACCAGGATCGGTCAATCGGACCCTGGCGGGATCGGTCGGCATGGTCTTGATCTTCTGGGCGATGCTGTCGTTTTCCTCGCGCAGGGAAATGATGTTGTCGTAGGACTTCGACATCTTGCGGCCGTCCAGTCCGGGCATCTTGGGCGCCCTGGTCAGCAGGGATTGTGGTTCTGCCAGGATCATCTTGCCGCCACCTTCCAGATAGCCGAACAGGCGCTCCCTGTCGCCCAGGGAAATGTTCTGCTGCTCCTTCAGCAGCGCCCTCGCCCGCTCCAGCGCTTCCAGGTCGCCCGTTTCGAGATAGGTCTTGCGCAGTTTGTTGTAGAGGCTTGCCGCTTTCTTGCCCATC
>Ga0181593_10001539_pt1 | contig 21020 bp, 21 predicted proteins | sample 071ome_19_FD_133756 | JGI IMG/M metagenome (GOLD analysis project Ga0181593, IMG submission 133756) | Coastal salt marsh microbial communities from the Groves Creek Marsh, Skidaway Island, Georgia - 071413AT metaG (megahit assembly) | ecosystem: Environmental > Aquatic > Marine > Intertidal...
ACGGGCTGTGGTACGCGCCGGATCCGGCGTCGAAGGACTTCTGCTCGATCGGCGGAAACGTGAATACGAACGCCGGCGGCCTGTGTTGCGTCAAGTACGGAGTTACGCGCGACTCCGTTCTGGGTCTCGAAGTGGTGCTGGCGGACGGACGCATCACGAGGATGGGTCGCAAGACCATCAAGGGAGTAGCGGGGTACGACCTCACCGGGCTGATGGTCGGCAGCGAAGGCACGCTGGGCATCGTCACGATGGCGCGGTTGCGGCTCAGCCCGATCCCCCCGGATCCCGCCACCGTGGTGGCGGTGTTCGCCGACGTCGGTGATGCAGGTCGAGCAGTGAGCGCGATCATGAACGAGCTACGTCCCAGCATGCTGGAGCTGATGGACAACACGTCGATCGTTGCAATCGAGGAGTGGCGCTCGATGGGTCTTGACGCATCGGCGGGTGCTTTGCTCATCGGTCAATTCGATTCGCCTTCTGCAGGTGACGATGCCCGGCGCCTTGGCGAGATTTGCGAAGCCGGGGGAGCCGGGGAGGTGTACGTCTCGGAGGATCCGGAGGAATCAGAGATGCTCGTGGGTGCGCGGCGCATGGTGATTCCAGCGCTGGAGTCCGCGGGTGATTGGCTGTTGGACGATGTGGCGGTTCCGCGCACCCGTTTGGCGGACACGATGGTGCAGATCCAGGAAGTTGCACAACGCAATGACGTGCGCATCGCCACATTCGGTCATGCAGGTGACGGCAACCTGCATCCCACGATCGTTACACCTCGCGGTGATGCCGATGCTGCGGCGCGAGCCCAACGCGCCTTCGACGAAATCCTCGACGTTGCTCTATCGAATGAGGGAACTGTCACCGGGGAGCACGGCATCGGGTCCTTGAAGCGCGAAGCTCTCGCCAAGGAACTCGACGATGTTCAGATTGACCTGCACTCGCGGATTAAGCAGGCGCTCGATCCGCGCGGCATCCTCAACCCTGGGAAGGCCCTTGCCCGCTGGTAGTTGAATCTTCGGATTCCAAGGCGATTTCCGGCTCATCGAAGTCCGCAATCGACTCCTTGACCGGTCGCCTAATGATCCAGGTGAAGAAGGCGACAACGGCAACAAGTCCACCGATAACTTCCACGGCCTGAAGCGTTCCTTGGCTTGCGAAATTGAAGAGAGTTCCACCGATCTGCTGGCTCAGAATGAATACCGCCATGACCAGCACGAACCATCCGAAGGCCTTGCGCAGTTTGTCGGGATGGATCCTTCCGACTACTCGGCTGCCGATCAGTGCACCGATGACTGCCATGCCTGTGACGATGAGCGTGACCGGCCAGATGCTGCTGCCGTCGGCTAGAGTGGTGGTAGCGGTATTGATTGAAATGATCGAGTCCCCACCGAACTTCAGGGCATAGCCGAAGAATCCGGCGAAGGATTTCATTGCGACGACCAGCAGGCTCGTTGCCACAGCGTTGGGCATCGGCAGGCCGCCGAGAAGTGCGAGAGCTGGGACAACTAGGAAGCCGCCGCCGGCTCCGACGAGACCAGTGACCAGACCCACGATGAGGCCGTCGAGGATGATGCGAAATACCGGGAGACCCTTATGGGGTCCATGCCCTTTAACCTGCTTGCGTCCGCGAATCATCGCAACAGCGGTTACACCCATCATGACGGAGAAAGCGGCGAGCAGTAGTGCTCCGGGCAGGAGCGCCCCGACCTGGCCACCGATGAACGCACCAACCATGCCCGCCGCACCGAAGATCAGACCCGTCTTCCAGCGCACGCGTCCAGCTTTCGCGTGCGCAATCAGTCCGAATAGTGACGTCACTGCAACGACGAACAAGCTGGCGGTGATCGCTTGCTTGGGTTCGAATCCGACCACATAGACGAGCAGTGGAGTGGTCAGAATGGATCCACCACCACCCAGGATTCCGACAGCACCTCCGATGAAGAGGGCTAGGGCGGCGGCGAGGATGACCATGTGTGCTCCTTGGGTTCGGTTTGTTGTCTCTAGTGGCGCAGTTCAGCTAACTGCTGGTTTCAGCTATAGGTGTTATCGAGGAGGCTCCGGGGCTCCACTCCGCTTCGAAGCTGAAGCGATCCCCTCGGATGTAGGTCTCACGCCATTCCACGGGTATGTCGCCTGCGAAGGCGACCCGTTCGATGTAGAGAACCGCAGACTCGCGCGGAACCTCGAGCATGTCCGCGACATGGGTTGGAGCGATCTGGGCTGAGACTCGCTCGCTGCCGGTGTCTGGCCGGATTCCACACTCTGCCGCGAGGGTGTCGTACAGCCCACTGCGAGTGAAGTCGGCCTTCAGCAGCGGTGAGGCAACGTCCTTAGGTAGCCAAGCGGTGCCGACGGCCAGGGGTTCGTCGCCGGCGAACCGTAGGCGTTCGAGGACGACTAGTTCCGTCTCTGCGGGGAGACTGAGATTGGCGGCCACCGACGGATTGGTGGTGGTGCTCAGGCGTCGAACCTCGCTTCGCTGCTGGACGCCTTGATCTTCGATTGTGCGAAAGAGCGAATAAAGCGTGCCCAGGTTCTGTGAGTAGGAGTGGGCCTCGATCGTGGTGCCGCGCCCACGTTCGCTGCGCAGCAATCCCTCCGATCGCAGAACCCGGAGCGCTTCGCGGATCGTGTGCCGGCTGACGTCGTACTGCTCCGTGAGCGCGATTTCCCCGGGAAACCCCTTCTCGAACGCGCCGGCGCCGACCCGGCGACGGATGTCCTCGCTCACCTGCGCCCAAAGAGGCACCGGGCTGGTGCGATCGGGCAGGGCAGGGCCAAGTCCGAAACGAGATTTCCCGGAAATCGCTGCGGAGGAGGCCATGGAATCCCATTGTACGGATGTACGGACATTTGTCTACCTAGAGTTCGTCTCACGTCCCAGTCCAGGAGGAAAGTCATGGATCAAAAGCACCAGGTTGTGATCATCGGCGGTGGATCGGCGGGCATTACCGTGGCGGCCCGGCTCAAGAAGGCCGGCATCGCCGATATCGCGGTAATCGAGCCGAGCGACACCCACTATTACCAACCGCTGTGGACGTTGGTTGGAGGCGGTCGGGCTAACGCTCCGGACAGCGCACGGCCGATGGCTTCGGTGATTCCTGCAGGAGTGACCTGGATTAAGGACTCTGTCACCTCCGTCGACCCCGATGCGCACAGTGTTAGCACCAGCGGTGGCAAGACGGTCGGATACGACCGACTTGTGGTGGCGGCGGGCATCCAACTCGACTGGGATGGCATCCCCGGGCTCTCCGATGCGCTCGGCCGCGATGGACTATCGAGCAACTACCGCTACGACCTCGCACCCGTTACCTGGCAGAACGTGCAGAAGACGAAGAGCGGCAACGCGATCTTCCATATGCCTCCCAACCCGATCAAGTGCGCCGGCGCACCACAGAAAATCGCCTACCTCGCGTGCGACTACTGGCGTGAGCAGGGAGTGCTCGGCGCAGTCAACCCGATCATGGTTCTTCCGACCCCTGGCATGTTCGGCGTGAAGGTGTGGTCGGACGTGCTCGTTGATGTCGCAGCCGGATACGGCATTGATGTCCGCCTGAACTCCGTCATCACGGAAATTGACCCCGCCAATCACACGGTAACGATCAAGAACAATGAGACGGGAGAGACTGAGACGGTCGAGTACTCGTTCGCTCACATGACGCCACCACAAAGTGCGCCGGACTGGATTAAGAACTCACCGTTGGCTGATCCGGAGTCGCCCATGGGTTACGTCGGCGTGAACAAGCACACGCTGCAGCACAACGTCTACCCGGATGTCTTCGCCCTCGGCGATTGCACCACCACTCCCAACTCCAAGACCGGAGCGGCGATTCGCAAGCAGGCTCCAGTGCTGGTGGAGAACTTGGTCGCGTCTCTCAAGGGCGGTTCGGGTTCGGGCAGTTACGACGGTTACGCGTCGTGTCCGATCACGACCAGCCGCAAGAAGATGCTGCTGTGTGAGTTCGACTACGAGTTCAACCTGCGGCCATCACTCCCGCTGGTCAATCAGAAGAAGGAATTCACCGACTACAACATGCTCAAGAAGGTCGGGTTGCCCAACCTTTACTGGAACTTCATGTTGAAAGGACGCGCGTAGCGCCTAGCCGCGCATGCCCCCGTGCATGCCGCCTCCCATGCCGCCACCCATGCCCCCATGGGAGGCGGAGTCGTCGTCGGCGTGCATCTCATTGCCATGCATTTGGTCGTGCATGCCGCGGTGGCCTTCACCATGCATCCCCGCGCCCATCGGGTACTGAACGTCGAACCAGTCACCCAGCCAGTCACGCATCATGAAGATCTCCTCGTGCTGGACGTCGCGGATGTTCTCGGCGAAGGGGACGAGGGCTTCGTGCTCGGCGATGCCTGCGTTCACAAGTTGCTGAGACATCATCACGGCCATCATGTGATGAGGAATCATCGTCTCCAAGAACTCTTGGTCCAGTTCGTCACCGCGTAGCTCCGACAGGTCACCCATCATCGGCATGTAGTCCGAGGTGGTGTCGCGCCCGGGATACCACTCCTTGAGCCATGCCTTCATTTGCTCGACCTCGGCGCTCTGTGTCTCGATGATGGTTGCACCGAAGTCACGCATCTCTTGACGATCGCTGTAATCCACAAGGAGCTGTGCATTGTCGATGGCCTCCTGGTGGTGCGGAATCATGTCGACGAGGTAACCAAATTCGCTGCTCACCTCGGACATCTGCATCATCGAATCGTGTTCGTCGGCTGACCCCTCGGCCTTCTCGTCACTATTTGTGGTCTGCTCAGCAACCAGGGCAACCTGCTGCGTCTCGCCTTGTTGGGTCGCGAGGGCGACGCCCACCACCGACCCTCCAACGAGAATGCCGACGCCGCCGGCAACCAGGATCGTGGTCATTCGTGAAGCCCGAGTAGTCATAGACGCAGGGAAGCACACGCCGATGAGCGCGAGCAAATCCTGCGGGGGTGTCTTACGAGATCCTTACGTTCGAGCGGTCAACCACATCCTGGATCGTCGTCAGATAGTCGATCAGTTTGGCCCGCAGAGTCGACGCCCGGGAAGCCACCTCGCGTTGAAGGAGTGCGTATTCGTTACGGCCACCGGGAGTCTCGACGCGAATCGGTGCATACCCGAGGTAGTCGAGGTCGTAGGGGGACGCCCGCATGTCGATCTCGCGAGCAAATACGGACAACTCGAAGCAGTCGAGAACCAAGGCGCCCGACAGGTATGGCTGGAACCACATGGCGTACTTGAACAGGTCCATATTCGCGTGGATGCACCCCGGTTGCTCGATGTCGCTCTGGTTCTCCCTGGTCGGGACGTGCGCATTCAAGGGCTCGGCGCCAGAGGTGAAGAAGCGGTAGGCGTCTATGTGGGTGCATCGCAGGCCGACGTCGTCGACGGCGGTGGCTATGTCATCGGCGGAGAGTCGTAACTGCTCCTGCTCGTGCCGGAGCTCGTCTGGTGCGATTCGATAGACCATGGCCCATTCATGCATCCCGAAACACGAATGCTGCGCTGGGCGATCCTGGGTTCCTCGCAGGATCCGAAGGGTCATGTCCAGCCGCGCCAGGTCGACGCGTGCGGGGTCGACTGTCCAGCCGTGGTCGTTTATGTAGAAATTCGCCGAGGACGGTGGGTTCCAGTTTCCTTCCAGTCGACTACCCCAACCCGGGTGCCACGTTCTGAGTCGCCCCGGGGAGTAGGGGTAGTAATCGAAGAGGAAATCCATGACCGGATGCTTGATACCGCGGCGGCGCCTAGCGAGATGCGGCGCGGTCCACTGCTCCGCCCGACGCGCGTGGGCCGAGGCGAGCGCGCGCCAGCGGCTCTCGGGCAACATCACGCTACGACGCTACGCCCTCGGAAGTTCGCCGACGCAAGTACTCTGTAGCGGTGGACCCAGAGGATCTCTTACCCGAGCAGACGAGCGATGACCTCGATGCCCAGGATGCGCGCGAGCACAACGATCATGACGCGTGGTTACGCGATCAGATCCCGCCCCACCACGGAGACTAGGGCGCTGTTTTCTTCAGTAGATCGCGGATTTCGGTCAGCAACTCGACCTGTTCATCTATGCCGGAATCGAATGCACGTCGCGCCCGGAAGCGATTGATCGGCACCACGAAGACGAAGTAGATGACGATCATCGTGAACACGAACGTGATCAGTGCGCTGATCATGAGGGAAATGTCGATGGTCTGACCCGCGATGACGATCTCGAGATCGCCAGCGTCATTTCCGATGAAGATCCGCACAACGGGGGTGATCAGCCCCTGAGTGAAGGCATCAGCCAAGGTCGTGAAGGCAACGCCGACCACCACGCCGACCGAGAGATCAACCACGTCTCCTTGATTGATGAATTCCCGCAATCCCTTGAACACGGCACACCTCCGTCGAACTCGGCGTTCACGCAACTACCCGCGTCCATGGATCATGACACCAACCGGCTCTGATGGGTGGGAGGCCAACGACAGCGCCGTCGCCTTTGCGATGGCGACGACCGCGATCGCGTCCGATGATGGGCCGAATCCGGATGAGGGGATGTCGATCACCCGCGCACCCTCGACAACCGGTGCGGTGGCGCCCTCGCGAATGAGGTCGACAACCGTTCCCGGGGTAAGTGCCGCGACAGCCCCCGTCGGACTGATGACCACCGGGACGGCTACTTCGCCGGGAGCCAGGGAGACGCGGGTACTTGCAGCGAAGTCCGGTGGGGGCTGGGGAGATCGCAGAGCCGTCACTAGGAAAAAGACACCAAAACCAGCGAGCAGCGCGGCCACGAGTCGGCGCCGCCGGCTGAGGAGTTGACGCAGATGGGTGAGGTCGAGAGAGGTTCGCAGGCGATCGACCAGAGCCGTCATGCAGCGACGTTAAGCGTCGCGAATGAGGTCCGTCGAATCGCTATCCACAGGGTGGAGCGTCAGGCCTTAGATGCCGTTGACGAGGACGAGCCCGACGACGATGAACCTGATGATGACGAGCTCGACGAAGAACTCGACGATGAACCTGAGTTCTCGGACTTCCCGGATGTCCCGGATTTCTCGGATTTCCCGGACGCGCCCGACTCGCTGGTGGACTTCTTCTCGCTGCTGCCGGAGTCACTCGAGCCGCCGGATGCCCGCGAATCGGTGCGGTAGAAGCCCGAACCCTTGAATACGACGCCGACTCCGTTGAACAACTTGCGCAGCGTGGGCTGGCCGCACTCGGGGCATTCGGTGAGGGTGGGATCGGTCATCTTTTGCACGATCTCGTGCTTGGTCTCGCAGGACCCGCAGGCGTACTCGTAGGTGGGCACCGGACCTCCTTGTCCGGCAGAGATTAGCACTCGATGGCCACGAGTGCTAAACGACGGCTTCCGCGTCGCTACGCTGCTGCGGTGCTCGTGTGGCTGGCGATCGGTGTTGGGGGAGCCCTCGGGGCACTCGCACGGTGGTCCATCGGGGAAGCCGTCGTCGCCTCGCTCGGCAGCCCGACTTTCCCGTGGGGGACGTTGATTGCCAATGTGCTCGGGTGCGCCGCCATCGGCGTCGTGGCACCGATCGTGGTCCGGCGTGCAGCGTGGGTCGCCGGGCTGGTCGTGACGGGTTTCCTGGGCGGCTTCACCACCTATTCGGCTTTCGCCGAGGAGACCTTTGCGCTGCTCGACCGCGGTGACGTTCAGGGGGTGGTGCTCGCCGGCGCGTACATCCTGGTCACCATCACCGCAACGTCCATCGCCGTCGCCCTGGGATCTCGGTTCGCGTCGACGCGGCCGGAAGGCAGGTCGGCATGACCTGGACTTTGGCGTTGGCGGTCGCTGCCGGCGGCGCGATCGGTGCCCCGCTGCGCTACCTCATCGATAGTCGGGTGTCTCGAGTGGCGCAGCAACGCGGCGATGGTCTCTTCCCGTGGGGTTTGCTGACGGTCAACGTCATCGGATCCTTCATCATCGGCGTCGCGTACGTAACTTTGGAAGGTCCTGGTCGGGCGCTGCTCGCCACGGGTGCCTGCGGTGCGCTGACGACGTATTCGAGCTACGCGCTATTCGTCAACCGGGTGTGGAGCGAGGACCGCAGCGCTGCCTGGAAGGCGATCATCGTCATGCCGGCCGCGTGTATCGGCGCCGCGAGCCTTGCTGTGCTCGTGACAAGAGCTCTCACCGGCATGTAGCCGAGTACGGTGCTCATCGTGCGCACCTGGGCCCGGATGATCTCGATCATCGGCTTAGTCGTCGCTCTTATCGTCGTTGGAATCGCCGGCTACGCAGTTCACACGGTGCGAGCGTCCTACCCGCAGGTCAGCGGTGAGGCGGAATTGACGGGGTTGTCGGCCGAGGTCGAGGTGCTGCGCAACGACCTCGGGATCCCAACGATCTACGCCAACTCCCTCGAAGACCTGTTCTTCGCGCAAGGATTCGTGCACGCCCAAGATCGATTCTGGGAGATGGATGTTCGTCGACACATCACCGCCGGTCGACTCTCGGAGATGTTCGGTGAGTCCCAGGTGCCGACCGACACGTTCTTGCGCACTCTCGGGTGGCGTCGCATCGCCGAAAAGGAACTCGACCTACTGACCGATCGATCCCGGCGCATTTTGGACGCCTACGCAAACGGAGTGAATGCCTACCTCGCCGATCGCAGCGGGGCTGAGTTGAGCTTGGAGTACGCGGTACTCGCACTTCAGAATCCGAGTTATCGCCCGGAACCGTGGGTACCCGCGGATTCCGTTGCGTGGTTGAAAGCTCTGGCGTGGGATCTGCGCGGAAACATGACCGATGAGATCTACCGCGCGGTCATGAGCGCGAGCATGGGCATTGACGCGACCGAGCAACTCTTTCCGCAGTATCCGTACTCGAAGAACCGCCCGATCGTTGAAATCGGCTCGGTAGTCGACGGTGTCTTCGACCAGGATGCGACTGCGAGCATCGGCAGCGCGCCCCGGGCGGCAATCACGAGCGTCGATTACTCGCAGGCGCTGAGCGGCTTATTGTCGGTCGATGCGGCGGTGTCGTCGCTCGAAGTACTTCTGGGACCGTCGGGTCCGGGCATCGGCTCGAACTCGTGGGCGGTGGCAGGTTCGAAGACCGACACCGGACTTCCGCTGCTCGCCAACGATCCGCACTTAGCTCCGGCCATGCCGAGTCTGTGGTACCAGTCGTCGCTTCGGTGCACGAAGATCGACGACGACTGCAACTACGACGTCACCGGGTGGACGATGGCCGGTCTGCCCGGGGTCTTCATCGGGCACAACTCGCAGATCGCCTGGGGCTTTACCAACCTTGGCCCGGACGTGACCGACCTTGTCTTGCATCAGATCGAGGGCGACTCGTATCTATACGACGGAGAACTTCAGCCACTGGAGATCCGGACCGAAGAGATCGATGTTGCGGGCGGTGACCCGATAGCGATCACTGTCAGATCGACACCCGACGGGCCGATCATTTCCGGCATCGAAGACATCGCCGTGTATGACGCGGTGGGCGTCGATGCCCCCGTGCCGGCGCCGGGATCCATGGGGGCTCAGGGGGCGGTTGACGGCACCGGCGGCGACTACGCGGTGGCCCTGCGGTGGACCGCATTGCAGCCGCAACCGACGTTCGATGCGTTCGACGCTCTGAACACGGCCGCCGACTGGGAAGATTTTCGAGAGGCGGCGCGACTTCTGGCCGTTCCTGCGCAAAATCTTCTCTACGCTGATTCGGCCGGTCGCATCGGCTATCAATCCCCCGGGCGGATACCCATTCGTCGCGGCTACGACGGCAAGTGGCCGATACCGGGTTGGACGAGCGAATACGGGTGGGACGGGTACGTGCCGTTCGATGCGCTGCCGTCGGTCGTCGATCCTCCGGAGGGATGGATCGTGACAGCCAATCAAGCGGTCATCGGGCCCGAGTATTCGTATTTCCTGACCGACGATTGGGCTTACGGTGCGAGAAGTCAGCGCATCGTCGACTTGATCGAATCGTCAACGGCCGGTGGCGCCGTTATGACGGCTGAGCGCATGCGCGCCATCCAGATGGATAGCAACAACGCGCTTGCTGAGTTTCTCGTTCCCCGATTGCTGGAGTTGCCTGCTCCCGAAGGAACGGAAGATGCGCGCGAACTTCTCGCCCAGTGGGATTTCCAGCAGAGCTCGGATTCCGCTGGAGCCGCGTACTTCAATGCGATCTGGGCGCAAATGGTCGAGCGAATGTTCGATGCCGCGGCGGACACGGAGTTGATTCAGTCGAGCGGGAACGATCGCTTTTGGACGGTCATCGAAAACATTTGGGACGATCCGACCAACGTGTGGTGGATCGATAAGACCACCCCTGCCGCGGAAGACCGAGATGGGCTGCTGGCGACGGCACAGGTGGCGGCGGTGGAGGAGCTGCAGGAGCGACTCGGCGACGACCCATCGTCGTGGAATTGGGGCGCGTTGCATCAACTCACGTTCACGAACGGGACTCTTGGCACCAGCGGTATTGCTCCGATCGAGATGCTTTTCAATCGAGGTCCCGTGGCGGTCGGGGGCAGCGAGGCGGCTGTGAACGCAACCGGTTGGACACCGTCCGATGGGTTTGAGGTCGATTGGGTGCCGAGCATGAGACAAGTCATCGACCTCTCGAACTTCGATGCGTCCACATGGGTGAATCTCACCGGCAACTCCGGGCACGCTTATAACCGCAACTATTCCGATCAGATCGACGTATGGGTCGACGGCGATCAATACCCGTGGGTGTTCAGCGATAAAGCCGTGCGCGATGAAGCGGTGGACGTACTCACCCTGCAGCCATCGAGCGATTAGTCAGGCCGGTTTCAGTCGGGCCGCTTTCAATCAGGCATAGACAACCAGCGGACACGCTCGGGCGTGACGACCACATCAACCCGATGGTCATGATCCTCGCGCGGAACCGTAGCGATCGATTCGTGTTCGAAGACGACCGCGATGATCGGCCCGCGGCCATCGTCGGGCAGGTCAGCGAGGGCGCGGTCGTAGTAGCCGCCGCCTTGGCCGAGGCGGAATCCGTCTGCGTCGACCGCGAGGGCGGGAATGATCCACGCGGCGGGAGTCTGGTCTGTGGCGTCACCGACCGGTTCGTCGATATTCCAGGCGTTGGAGGAGAAAGACGTCTCGGTATCGGTGGCTATCCACGCCAGGTCGTCGCCTTCAACGCGAGGCAGGAGAACGGTTGCGCCGGACCGGCGGAGGCTGTCGATGAGTTCATGCGTGGGTGGCTCGTCGGGTCGTGCCAGATAGCAGGCGACGGCGGCGCCCTCCTTGCACGCTGACTGCACCTCCTCGAGGTCCAACACGTGCTCGGCGATCCGGCGGGCCTCCTGTTCGGTGGATTGTCGATCGCGGCGTTGTTGGCGCAGGGATCGACGGACGTCAGCCTTGCTGGCGAGAGCATCCATGGCTCCAGCCTGCCCTAGAGGTGTCCGGATGCGGGGAATGACGGCGTAGTGTCAGGCCCCATGACAGGAGTACGGGCGGCAGTCATCCCTGCGGCGGGGCTGGGGACACGGTTCCTTCCCGCCACGAAGGCGATGCCGAAGGAGATGCTGCCCGTCGTCGACAAGCCGGCGATCCAGTTCGTCGTGGAGGAAGCGGTTGCCGCCGGACTCGACGACGTCCTGTTCATCACCAGTCGCGGCAAGCGTGCGCTTGAGGACCATTTCGATCGCAATACCGAACTCGAAGTCGCGCTGGCGGAGAAGAACGACACCGATCGGTTGGCCTTAACCCAAGAGTCGAGCGATCTAGCGCAAATTCACTACGTGCGCCAGGGTCAAGCGCTCGGTCTGGGTCATGCGGTGTTGATGGCGGAGAACCACATCGGCCAGCAGCCATTCGCGGTACTACTCGGGGACGATTTGATCGATGAGCGCGATCCGATACTGCCGCGCATGATCGAGATCCGCGAGCGCTTTGGCGGTTCGGTTATTTGCCTGATGCGCGTGCCCCGAGAAGACATCTCGCTTTATGGATGTGTCGCGGTGCAGGGTACGGACAACGACGACGTCTTCGAGGTGACGGACCTGGTGGAAAAGCCACCGGTGGACGAAGCCCCGAGCGATTACGCCATCATCGGGCGGTACGTGCTCGACCCAGCGGTGTTCGCGGTGCTTCACGAGACGAAGCCAGGCCGAGGCGGCGAAATCCAATTGACCGATGCGCTTGTGAAGTTGGCAGGTATGCCGGCATCGGCGGGCGGCGGTGTTCGGGGCGTGGTCTTCGACGGACGTCGCTACGACACCGGTGACAAGCTCAGCTATCTCAAAGCAGTGATCCAACTCGCGACCGAACGGCCGGACATCGGTCCGGAATTGCGCGAGTGGATTTCCGAGCGGAAGTTCTAGCCGTGCCATGGCGCGCAGACGTCGCCCCCACCCTCACCGAGGGGGATGTCCGACTGCGCCCACTGCGCACCAGCGACGCCAAGACGTGGCACGACGTCCGGCGTCGGAATCAGGCGTGGCTGACACCGTGGGATGCGACCGTTCCGGACGAAGGTGTCCAGGCAGGAGAGGTTCCGCCCTCGTTTCCCGCGATGACGCGTCGGCTCCGAGCGGAGGCGCGCGAGGGCAGGGTTATCCCGTGGGCGAGTGAGTTTCGAGGGCGGTTCGTTGGTCAGGTGACCATGGGCGGGATCGCGTACGGCTCCCTGCGCAGCGCCTATATCGGCTACTGGATCGATCAGGAATACGCGGGCAGGGGCATCACTTCGCTCGCGGTGGCGATGGCCACCGATTACGCATTCGACGTGTTGAGACTTCACCGGATGGAAGTCAACATCCGTCCGGAGAACACGTCGTCGCGTGCGGTAGCCGAGAAGTTGGGCTTCCGGGTCGAAGGGTTTCGGGAGAAGTACCTGCATATCGACGGGGATTGGCGCGATCACGTCACGTATGTCCTGTTCGCGGGGGACATGCCCGGCGGCGTGGTGACCCATTTACGCGCTTCGGTGCAGCACCGAACTCCGCGCGGGAGTTCCTGAACCGCGAGTTGCCCCGCGGGCCTTAGCACGAGGGTGCGACACGCGCATCTTCGAGATGGCGCACCTCCCGCAACAAATGCCCCAAAACGCCTAGCGTGTGCGCTTGTGACGGGCTTGATCTACGTGGTCATCATCGCCCTGTGGGCTGCCGTCCTGATTCCGATCTGGCTGCGCCGTCACGATCAGATCAGCGAAGTGCGTTCCACCGCCCGCTTCTCCTCGGCGATGAAGTCCCTCGGCAAGGAGGATGGTCGTAGGTCCCGGTCGCGGGGAAGTTCGCGAAGCATGGAGTCGTATTCCCCGGCGCAAGAAGCGGCGGCCAAGCGTCGCGCCATCATCATGGGAGTGCTGAGCGGCGCACTCGCACTGCTCTTGGTCCTCGCCGTGGTCGGCCTTGTGCCGCGCTGGTCCCCGATCGTGCTCGCGGTTCTTGTTCTCTCCTATGTGATCGCCGCGGGAGTGACGTCGTCCAAGCGCTCGGCGGGTGCTCGTAGGCCCGCACGTGCCGAGTACGACGAATATGCCGAGTACGACGAACGCGACGAACTCGACGAACTCGACGAGGGTGCTTACGACGATTACCAGGAAGTCGCGTACACCGATCGAGTGGCTGAGGTCGCCTACCCACGCTCGCGCGGTGCTCGTCCAGCTAGCAAGCGCAGCCGCGATGCGCAGGTGGCGGCGGCCATGGACGACTTCTTGGCCTGGGATCCGTGGGAGGGCGAGGCGGAAGCCGATGGTTGGTCCGCAGTTCCCACCACGCTGCCGACCTACGTCAATGCTCCTCGCGCCACCCGGGTTCGTCGACCGATCGAGCGTGATCGCGACTGGTCCGGTGAGGCGATGGTCGAGGCGGCCCGCACGATGCGTCGTCCTCGCATCACCGTGGACGACCTCGATGACGATAAGTACGAGCTCAGCGCCCGTCCGCAGTCTCAATCTGTCGACTCAGGAGAAGACACCACCGAGTTGCCGGCGGTGGGATACTAGCCAGCCCGGAGAGCGGCCGGGCGATACACCTGCTGCTAGCCTTACCCCTCGCTTGGGGCTGTGGCGCAGTTGGTAGCGCGTCTCGTTCGCAATGAGAAGGTCAGGGGTTCGAATCCCCTCAGCTCCACCACGTCAGATCAGTGTCAGATGAACGTCAGATCCACGTCGGCAGCCACATGCGCGCTCGCCAGGCGTCGTAGGGAACGAGTTCCGCCGTCCAGATGGGATAGAACCACCAGGCGGCGATGACCACGGCGACGAGGTAACCACCGATGATCGTCGCGGGTATCCACCGTGGCTTGCTTCGCAGGGTGCGTGCGATCGCGCCGAGGGTAAGCGCGACCGCCATGACGACGAACGGTACGTAAACCACGGTGTAGAACGTGAAGATCGTGCGATCGAGGTACAGCATCCACGGCAACCACCCTGCGGCGACGCCCACGACGACGGCAGCCGAGCGCCAGTCCTTAGCCGCGATCCACCGCCACAGTTGGTACGGAATCGCGAGGAGGGCGGCCCACCAGATGATTGGGTTGCCGACCGCCAGGACAGTGCTGGAGCAACTGTCAGCACCGCAGCCCTCGGGTGATTCGTAGTAGAAACTCGTGGGTCGCGTCATGAACGGCCACGAGAGCGGATTGCTGGCGTAGTTGTGCTCGGCGTCGAGGTTCGTATGGAAGTTCCACATTTCGGAGTGGTAGTGCCACAGGGACCGGATCGGATCGGGCACGAGCGAGTCGCCCTGGTCTGCAGCCCAACTACGACTCCACCCCGTGCTCGTGGCGAACCACCCGGTCCAGGTGAGCAAGTAGACGCCGATCCCGATGACCAGTGTCGACAATGCAGCCAGGGGAAGATCACGAGCAAACGCAGCCGACCACGGGTGGTCCACACCAATCGCACGTCGCAGGAGTGCGTCCCAGATGAGGGACATCGCCATGAACGCCGCGAGGAACCAGATGCCCGACCACTTGGTTCCGCACGCCAGTGCGAACGCGACGATCGCCGCGATGCGCCAGGGGCGCCAGCCCAGGGCCGGCCCGAGTCCCGAAGCAACCCGATCGACTCCGCGTCTTCGAACATCGTCGGCGACGCGTTTTCGCGTTCGATCGCGGTCGACGAGCAGGAGTCCGAATCCGGCGAGCACCCAGAAACCGAGAATGAGATCCAGGAGCGCCGTTCGACTCATCACGATGTGAATGCCGTCGAGTGCCAGCAGTAGACCGGCGATGGTGCCGATGGCATCGGATCGGGTAAGGCGACGAACGATGCGCGCGGTCATGATCACCGCGATGACTCCCAAGATCGCGATCGCGATCCGCCAGCCGAACGGGTCAACTCCGAAAACGTATTCGCCGATGGCGATCGTCCACTTGCCTACGGGCGGATGGACGATGAATCCCGGTTCACCGCTGAAAGCCTCGACGGTGCGCCAATTGTCACCGGCCTGCAGCATCAGCTCCTTGTGATCGTCGACCTCGTCGATTTCGACGCCAAAGCGCAGATAGGACCAGGCATCCTTCGCGTAGTAGGTCTCGTCGAAGACCACCGCGTTGGGCTGACCGAGTCGGGGAAGTCGCGTGAGAGCGGCGACGGCTCCGACCGCTAGTGGGCCGACCCAGCCGCGCCAGCCCTGCGACGGCATAGACGGAACGAGTCGATCGGGGAGGGTTGTCGCGCTGCGATCCGGAGCAGCGGTCACGGGCGACACCCGCCCATCGTAGGTGCGACAAGATAGGTGGGTGACCGATCAGGGCAGTCAAGGGCTGATATTGCTCGCCGCGACACCAGTGGGCAACGCCCAGGACGCGTCGGCGCGACTGGTGGCAGCCTTCCAGGATTGCGATGTCATCGCCGCCGAGGACACCCGACGCCTGCGCGCACTGCTGTCGCGACTGGAGATCGAGCCGCGTGGACAGATCCTGTCCTTTTACGAGGGAAATGAATCGGCGCGGGTTCCGGAGTTGATCGACAAGGCTGCGCGCGGCTCCCGAGTGCTGGTGGTGACCGATGCGGGAATGCCGTCGGTAAGTGACCCGGGTTTTCGGTTGGTGCGTGAGGCTCACGACGCCGGCGTTGCCGTGACATGTCTTCCCGGACCGTCGGCCGCGCTGGCCGCGCTGGTGCTCTCAGGTCTACCGGTCGCGCGGTTCGCCTTCGAGGGATTCTTGCCCCGTAAGGAGGGAGATCGTCGTCGTCGTTTGGAGTCCTTGGCAACTGAGGAGCGCACCATGGTTTTCTTCGAAGCGCCTCATCGACTTGACGCCAGCCTCGCGGACATGGTCGGTGCTTTCGGGCCGGATCGGCAGGCAGCGGTGTGCCGGGAACTGACCAAGACGCACGAAGAAGTCAAACGTGGCGGTCTTGGCGAACTTGCCGATTGGGCTACGGGTGAGGTGCGGGGAGAAATAACCATCGTTGTCGATGGAGCATCGACCGAGGACATCCGAGCGGCTTCCGGATTGGCCGACGACGAGTCGATCGCGGCGGCCGTCGCACAGGCAATGGCCGAGGGCCTGTCACGCAAGGACGCTGCGGCGCGGGTTGCTTCCGCAGCCGGCTTGTCCAAGCGACAGGTGTACGACACCTCGTTGCGTGCCTCAGGCGACACCTAGGATTCGGGTATGTCCGCCCCCGCCGATGACAAGGCGTATTACGTCACCACGCCTATCTATTACGTGAATGATGCCCCGCACATCGGCCACGCGTACACGACCACGGCGGGCGACGTCCTCACTCGGTGGCACCGTCAGCGTGGGGAGAAGGTCTGGTACCTCACGGGCGTAGATGAACACGGCACGAAGGTCCAGCGCGCGGCCGAAGCCGGAGGCGTGACGCCGCAGCAGTGGGTGGACCGGCTGGTGGCCGATTCCTGGCTTCCCGTTCTTGAGACGGTCGACGCCGCGAACGACGATTTCATCCGCACCACGCAAGACCGGCACGTGCAACGCGTGCAGAAGTTCTGGGAGACCGTTCGCGATAACGGATTCGTCTACTCCGCGCCTTACGAGGGCCCCTACTGCGTGGGGTGTGAGGAATTCAAGCTTCCCGGTGACCTGGTCGCCGGCACGGGTGAGTACGAGGGCCAGCAGGTGTGTCCGGTGCACGGTCGCCCGGCCGAGGAACTGCGCGAAGACAACTGGTTCTTCCAACTCTCAGCCTTCGGCGATCGACTCATCGAGCACTACGAGGCTCACCCCAACGCCGTGCGCCCGCAAAGTGCGTACAACGAGGTCATGGCCTTCTTGAAGCAAGGCTTGGTGGACATCTCAATGTCGCGCTCGAGTGTGGACTGGGGCATCCCGCTGACGTGGGACGACAAGCAGGTCGTTTACGTGTGGTTCGACGCTTTGTTGAATTACGCGACCGCGACGGGCTACGGATCCGAGCCGGGCAGCGACGACGCCGCGCAGTACGCAACTACCTGGCCCGCGGATGTCCACCTCGTGGGTAAGGACATCCTGCGTTTCCACGCTGTTTATTGGCCCGCCATGCTGCTGGCGGCCGGTGAACCATTGCCCAAGCAGGTCTTCGCGCACGGCTGGTTGCTGGTCGGTGGCGAGAAGATGAGCAAGTCCAAGCTCACCGGCATCGCACCCGAGCAGATCATCGACCATTTCGGCTCAGATGCTTTCCGTTACTACTTCATGCGGGCGATCAACTTCGGCCAAGACGGTTCCTTCTCGTGGGAGGACATGTCGGCCCGCTACACCTCCGAACTTGCCAACGGATTGGGCAACCTCGCCTCACGCTCCACGGCGATGGTGGGCAAGTACCGCGGCGGTGTGCTGCCGGAGTCAGGTCCGCTGACGGCAGCGGAGGATGCCGTTGTTCGGCGGTTGGCGGAGGCCTCGGTCGGTGCGGATGCCGCAATAAGCGAACTCGACTTCGCGACCGCGATCGGTGAGATCCGTAGCGTGGTGGAGCTCGTTAACCAGTACGTGACTGAAGTCGAGCCGTGGGTGCTCGCTAAAGATGACGCGAACGCCGAGCGCTTGGACACCGTGCTCTACACGATGTGTGAAGCGCTTCGCGCTGTTGCCGTCCTGTACAACTCGGTGATGCCGAAGGCGATGAGCAGCCTGTGGTCGCAGCTGGGTGCGGAACAAGAACTCGGCCCACTGGCCGCACAACGGATCGATTCGGTCGGTCGCTGGGGACAGTTGCCGGCGGGTGCCACCATCACCAAGGGCGAGGCCCTGTTCCCACGGTTGCCGGACGAGCCGTCGGAGGCGTAGCGGTGGCCCGCGAACTCGGCTGGCCGGATGCACCGGAGGCACTGCCGCGCCCGGTGATCGACTCGCATACCCACCTCGATGTGCACGACCGTTCACTCCACGGCGATGAAGCGCCGGATGCTGAGGCTTTGCTTGCGTGGGCAGCCGAGGCTGGTGTCCCCCAGGTCGTGCAGATCGGTTGCGATGTGAAATCGGCCGAGTGGTCCGTTCCGTTCGCGCGGTCTCACCCGAACGTTGCGGTGGGCGTGGCGTTGCACCCGAACGACGCCGCGCGCATCGGAGTTCGTCAGGGCAGAGCCGCACTGGAAGCCGCCTGGGATCGGATCGACGACTTGGCACGTGACCCGGTTGTTCGTGCGGTGGGGGAGACCGGGCTCGACTACTTCCGCACACCCGAGCCCGAAGGCCAAGCCGTGCAACACGAGTCCTTTCGCTGGCATATCGATCTTGCGAAGGAACTCGACAAGACACTTGTGATCCACGATCGTGACTCCCACGACGACGTCATCGCCGTCCTGCTCGACCAGGGGGCACCTGAGCGGGTCGTGTTCCATTGCTTTTCGGGTGACGCCCAGATGGCGCGCGTGTGCGCCGAGCACGGATGGTTCATGTCCTTTGCCGGAGTCATCACGTTCGGTAGCGCCGAGGAACTGCGCGAGGCGCTGCGCGTGGTGCCGGGTGATCTGTTGCTCGTGGAGACCGACGCTCCGTACTTGACACCTAAGCCGAATCGCGGGCGGGTCAACGCGACATATCTGATGCCGTGGACGGTGCGGCGGATGGCGCAGGAGCGCGGGGAGGATCTCGACGAGTTGTGCGATGCACTCGTTGCCAACACCTACCGCGCTTTCGGGCAGTGGTGAGTTCGCTCCTCGGCGCCGCCGATATCCGCCGCATTGCTGCCGAACTCGACATCCATCCCACCAAGAAGTGGGGACAGAACTTCGTCATCGACCCGAATACGGTCCGTCGAATCGTCCGCGCGTCCAACGTGAGCGACGGCGACGTCGTCTTGGAGGTGGGTCCAGGTCTGGGGAGTTTGACGTTGGCTCTGCTGGAAACCGGGGCGGACGTGGTCGCTGTGGAGATCGATCCGCGACTGGCCGATCGACTTCCTCGCACGGTGTCGGAGTTCGCACCTGAAGTTGCCGCGCGACTGAACGTTGTTCAGGCCGACGCCCTGCAGGTGGCATCCCTGCCCAAGGACCCCACAGCACTGGTGGCGAACCTTCCGTACAACGTCGCAGTACCAGTGGTGCTGCATCTGCTCGCCGAATTCCCGAGCATCCAGCGCGTTCTGGTGATGGTGCAAAAGGAAGTGGCGGAACGGCTGTGCGCTGGGCCGGGCTCTCGCACCTATGGGGCCCCGAGCGTCAAGGCGCGGTGGTTCGGTGACGTCTCCTACGCAGGTGATGTCGGACGCGCAGTGTTCTGGCCCGCACCGAATGTGGACTCCGGATTGGTCTCCATCGCACGGTGCGACCCTCCGCCCGGGGTCGACCGAGGCGACGTCTTCGGGGCTGTCGATGCGGCTTTCGGCCAACGGCGCAAGCAAATCAAGTCTGCGCTCGCCCCATGGCTTTCCGATCAGCCTGCGGGAGAGTCGGCACTCGCCCGCGCGGGTGTGGATCCCACAAGCCGAGGCGAACAGTTGAGCCTGGATGACTTCTGCGACATCGCTCGCGCGGCGACCGGTGGGCGCTAGCACGTAACCTGTCGCTGTGTCCGTCGTCGTTCGCTCACCCGCCAAGATCAACGTGCAGTTGTCGGTCGGACCGCTGCGGGCCGATGGGTACCACGAACTCGTCTCGATCTTCCAGGCGGTTTCACTGAACGATGTCGTCACCGCTCGAGAAGCAACGGGGGTTTCGCTCACGATGATGGGCGAAGGGTCTGAGTCGTTGCCGGTCGATGACACCAACCTGTCCGTGCGAGCGGCGTATGCGCTGGCCGAGTACGCGAAGGTCGACGCGAATGTTGCGCTGCACATCGAGAAGTCCATTCCGATCGCGGGCGGTATGGCCGGTGGCAGCACCGACGCCGCTGGAACCCTCGTCGCCTGCGACGCGTTGTGGGGAACGGGGCTCTCGCGAGATGAACTCGCGGAAATCGGTGCTGAGCTGGGATCTGATGTCCCGTTCGCGTTGTTCGGCGGGAACGCGATCGGTCGGGGTCGCGGCGAGCAGATCATGCCGGTGCTCGGCCGTGGGCAGTTCCATTGGGTGTTTGCTTTCGCCGACGAGGGATTGTCGACCCCCGCGGTCTACCAGCAGTGCGATCGACTCCGCGCAGATGACGACGTGCCCGAGCCGTACGTCTCCGACCTTCTGCTGCAGGCGTTACGTGCAGGAGACCCCGAACTGCTCGCCGGCGCACTGCACAACGATCTTCAACCCGCTGCGATCTCCCTGCGCCCGTCCTTGCGCACGCTCCTCGAGGCGGGAGTCGAATACGGAGCACTCGCGGGCATGGTGTCCGGCAGCGGGCCCACGTGTGCGTTCCTATGCCGCGATAGCGAGCACTCGATCGACGTAGCGGTGGCGCTCACGGCGACCGGAATGTGCCGAACCGTCAAGAGGGGAAACGGCCCGGCGCCCGGCGCGCGGATCGAGTAGCTGCACCGGCAGCACGATCGCTTTCAGGGTGCGTCGGTGAATTGGTGCATCAGGTCTCGTAGGAGCCCGGCCAACTCGGTGCGCTCGCCTTCGTCGAGAGTTTCGAGAAGACTGTGTTCGCGCTTGAGGAGATCGGTGAACGCGCCATCCACAGCGCGCTTGCCCTCCTCGGTGAGTTCTACTCGAACTCCCCGCCGGTCTTTCGGATCGGGAGCCCGCCGGACGAACCCCCTGGCCTCGAG
>Ga0181593_10001546_pt1 | contig 20964 bp, 17 predicted proteins | sample 071ome_19_FD_133756 | JGI IMG/M metagenome (GOLD analysis project Ga0181593, IMG submission 133756) | Coastal salt marsh microbial communities from the Groves Creek Marsh, Skidaway Island, Georgia - 071413AT metaG (megahit assembly) | ecosystem: Environmental > Aquatic > Marine > Intertidal...
GGAAATACCGCGTGGATGATCACCGCAACCGCATTGGTCCTCTTCATGACCCTGCCAGGTTTAGCCCTTTTCTATGGGGGGCTGGTTCAGTCCAAAAATGTACTCTCTGTCCTCATGCACTGCGTGTCTATTGCCTGTATCGCTTCGATCTTATGGGTAGCCATTGGGTACAGCCTGTCTCTTACCCCGGGAAATCAAGAAGGCTGGATTGGGGGAACAGATGCCTTTTTCCTGAAAGGTGTGGGTTTAGATAGCCTGAATGGAGATTTCCCCGAGTCTGTCTGGATCATGTTCCAAATGACTTTCGCAATTATTACGCCTGGCTTAATTGTCGGTGCTTTTGTTGAAAGAATCAAATTCTCTGCGGTTATTCTTTTTAGTGCCCTTTGGTTGATTGCCGTCTATTTCCCCGTTTGTTACTGGGTGTGGGGTGGCGGATGGCTTGCTGAAGCAGGGGTTATCGACTTTGCCGGTGGTATTGTTGTACACGCAACAGCGGGTGCCTCTGCCTTAACCATTGCCTGGATGCTGGGTCGGAGAAATGGATTCCCCAAAAGCTTACGACCACCACATAACCCGGGCATGGTAATGATTGGGGCCTCCATGCTTTGGGTTGGATGGTTTGGCTTTAACGCTGGAAGTGCGGGTGCCGCCGATACCAGTGCGGGGATGGCCATGCTGGTCACACACCTATCGGCTGCAACCGCAAGTCTGGTCTGGATGTTCATTGAATGGAAGAAAACGGGGAAGCCTGGGCTTGTGGGTATTGTCACCGGTACGATTGCCGGACTTGCCACCATCACCCCTGCGGCTGGAAGCGTAGGCCCCATGGGTGCCATAGCCATTGGAGCCTCCGCCGGAATCATTTGCTACTATGCGTGCAGTTTTATCAAAGATAAATTAGGTGTTGATGACTCGTTAGATGTTGCTGCTGTCCACGGAGTGGGAGGCATCCTCGGAACCTTGATGGTTGCTTACTTTGGGTCCAGCGAGCAATTTGGTGGTTTGGGTATAAACCTTGACTCTCCAAAAGAGCAATTTGCAATTCAGGCACAAGGGTGCCTCGCGGCCATTGCCCTATCCGTTGTAGCTACTTTTATAATCGTAAAAGTCATTTCCGCCCTTCTTGGAGGTATTCGGGTTTCTGAGGAAGAGGAAACAATGGGGCTTGACCAATCCGAGCATGGAGAGAATGGTTATACTTTGAACTAACCTCAATATTTAGATTTGTAGAAGATATGAAATTAATAAAATCAATTATTAAACCTTTTAAGCTCGAAGATGTGAAGGATGCATTATCCGAGATCGGAATCGAAGGAATGACAGTCATCGAAGCCAAGGGCTTTGGTCGGCAAAAGGGACACACCGAGATTTACCGGGGAAGTGAATACACCATTGATTTCCTTCCCAAGGTCGTGGTTGAAGTAGCGGTTCCTGATGATTTGGCTGACAAGGTAATCGATACCATCGCCAAAGCGGCCCGTACCGAAAAAATCGGGGATGGGAAGATCTTCGTGATCCCGGTTGAACAGGCCGTGCGTATCCGAACTGGTGAACAGGGCGAAGAAGCCCTTTGATCCAAAAGCACCCTAGCTTATATTTTAAAACCAACAAAGCCTCCTTTTACAGGAGGCTTTGTAGTGTCCAGAGCAGCCACACCACTGTGGCATACAGCGGGAAGGCCATTAATTGCTTCAAGCTATCCATCCATACCCCGGGTTTTGGTAAGCGTGAAACCCAGGAAGGAAAAAAGGATAAAAAGAGGTAAGGTAGAGACAAGCCGAGGGCAATAAAAGTAAAAACAAGGTACGCCCCTTTCCAGTCCATAGTAAGGGCAGCCCCGACCGCGGCTCCAAGAAAAGGAGCCATACAAGGCGTAGCCACAAGTGTGGCCAGGACGCCAGAGAAAAAAGAACCGGTATAGCCTTCCGACCTGGTAGCGTTGGCTCCCACACCGGTCAGGGACAAGCCAATATCAAGCACCCCACTCAGGCTGAGAGCAAAAATAAATAAAAATACAGCCAAACCAAAAACAAACAGCGGCTCCTGCAACTGAAAGCCCCAGCCCAGTTTCGCTTCCAGGCTTTCTCGTAAGAAAAGAAGAACCCCAAGCAAAGCCCAAAAAGAAACCAAAACCCCCAATGTAAAGACAAACCCGTGACGCTTCACCGTCTGGGGATTTTCCCCTGCTTGCTTGACAAAAGACATGATTTTAAGCCCAATCACTGGAAAGACACAGGGCATGAGATTGAGGATCAACCCTCCAAGTAAGGCAAAACCAAGAATTACCCAGATACCGTTGGCCTCGGATACGAGGTAAGGTTTTTCCGATCGAATCACTTCTAGAACAATTTCAGAACTCAGCAATTCCGGCATTGGAATTCCATCTTTAGATGAAGGGTAATAAATATTAAAGGGCACTCCCTCCCTGCCCTGTGCTTGTAAGGCAGAAAGAATAACAGCTCCCCGCTTTGTCCAATCAGCATGCAGGGGAATAATACCTTGTCTATCAAAAGCGGTGACCACATCCGGGTCGAAAAACACCCGCTTATTTACCTGGCATGAGAGGCACCACTTGGCTGTAAAATCCACATACACCGCCTTGCCCTCTTCTCGCAGTGTGCGTTGTAACTCAGGGCTCCAAGCCTGCCATTGAATCCCCGCAGAAATTGATTCCTTCTGGGGGTAGCCCAGCCAAACCGCAAAGAGAAAAGTGAATAAAGATAGTATCTTACCCACTGCTTTCTTTCCCTTTGGCTGATGAGGCTGGTTGGTTTTTCCGTAAAGCCATACCGCTAAAGCCAGGACGACAAAGGCAAGCATGAGCCAAAGTGTTTGGTATCCACCCACATCTGCAGCCTCCACTTTTTTAACCTCTTCAAAAGAGGCTTGGCCTCGAATACTTTGGTTGCCATAAACGGCTTGATCAAGGGAAAGATCGACCTGAATCCCATTTTGTAATTGCGGGTGGGTCAAAACACCCTGCAAGCGATCAGGTGGAGCCACGCTTAAGTTACGCTTCAACCGCACACTGAGTAATGAACGGTTGTTATCCCAAGAGAATTCTTGCCGGGTGCCATGTTCAAAAAAGTCACCTTCCGGAAAAAAGTAAAAGCCCGCGATTGGAAAGTTAGTGAGAGAAGCACTTTGAATAGAGAAATCGATAAAACCCCCTACTGCATAAAAAGAACTGTGTTCAGTTTTCCCCAAAATTGCAGGCATTTGAGCCCGGGCAAGGTCCAATTTTTTCGAAGCTTGTTGGTTTATTTTTGTTGATTTCCCAACTGGTAAAGTGAGCTTTAGGTCTGAACGATAAGGGATACAATTGGCTTCATCGCATACCAAGGTGGAAAACTCTCCAGTGATTAAAATCGGCTGGCTGGCATTCCAATCCTCTTCCACATGTAAATCAGCCAATAATGTAAATGTGTTTTCATGAACATAACTACCTAAACCTTGAAACTCATAGTACTTGGGTGCAGGAAATTGCAAGGGTCCCAGCGAGATACCTTGGGGTAATGACCAGGCAATAGTTGTGGGGAAACCACTTTGGCCAGATGTTTTCCAATAGGCATGCCAGCCTGCTTCCACATCGATTTCAATCATAACTGTGGTGGAATCGCCCGGCTTTATCTCCTCACACTCCGCAAATAGAGAGAGCGAAATTAAATCGGCTGACCTGAATTGACCTTGGGTTAAACTCGCAAAAGAAATGAAAGTGCAGAATAAAAGTACTATTCGTTTAAACTTCATGTATCTTTGGGTAAATACCGACAAAAGCCGAAAGAAGGAAGATCCTTACCGATGAAAAATTCAGGGGAAGTCCGGATTTTCAACTAAACCTCCCTTGGAACTTTCAGCAAATTCACTGGCGGTGTTAAAAAGGTCATTGGGCCAACGAATATGGGGTGGCATGCAAAGGAAAAAATTGGTCTGAGGGATCATTTGAGCATTCACCTCCAAACTGCTAAGGAAATTTTCGAATACTTTTTCCCAAGGAATCGAAACCGCAGTTCTGGCTTGGGCAAATTCTTCGCTTAGTCCAAGGCGGCGCAAGGCAATCTTTTCAACTTCAAGCACATTATCAGGCAAGGACCCTGGTGGTTCCATTGATACCAGCCACTTGCGAGCAGTTTGCCTGGTGAGGTCACTGAGAAGAGAGGCGGGCTGGGAAGATAGAGTTTGGGCTGTTCCCTTAAGCAAAGATCGTTGATTTAATTCCAGCCCGTTAAAGTGAGATTTAGGCACCGCGGACATGGGAAAAGCGGGTGAATTTCCGGAGAGAACAAAGATGAGATCCGGATCAAAGGTTATCCCCACCCCAAGGCCAAACCATGGGCCAACCACTCCGGGCAAGGGCTTGGAATATAACAATTCTTTGGGGACAAATTGATTTCGGTTTTCCCTCAAATCTTCCAGTGAACTGCCAAGTCCGGTTATCCAATCAATGGCGTATTTGATATTATCCCGGTTCGCTTTAAGGATCGTTTTCCCCAAGGCCGAGGTCTCCCGAAGGTTCCAGTAAAGTACAAGGTTAAAATAGGAGTTAGGGGATAAAGTAACCATGGAGGAAAGCACCGCATCTTTCATTTTTTCAAATCGCTCAACGGCTCCTTCCCCTTGAAGGACATAGTCCCCGACATCTAAAATATAGACAACATGCCGGCCTTCATAAATTTTGTCCAAAAAAGTTACCTCGGAGCTTACATCCACAAGGCTATCCGCGGGAGGGATAACCCGGGGAACCGGTAATTCCATAGGTTTGGCCAGAAGGGTTTCCAAATCTGCGCCACCTGTCGAGGAAGCACGGTTAGAACTTCCTGACAGCAAATCATCAATCTCACCTGAAGACTTAACCATTGGTTTTGCCTCTTCCTCAATCAGAGACTCAGGGTTTAAAAAGTCCGTATCAGGCTGGGAGGAATGAAGGGGGGAATCCAATGAGGCAATTGTATCCACGACGGCCTGATCCTCCAAGGGTTTATCATTTTCCTTCCAATAGAGTACCGAGGCCACCGTAACTAGCCCAACATTGAATAGAAGGCTTACGGTTAAGATGGCTTTGGTTACCGGACTCATTCCAGGCCTGTTCTTTGGCATTTGGCTGGAGCGGTTGTTTTTAAAACCAGGCTCAAAAATTCGCCCCCCGTTTTTCGTCAGTTGGTCTTGCCAACCCAAAAACTCTTGTTCTGAAATACCATACTTCCTGCATTGTTCCTCTTTGGGAACTTTTCGAATAATGGATTCCAGAACAATACGAAGTTTTTGCTCTCCTGATAACTCTGGCATAATTTTTTATTAACTAAGATAAGCTTGGCGTGCAACTGCCAATGCACTGATCGCTGCATTCTCAACACGGAGGGCATAAGGTCCCAGGGAAAACAAATTCCCTCCCGCCTGCTTGACCGCCGCCTCCTCCTCCTGAGTCCACCCACCCTCGGGACCAATCAATAGGGTAATCTCCTGATTTGTGGATGAAAAGCTAAGCCCTACCGCTCCTGTGCTCAGAGAAGCCAACCATAAATTCTGAGTACGCTCGGCCTCCTCCTGAATAAAGTCAGCCAAGGAAACCGGTAAGTCTAATTGGGGCAACCAAGGATTCCCTGACTGTTTACATCCCTCCACAACCTGCTTTGTCCATTTTTTTCTTTTCGATTCAAACTTATCTACACCTCCCCGGACTTCCGTCCTTTCCGTAAGTAGAGGTGTCATGCGGTACACCCCCATTTCAGTTAATGGACGAAGTAGGCCATCCCATTTCCCACCCTTGGGCATCGCTACCCCCAAGTGAATTCTTGGGGTGGTAAATAAAGCAGATTCGAAAGATAATACCTCCACTTTCACGGCCCGGTGAAAAACCTGAATACATTTCCCCCGGACAATCCCTCCCTGACCATTGAGAATTTCAATTTCATGGCCTTTCTCAACTCGTAAAACCCGGGCAAGGTGCATACTATCTTCATCCCCGAGTTCTAAAAGATCACCAACCTTTACAGAATCAGGAAAAGTAAGAAATGCTCGGTATGTACGGCTCATAAATCAGGTATAATTACAAAAAACAAGCTTGCTTGGCAAACTCTCTCGGGCCATGCAAGGGTAAGATGTACACAAAATTTCCATATTTTTATACTCGATGCGGATAAGTGGGGGAAAAGCCCGGGGTATACCTTTGCGTGTCACCAAGTCGAGCATACTGAGACCCGCTACGGAAGCGAACAGGGAAAGGTTGTTTTCTTCTCTTCAGCTAAGGATTCAGGATGCAAATATCCTGGATCTGTTTGCGGGATCGGGTGCTTATGGTCTCGAAGCTTTAAGCCGGGGTGCAAAATCTGTGCATTTCGTGGAAAATCACCGAAAAATTTACCGGGATTTAAAATATAATTTTGAGCAGGTTCAAAAAAGTGCGAATCTTTGCAAATCTGCCGCCTCTTTTACCAACTGGGATGCCATTGATTTCCTCAAGAAGGAACAGGACTCCTACGATATTATTTTCCTGGACCCCCCCTATCCAGAATTTCCCAAGATCGGAGAAAAAATCTTTACCCTCCTCCTCATCAATCATTTTGTGCATGCGAATACACTGCTTATCCATGAAGCTCCGATGGAAGCCTTATCGGTATTCAATGGTTGGGAAAAAATTAAAGTCTTAGGAAAAGAAAAAAAAGGATCACCAAGCTTTCGGCTTTTCTCTCCCAGCCCTTCTGCCTAGCTGTAGAAACTTCCGGAAATCACTCCTAACGCCGCAACCACTGCGGTTTCTACACGGAGAACACGGGGCCCTAAGTGGAGAAGGGAGTACCCATATTTTCGCAGCAATTTTCTTTCCCGATCCGACCATCCTCTCTCCGCCCCGAGGCAAAGAACATATTCTTTCGACCGCCCTTTCAAGTGAGCGTGTAATGAGCCAGTCGCTTCATAATTATCAAGGGCAATACCCGTGGCCCTTTTTATCTTTTCCTTTTCCAGGGCTTCACCCAAATTTGAAAAAAGGGAACAACCTGGAACCGAGCTTGAAAAGGACTGGGCGACTCCTGCTTCAATTTTTCTTTTCCACTCATCGCTTGTCCACAACCTGCTTTGTGCATATGAAGCCTCCCCTTTATCTGCTTCAAAAAAAGAAAAGGAACAGACTCCCTGGGCTGTCGCCTGCTCCAGGATCTTACGACAGGTCTGAGGGCGAGCCAGCCCCACGACCAGAGAAATAGGATAACAATCAGGCGGGTGAACCGGAAGCCATGTAATATCCAAAGTAATACTGCCGTCTATTTCTTTTATGACCTTTCCCTTGCCTTTGGGCCCATTCTGTACCGCAAGGTCAACCCAATCACCGGTGCTTACCTCGAGGGTATCCCTGAGGTGGCTAAACCTTGGATCATCTCTCCTTAGGTTTAGGTTTGCTACCTGTTGATCAAGAAGCAGGAGGTTCAATTGCTCGACAGCCAAAGGGCCTGATAAGGCCGCAGGGAAAGGGAGTCTTTTCCCCATGAAACCTCACCTCCACCGATTAAATCACGGGCTTTACCATCAGGGAAATTCTGATGCAGGGTCTCCATCGATTCCAATTTCAAATCTTCGGAAGTAAAATTAAACAGGCAGAGCACGGTGAGGCTCCCATCGACGGACTTTCTTTCCAATGCAAAAACGGAAGAACCCAAGTCCAAGACCCGCTGAGGTGCATCCGGATGAAAAGCGGGAGAGGAAGCACGGCAGCGTAATGTACGGGTATACCATGCAAAGACTTCAGCCGATGCTGATTTTTCGTCATCTACCACTTTTTCCAACTCCTCAAGCTCCCATTTTTTACGGTTAATCGTTCGGTTTTGGCCAGTCTCCTTAACGCCCTCCAAATTATTTGGGGTACCGCAAAGAGAATGGAAATAGACCGCAGGTATTCCTTTCATGGCCAGGGCAACAGCCTGGGAGCAGAGAAAACGGGCCTGACCGAGTTTTTCGTTTTCCGGATCCCCCAATGCCGAGGAAAAGGTGGAATTTAATTCATAAGGGCTTTCCGATCCGTCTTCCATTTTTCGCATCGATACAAAGCCGCCCTTGTCTTTGATCTCTTCAGCTAAATCAAGAATTTCCTCTTGGGGTAAAATCCCTTCCAGGGGTCGCATGCCTATGCCATCATGGCTGGCTGTAAAGTTTAAAAAATGACAACCTTTCGGAGGTGGGGCCAAGTTAGTAGCCCACTCCGTCAGCTTGGATGCTGTGCCCCGAAGGAGCCCATGAAGCAAGAGCGGGGGCAATGAAAACTGGTAAACCGCATGGGCTTCATCCCCTTTCCCAAAATAAGAAATGTTTTCCTGATGAGGTACATTCGTCTCGGTCAGTATTACAACCTCCGGGGCAACAACCTCCAGGAAATTTCGAATTAGTTTTATGACCTGGTGAGTCTCAGGGAGGTGCAAACAATTGGTTCCAATTTTTTTCCAGAGAAAAGCAACCGCATCCAATCGAAGAATGCGACAGCCAATAGATACATAATAAAGAATGATATCCAGGAATTCAAAGAGCAGATCCGGGCTTGTCCAGTCCAAGTCCACCTGGTCTGCACTGAAGGTTGTCCAAACCAATCTCTCCCCGCCACGCGTCTGGTATGGGGTAAGCAAAGGGGTCGCCCGGGGGCGTACAACCGCAGATAAATCGGCTTTCTTATCCCCCTCCATGATATAATTCCGGCCCGGTTCCACACCTGAAACCCACTCCTTAAACCATGGGCTTTTGGATGAACAATGATTTAACACAAGGTCAAACATCAGGTCAAATTCCTCAGCAAATTTGGAAACATCTTCCCAGGTGCCATATCTCGGGTCCACTTTTCGATAATCAACCACCGAAAAACCATCATCGGATGTCCAGGGATAAAAAGGTAACAGGTGCACCGTGGAAAACGCCCCTTTCAGTCGGGCAGTACAAAAGGCACGCAAGGTGGACAATGGATGCTCCCCTTCCGTCGACACCATATCGGCATAGGTAATCAGCATGGTATCCCGCTGCGTAAGTTCGGGAACTTTGCGATTGGCTTGCACTCCTATTCCGTAACGGCCAATCATCAGATAAAATCGTTCAAGCAGAGCGTCTGCCTGTCCAACTCCATAGAGACCGGAAAGCCGTCGACGAATGGTTTTTAATTTGGCACTGGATATGTGCTTGATGGCAGAATTAGGAGAAGATGTTTGCATAAATCAATACCCGGTAAGACTGGCGATAAAGGCCCGAAGGTTTCCACGAACCGTGGAGTAGGAATAAAATTGGCGAGCCACTTCGTAATTATGATTTACGATTTCTTCTCGTAACTCGGCATCATGTAAAATCTGTTCCACCCGTTTGGCGATCGATGGGGTGACAAAGCCATCCATGGTAAGAAGGCGAAAACCTTTGGGCTCAATATCCCGCACGAAAATGGAATACCGGTTGATAAGAACTGGCTTGCGAAAATAAATTGCCTCAAGCAAAGCATTACCAAACCCTTCATAAGTACTCGGGTAGGTTACAAAATCGGCATGGTGGTAGAGGTCCCAAAGGGTGTATATTTTTCTTCCCTCAGAATCCCGTTGCCGCACTTCCCCTACCCGGTGAGCGACCACCCGCATATCAACATTTTCCTCCTTTGCTAATTGCTCCAACATCCCCAGGTATTCGTAGCCTTCATCACCAGCCTCGTGAGAAATGACTAATTTGCACTTCGGATCCTTGAGCAGGCTCACCAACTTGATCGCCTGCTCAATCCCTTTACGGGGGACGACTCGAGTAGGTTGAAGGATGAAAAAATCATCCTCAGCAAGCCCAAGCTCAGAACGGACATCCGCCGCATAACTATCTGCCTGATCTGGAGGGTTATCAAAATCAAAAACATTGGGAATGACCAGGGAAGAGGACCCTTTGCGCAGGGCAAGCTGTTCCTGTGCCTCCTGGTTAATGACAACATCCCTCATATTGGGAAGTTTCGGAGGAAATGCCATATCGAGGTACTCAGGCACCGAGTTTACCGAAAAACGGGTACGTTCCCAGAAAAAGTCATGATGGTGGGCGATCGCAGGCAATCTAGTTTCCGAAAGAAATTCAGTCACTGCAATGCCCAAAGGAAGGTGCATGGGAATGGCCAGGCAGTTTTGGGGGATGAGGATATCAATATTAAATTTATCCACAAACCGATAGAGTGAACTCTTGATATAATCAGCCAGGGCACGGATTCGCTCGCTCACAAATCGATCCCGTTTCCCTGCACCCCATATACGCTCGTTAATCCACTGATTTTCAGCAAAGCCAAAGTATGCTTCCGGGACCACAAAGCTTATGTCCGGATCCCGGTCACTTTCTCCACTATACCAATAACTTACATGGCGATCTTCCCAAAGCACTTCCGCCCACTTTGCACTTTCAAGGGATACGCCGTCCTGGCCGGCGAAACGAGTTGAGATGAATCCAATATTCTTTGACATAATAAAGTGTGAGGAAGAGATTTTCTTTCTCTTTTGGGTGATGCAGGATACGAGCCCTTTTTTCAACCAATAAAAAAAGAATTAAAAGTTTAACGTGGCATCTTAGCCGAGATTTTCGTAGTTCGGAGGTAATGACTATTGAAACAATGACTAAGGACGCAGCCTTAGAAACTTTACTTAAAGAAATTCCCGCACTGATCGAAAGCTTACGGGAGAATCGAGAAACTTACTTAACCGATGCGGTTTTGTTAGGGGAAATACCATCTCCCACCTTTGGGGAAGAAGATCGGGTACGGCTTGCACTCGACCGCTTCCGTGAAAATGGACTCGAAGACCCAGATATTGATGAATTTGGTAACGCTTCCGGGATTTTGCCCGGATCTGAAGGGTCATCCTCCATTTTAGCAATGGCCCATGCAGACTCAGTTTTTGGGTCTGATGTCCGCCATGTTCTCAATGTTGGCTCAGACTATATAACCGGTCCGGGCATTGCAGATAATGCCATTGGAATGGCGGCCATAGTCGGTCTCCCCAAACTGTTGGATAAATTGGGGATCCGTTTAAAAGATGATCTTTTGTTATTGATCAATACCAAGAGCCTTGGGGTGGCCAACCTCGAAGGATCTCGTGGTTTCCTGGAAACCAAGCAACGCCCTATCCGTGCGGGTATCTGCGTAGAAGGTGCCGAACAGGGCAGACTTAGCTACTCGGGACTGGGTGCCTTACGGGGCCAGATCAATCTCAACCTGCCCGGTAATTATGACTGGAACCGATTTGGGGCCGCAGGTGCCATATCTCACCTTACCCGATTGGTTAGCCAGATAATGGAAATCCCGGTACCCAAGGAGCCGAAAACAAAAATGGCCTTTGGCGAAATTCATTCCGGTTCCAGCTTTAATACCTCTCCCCGCAGCGGCAGGTTGCGGTTTGAAATTTCCAGTGAAGGGGACGATGTCGTGGATGAAATGGAAACACAGGTCAATGAATTATGTGAGCAATATTCCATGGAAACAGGTCTCGTGGTTCAGATGGAAGTCGTCGCCAAAAGAAAAAACTGTGGTATTCCATTCACCCACCCTCTGGTCAAGACTACCCGTAGTATCATGAGTGAAGCCGGTATTACCCCAGCAGTTGACCCAAGTACTGGAGACCTGAACTCTATCATTTTGGCAGGACATCCCGGGGTTACCCTGGGCCTGACCTCAGCCGAAAACCTTCGGGAAACGAATGAAACAATAAAGCTTGAGCCTCTTTATTCAGGGATGGCTCAACTCATCACCCTTATTCGAGCAATTGACCTTGGACTTTGCGAATCATGACCGGAAATAATCAAAAATGGCTGGATAACAATACTTTCCATCACGGAGAGTTTTGGGATATTTTAAAACTAGTGGAGGAAAAGGAAAAAAAGGGACTTAAAATTTCTCTTTGCATCCCCACATTAAACGAAGAGAAAACTATTGGGAAAGAGGTACTCATTCTTCGATCCGAGTTAATGGAACGCTATCCATTAATTGATGAGTTTGCGGTGATAGACTCCGGCTCAACGGACAAAACCCTTGAGGTTGCGAGTAACTTTGGGGCGGATGTTTACCTCGCTTCTGATATTTTACCCGAAGTGGGAGATAAACGGGGCAAAGGAGAAAACCTTTGGAAAGCTATTCATCAATTAAAAGGTGATATTATTTGCTATGTGGATGCAGATATTTCCAATATACACCCCCGCTTTGTTTATGGCTTGGTCGCTCCCCTCATTCGAAGGGATGAAGTTCATTATGTGAAGGCATTCTACGATCGGCCCCTGAATTACTCATCCGGGTTACGCTCAAGTGGTGGGGGACGGGTTACTGAGATATTAATCCGCCCCCTGTTCTCTCTTTTTTACCCTGAACTTACCAATGTGGTACAGCCTTTGTCTGGTGAATACGCAGCCCGTCGGGAAGTATTGGAGATGATCCCCTTCCCCATAGGATATGGTGTTGAAACTTCTCACTTACTTGATCTCTATGAAAAATATGGCTTGGAAGCTTTCGCCCAGACTGACCTTGACCGGAGAGTTCACCGTAATCAAACCACCAATGCCTTGGGTAAAATGAGCTTTGGAATCCTTCAAACTTTTTTCAACCGGCTCCATGCCCAGGGTAAAATTGACCAAATGCCTGACATGGAAACTTTTTATCGTAGGTTTGAAGTGGAAGATGGCGTTTACAATCAGGTTGTGCAGAAAGTGGTCGAAGAAGAAAGACCGCCCATGATCGAAATCGAAGGCTACCGCAACCGAAACAAATAAAGCGGGATAATCAAAGCCCAGATGGAATGAAAGTTGCCATTGTTCATTACCACCTGCAGCCCGGCGGAGTAACCCGGGTAATCGAGAACACTCTTCAAGCCTGGGAATCGGCGGGCACCGCGATTGAAAGCGCAGTGTTAAGCGGTCGTGCTTACCCCGGTACTTCCCTTACAAACACCAGGGTTGTGGAAGGCCTGGACTATGCCCTGCCGGAACAAGCCATTGATCCAGATATTTTAGCAGAGAGACTGGAGCGGAGTGCCCGGGAGTGCCTCGGGGGAACCCCCGACATATGGCATATCCACAATCACTCCCTGGGTAAAAACCCATCCCTACCCCTGGCCCTTAATGTATTGGCTAAGAAGGGGGCTTTCATGCTTTTGCACCCCCATGACTTTGCGGAAGACGGAAGGCCCGGAAATTATCAATGCCTTCAAAGTTGTTACCCTACCACTTATCCAAGTTCAGAGCGTATACACTACGCAGCCCTTAATCACCGTGACCTGTCCTTCCTGCAACAGATGTTATCCGGATTACCAGGCAAAGCCCACCTTCTGGCAAATGCCATTCCTCTCAGTGAGAGCTTATCACAAGGAAAAAACTGTCCTGACTTGCCTGACAACCTGTATCTTTATCCCGTGCGGGCAGTTCGTCGGAAAAACTTGGGGGAACTCGCCCTTCTCGCAGCCTCTCATCCGGATAAATATTTTGCCAACAGTCTTGGTCCCACCAACCCAAACTTTGAAGAGCAATTTGAGGAGTGGAAGGATTTTGCGACCAATCAAAACCTTAACCTGAGCTTTGGCTTAGGAGAGGATTGCACTGCGAGCTTTCCCCAAATGGTGGGTCATGCAAAGGCAATTGTTACCACCAGTGTAGCGGAGGGGTTCGGGCTCGGCTTTCTTGAACCCTGGACCTACGGAAAAGGACTTTGCGGCAGAAACCTGCCGGAAATAACCTCGGATTTTACAACACTTGGAATTGACCTCTCTCACCTTTACAACAGGTGCGATGTAAACCTTGCTTTGCTTGATGAACCCGGTCTTTTGAGAAAAGAAATTCAAATCGCGCTTGAAGCTTTTTATTCCAGTTACCAGATACCACTTCCACCAGGTAGTTTAGAGGAAGCTTATCAATCTTTTGTAAAAGAAGGACAAGTTGATTACGGCAGGCTTGATGAAAAATTACAGCAGCAAATCCTACGCAAGATTCTCAGATCAACCGATGAGCTAAGCCTTGTTCGTGAAAAATATCCACTCACCATTCCAGATGAAGGCGATATTCAACGCAACCAAACCGCAGTGAAGCAACAGTTTTCCCCTATCGAATACGGGAATAGACTAATCACTATCTACAAAGAAATCCTGGAGGCAAAACAACAAAATATAACTTATGCCGACGGAAACAGCTTGCTCCGGGCTTTCTTATCTCCGAAGCGTCTCAACCTTTTACGAACAACTTAGGTGCAACTGACTTACACCAAAGCAGCTCAAGAAAACAAGAGGGAAAGTTATTTCCCTTTTCTTTTAGCTTCGTACAAACGCTTTTCTTTTACCTTGATCGCTTCTTTACCAATACGGTCACGCAGGTAATACAAACGGGACCTCATGGTGATACTTTCACGATCAACCTCAACCTTGTCGACCAGGGGAGAGTGAACTGGGAAAACTCTTTCAACGCCAACGCCTGAAGCAATTCGGCGAACGGTGAAAGTCTCATGAATACCGGATCCTTTGCGGGCAATCACAATACCCTTAAAAATCTGAATTCTTTCTTTTTCACCTTCTCGAACTCGAACATGCACATTTACTCCATCTCCAACCTTGAAAGGTTCGCGTTCTTTTAAATACTCTTTGGTAACTTCGTCCAGTAATTGATTGTTCATAATTCTTCGTTGTTAAGTTTGTGTATTAGCTTTCAATAAATCGGGCCGAATAAGCTCAGTTTTTATCTTTCGCTGGTTTTCACGCCAATTAGAAATATCTTGGTGATTACCAGAAAGTAAAACCTCAGGAACTTTCATTCCTCTGAAGTCATGCGGACGGGTGTATTGTGGATGCGAAAGTTGGTTGGATTCAAATGATTCATTCTCCAAGGACTCAGGATCCCCCAATACACCTGGGATATGGCGAGATATGGCATCGATCATGACCGCAGAGGCCAATGTGCCATTGGTTATCACATAATCCCCAATACTTAATTCTCGGTGAACTGCATGATCGCGAACCCGTTGGTCAATGCCTTCATAGTGACCACTGAGAAAGACAAGGTGAGTTTCGCCAGACAATTCCTTGGCAATTTCCGTGGTAAAAGGTTCTCCATCGGGGGTTGCATAAATAACCTGGGTATGCTCCGTGGATATTTCCTCAATTGCGTCAAAAATAGGTTGAGGCTTGAGAACCATTCCTGCCCCGCCGCCAAAAGGGCGATCGTCGGTTTCGCGGTGCTTTCCTTCGGCCCACCTGCGCAGGTCTAAGGAGTTGATCTCAATAAGCCCCTGATCGACTGCTTTGCCTAAAATGCTTTCTTCAGCAAACCCGTCAACTGATTTGGGAAAAAGAGAAAGGACGTCGAAACGCAAAGCTGGGCTCATCATACGAATCATGGGCACCAATTAAGAACATAGTGAGAGAGAAAGAGGCGAAATGATAATTATGCCTCCGACTCCTTATCTTCCTTGGATTCCTCAGCCACCGGTTCTTCTTTTGGGGTCTCCTTTTCTGCCTCTTTGGCTTCGGGTTCGGGTTCCGCAGCTTTTTCTTCCTTGGTTTCTTCTACCGGAGCTTCCTTAGCTTCAGGCTCAGCTTCTTCCGAGGCAACTTCTGCAGGAGCATCTTCAGCTTTGGCTTCCTCAACAGGGGCAGACTCTTCAACTACAGGGGCGTTTTTCTTTTTGGCACGCTCCGCTTTGGCTTTGGTTTTCTTTTCAGCACGCTCAAGCCATTCCTCGGGGCTAAGTCGTCCCTGTTTAATTAAACTCTTGGCTGTATCCGTAGGTTGTGCTCCCACTTGAAGCCAGTGGTCAACCCTTTCCATCTTCAGCTTTAACTCTTCCGAGCGGGCATGGGCTTGTGGGTTGTAGGTACCGAGGACTTCGATAAACCTCCCGTCGCGGCGTGATGTCGATGGCGCGACTACCATACGATAAAAGGGTGCGTGTCTGGCACCGTGTCTTTGCAAGCGGATCTTGATCATTTCTGTTCTTCGTAAAGTGTAGAGGGAAATTGCGAGAAAAGGATCAAAAAACCGAAATTTCATGATTTTGTCAACGCCAAAGCAGGCTTCCCTGTTATCGATTCCTTCTGCCAACCAGCAATTGAAAACAATCCATATGGTGAAACTTCAAACCATGCTACCACGGATATGCTTGTTTTAAACATATGGATTATCCACCCAAAGAAAAAAGTGGGCTGGGCTTGTAAATTTCAAACAAATGTTTAAGACAAGACCAAAGTGAATCTCTTAGACCTATCAAAACCAAAGCAGTCCACCCGTAAAAGGCTCCTCAAATCGGCTGAATCCCTTTTTGCCAAACGAGGTTTTGGCGGTCTTACCCTTCGTGAAGTATCGCAACAATCAAACACCAACCTCGCCTCTGCCCATTATCACTTTGGCTCAAAGGAAGCCCTGGTCATGGAAATGCTCCAGTGCCGAATACGCCCAATTAACGAGCGCAGAAGGCAATACCTTGCAAATGCAAAAGCGAAATCCGAAGGGAAGGCACTATCCTCACATCTCATCTTTGAAGCCCTGATCGCTCCCATTGGGGAAGAAATTTCCAAAAGTATTCATAACCGCAAGACTCTTGCCCAAATCGTGGCCCGCAGTTTTACTGAACCTGAATCATTTATTCAAGAAATGCACCGGCGTTTTTTTGGAGAACTTTGTGAACTTTTTATTCATGAACTTTGCCTGGCTCACCCAGACACACCAAAGGAAGATATATGCTGGAATTTACACTTTGCCATCTCTTCCATGCTGGGTGCCCTGGCTCAACACCGAAGACTTCACCATTTCTCACAAGGACGCTGTGATGAAAATGATACCAGCTCTATGATAAGTCGCTTAATTCTTTTTGTTACCCACGGGTTTGAGGCAGGGATCAAAAGCCAAAATCCATGAAACAGTTTTCCTCCATACTCTATCTTTTCGTTTTGGCCCTGATCACCTCAGGCTGCGTTTCTCATCAACCGGATAAAAAAAGCCCAAAACCCTTTGAAGATGTTCCGGATAGATGGGCTTCCTGGGACACAAATATCAGCGAACCCCAAAAGCAAATTTTCTGGGCTGATACTTTTAATGATCCCTTGCTCTCCCAAGCGATAAGAACAGCCTGGAGCGGGAACCCTCTGCTGATATCCCAGGCAGAACAGACCCTTGCACGCGGTGAAGAAGCAGTCATCATCGGTGCTAATCTTTCCCCCCAGGCCAACCTGGGAGTTTCAGGAAGTCGGAGTAAACGCAATTTAATCGGTTTCAACTTACCCAATGGGAGTACTTCCTTTACCAGTAACAGTTTTAATGCGGGGCTCAATATCGGATGGGAAATTGACTTATGGGGAAAGCTGAAGTCTCAGAAAGAGTCTGCTAAAAAACACTTTGAAAGGGCATCCCAGGATTATGAAGGGGCCCGTTTGTCCATTGCTGGCCAAGTGGCCAAAACCTGGTTTGAGATCATTGAAAACCACCAGCAAACTATTCTGGCCCGGCAAACCATGGAAATTTTTGGCACCAACCAGAGCTTTGTGGCCAACCGCTTCCAAAAAGGGCTGGCCACCTCCCTCGAAAATGACTTGGCCACGAGTGCTTTTGCCAGTGCTCAAGCCTCGCACTCCATGCGCCTGCGGGCGAAAAGCCAATCCATTCGAAATCTTCAATCTCTCCTTGGTGTCTACCCGGATGGGGAACTAGACTGGAATGTTTCCCAGGAACTTCCCCAGCTAAGTTTGCTTGCATTACCCTCCACTCCCACCACTGCCCTGGAAAACAGACCTGATATTATTTCGTCCCGTCTCCAGCTTGAAGCGTCCGGCTTTGATCTATCTGCCTCCCGCCTTAGTCGGCTTCCTTCCCTTTCGATTACCGGAGGTCCCGGAAGCCGGGCGGAAAACTTTGAGGATTTACTCGATAATCAATTTCAGACCTGGGAAGTTGGCGGATCCCTGACTCAGCCACTCTTTCAGGGTGGTCGGATCAAAGCCCAAATCCGGAGAGCCGATGCCCTCAAGCAGTCATCCCTGGCCAACTACCGGGCCACGGCTTTACGGGCTTTTACTGAAGTCGAAAACCTTCTTTTCAATGAAAGCAGGCTCCAAGCTGAGGAAGCGTATTTGCAAACCGCTTCAACCGCGGCAAAATCTGCATCTCAAATTAGTTGGGACCGGTACCAAAGTGGACTTCAAGATATCTTTGATGCCTTAGACTCACAGCGGAGGTTTTTTGATTCTGAGAGCAGTCTATTGAACATTCGTAAACAGCGTGCAATTAACCGTGTTAATCTCTTTTTAGGCATTGGGCTACCTGCCCTGCAAACTGAACCATGAAAAAAATAATTCTTCCTGTGCTTGTTTTGGGTGCTTTGCTTTTCGCATCCCGAATCTTGATCACCATGCGTCCTGAACCCCAAGCAAAAGAGGTGGTAAAGAAAATTCCTTTTGTCGAGGTCATCGAAGCCCGCCAAGTTAATCTTCGTTCCAGCATCAACACGTTCGGTACGGTCAGACCGCAAACCTTGACAACTTTAATTGCCGAAGTTCCCGGAGTAATCGAAGATATTGCCCCGATTACAAATGAAAAAGCTTCAGCTCAATCATTTCACACCGGTGGTTTTTTCAATAAGGGAGAACTCTTGCTCAAGATTGAGGACACCAATTTAAAAGCAGCTTTGGCCGAAGCGAATGCGAATGTAAGCCGTACCCATTTACAACTCGTCCAGGAACTTGAACTGGCCAAGCAAGCGAAGATTGAGTGGGGAACCCGCGACTGGTCTCTCGCTTCGGACCTCGTTAAAAGAAAGCCCCAGATACAAAAGGCACAAGCGGAAGCAAAGGCAGCGGAGGCGAAATTGAACAAAGCTACAAGGGATTTAGCCAGAGCTCTGGTAAAGGCTCCATTCCAGGGGCGAATCCTGAAAACAATGGTTGATGTAGGGCAGCAAGTCGGTTCAGGTTCCCCCTCCGCATTAGCTGAAATTTACGCCCTTGATGCTGCCGAGGTCTTCCTTTCCCTAAGTCAGACAGAGATGAATTTCCTTGGGTTCACCGACGGTTTTCAAAACAAAAAGGGCTTTTCTGTGCAAGTGGAGGTTTTAAATAAAAAGGGAAAGACGATACACCAGGGAAAGCTTGAAAGGTCGGAAGGCGTGGTGGACTCTCAAACCAGGCTAACTAAACTCGTCGCTTTGGTGAAAAACTGTTTCGCCAATCCCTTCACTCCCCAAAAAATACCAGAGCCCCTCTCAGTTGGTCAGTTTGTAAAAGTTCGCTTACGCGGTGCATCTCGGGATGTATTTGTCATACCTGATTCTGCTTTCCGTACCCAAAACACCATCCTGACGGTTGATCAAGATAATCGTCTCCGCATCAAGGAAGTTGAAACCCTCCACCGTTCGGGCAAAAAAGTCTGGGTAAGTGCGGGTCTCTCAGACGGAGAAAAAGTTTGTATTACTCCCATTGAAATTATTGCCAATGGTATGGAGGTAAGAGTGGTTAACCCTTCAATTGATCATAACCAAACTGCCCAATGATTGCCTGGTTTGCACGAAACGGGGTTGCCGCCAACCTCCTCATGGGAATCATTGTTATTTCCGGCTTTTTCTCCATCCGGGCCCTCAAAATGGAATTGTTTCCTGATTTTGACCTCGATTTGGTCACGATTTCAGTCCCCTACCCCGGGGCTGCCCCCCTGGAAGTTGAAGACGGGATATGCAAACAGGTGGAGGAAAAAATATGGGACCTTGACGGGATCAAAGAAATGACATCTTTTGCCCGTGAAAACCTTGGCGTAGTCAGTGTGCAAGTTAGTCGCGGTAAAGATGCCAAGCTTTTGGCGGATGAAATCAAGGTTCGCGTGGACTCCATTCTAAATTTTCCTGAAGAAGCGGAAAAGCCAATGGTGGAAGTGGCGACACAAAAACGTCGGGTTTTGGCCCTGGCTATCCATGGCGATTGTGATGAAAAATCTCTTCGCAACCTAGCGGACAAGACACTCGATGAGCTCACAAACCTCCCCGGTATCACTCAGGTTGAAATCGCCGGAATCCGAAAACCTGAAATTGGCATTGAGGTATCGGAAGATGCACTCCGAGAGTACGAAATGAGCTTTGATGGAGTTGCCCGGGCGATCCAAAGAAGTTCAATTGATACGCCTGGTGGTGTGGCTCGTACTCCTTCCGGAGAAACCCTCCTCCGGTCTATGGGAAAAGCCCATGACGGAAAACAATTCCAGCAGATGCCTGTCCTCACCTCCCCGGATGGATCCAATGTCACCCTGGAGGAGATTGCCGAAGTGAAAGATGGATTTGAGGATAAGTCACTGTACACCCGTTTTTCAGGTGAGCCTGCGGTTACTCTTCGCATATTCAGGGTCGGAAAACAGAGCCCTCTCGATATCTCTGATAAAGTTAATGCTTATGTAAAAGATGCCTCCGCAAGCCTCCCTGAGGGTATAACCATGACAATCTGGCAGGATTCCTCTTATTATCTTGAAGGCAGGCTTGAAATGATGATCCGTAATGCCTTGCAGGGGCTGCTTTTGGTATTTCTCGTTTTATCACTTTTCCTTCGCCCCTCCTTGGCTGTGTGGGTTGCCCTTGGGCTTCCGATATCATTTATGGGTGCCTTCGCCACTATGGGCCTAGTAGGGGCATCGATTAACCTCGTATCTTTATTTGCCTTCATAGTGGTTCTGGGAATTTTAGTCGATGATGCCATTGTTGTGGGGGAATCTGTCTACACCTTAGGCTCAAAGGGAGAAAAACCTCTCCAAGCCTCCATCAAAGGAACCCATTTAGTCGCAATGCCGGTAACATTTGCCATCCTCACCAGCATGGTTGCTTTTGTACCCATGCTCTTTCTACCAGGCTGGCTGGGCAAGCTCATGAAAGACATTCCATTGGTGGTTATCCCTGCCCTCTTCTTTTCCTTGATCGAGTCAAAATTTATCCTGCCTTACCACCTCAGTCTTTGCAGTTTTGATAAGCTTCCCACCAATTGGCTGGCCCGTCTTCAA
>Ga0181593_10001549_pt1 | contig 20944 bp, 20 predicted proteins | sample 071ome_19_FD_133756 | JGI IMG/M metagenome (GOLD analysis project Ga0181593, IMG submission 133756) | Coastal salt marsh microbial communities from the Groves Creek Marsh, Skidaway Island, Georgia - 071413AT metaG (megahit assembly) | ecosystem: Environmental > Aquatic > Marine > Intertidal...
CAACCACAAACCTTGTGCTGGAATCCGCTTGGTTTCAACCGGGTTCTGTTCGCTCAACTGCTCGCCGTCTGGGTCTACACAGCGATAGCTCGCAAAGATTTTCACGAAATGTTGATCCTGCTGGAGTGGAGTTCGCCGCCAGACGAGCCATCGATCTGATTTTAGAAACTGCTGGTGGACAAGCCTCTCCCACATATGTATCCCTCGGGGCATCTCCCCGTTCCAAGCGGACCATTGCGGTCAATCATCCATTTGTCGAAAAGATCTGTGGTTTTCCTGTTTCCGGCAATGAATTATCCAAAGCCTGGACAAGGCTGGGCTTTGATGTTTCCGGGGGTGGCCCCTGGGAGGTAACGGTGCCCTCTTTTCGATCAGAGGTGGAGCGTCCAATCGATCTGGTTGAAGAATTTCTCAGGATACGCGGAACGGAGGACTTAGAAGACGCCAAACTCCTTTCCCCTGCCCTCGACCGGGAAAATGATTTATCATATGATTTCTGCCAGGTTTCGATTGATCATCTACTTGGGCAAGGCTACCAGGAGTGCTGTCACTACAGCTTGCGTTCTGGCGATGAAGTGGAATCTTGGTTTTCTGAGCTTGATACAGACCAACTCGCTCTCGCCAACCCCCTCACTGCTGATCATACTCATATTCGCCCCTCCCTCCTTCCTGGATTGGTCGATGCCTTAGCTCATAACCAAAAGAATTTGAATGACCTGACCCGCGTTTGCGAAACGGGTCGAATATTCCGGCCGGGACCACGGGGAAATGTGGAATGGATAAGTGTAGCTTTTGCGGCTTTACCTCAGTCCAATCAGCGCCAGTGGAAAAAGGAAGCATCCCTAGACTTTTTTACAGTTAAAAGCCAGGTTCAATCCCTTATTGAAGCCAGTGGACTTTCTCTACCCAAGGGTTTATGGGCAACTCTCAGTGGGGATACTTGTTGGCAGGATCGGTATTCCGCTCGTTTGGGGGATGCTCACAAGAATAAACTGGAGATCAACTTAGGCATCATTCGTCTTTCATTAAGTAAATCGAAAGAAGTCAAAGGTCCAATTTTTGCGGCTGAATTACTCATTGACCCAGTCCTCCTCAACAAAAGGAAAAAGCCTACGCCCTTTTCTTCTTTTTCAACATTCCCACCGGCAATTAAGGACCTTGCATTGGTTGTCGACGCAAAGGAAGCTGCAGAAACCATCCGAACCAAGGTTGAAGAAATTGCACAAAGGGTGGGAAAAGACAGATTTGGAATGGACCCGGTTAGTATTTTTGATCTCTTCGAGGGAAAAGGACTTCCTGATGGGAAAAAGAGCCTCGCATTAACCCTCCGCTTTCGGGCACCTGACCGCACAATGGGCGAAAAAGAATTGAACCAGGCATTTGAGGAAGTAATTGCTGGAATCCGTTCGGGAACCCCCTATGAATTAAGGAGCTAACCCCACTTACACGATGAGCGAAGATGCACCCATGGATATTGATTATGTCGCCAATCTGGCCAGGATTGAATTAACCAGCGACGAGAAAACAACTTATCAGCGACAGTTGGGAGATGTTTTAAAATATTTTGAAAAACTTCAGGAACTTGATGTTGAGGGAGTCGAACCCACTGCCCATGCGTTTCCTCGGCATAATGTTTGGGACGAGGATAAAAGTAAGGAAGGATTCTCCGCTGAAGAGGCTCTAAAGAATGCCCCTCAATCCAGGCACGATCAAGTAGTGGTGCCCAAAGTTATTGAAGAATAATAAGGAATTTGTATGCCTGACAATTCTCCCATTTTTAAGACAGCCAAAGAATTATCATCCGATCTAGCCAACGGTACGCTGAGTTCAACTGAGCTTACCCAAGCTATGATTGAGCGAGTGGATACAGTGGACGATCAAATTCATGCCTTTCTTCATCTCGATAAGGAAGATGCACTTAATCAGGCAAAATTATCTGACGACAGGCGGGCAAATGGCAAAGAATTAAGCCCCTTGGATGGGATACCAGTTTCCCTGAAAGATGTGATTGCAGTTCAAGACCAGCCTCTTACAGCTGCCAGTAAAATCCTAGAGAACTACCGTTCCCCTTACGATGCAACGGTTACCCAAAAATTAAAACATGCCGGTGCCGTGGTTGCGGGACGGCTCAACCTAGATGAATTTGCCATGGGGTCCTCCACGGAAAACTCCGCTTATGGGGCTACCTGCAATCCTTGGGATCTTGAAAGAGTACCTGGAGGAAGCAGCGGAGGAAGTTCAGCAGCGGTTGCAGCTCGCGAAACCCCCTTATCCTTAGGATCAGATACAGGAGGCTCAATCCGGCAACCAGCCTCACTATGTGGGGTGGTGGGAATGAAACCGACCTATGGCATGGTATCACGATACGGATTAGCAGCCTTTGCCTCCTCCCTGGATCAGATTGGTCCATTCTCCAAAACCGTGGAGGATGCGGCCTTATTATTAGAAATCATTTCAGGTCATGATCCACTGGACTCCACAAGTTTCCCCAAAGATGTGCCTCTCTATTCTCAGGAGTTGGACAATGTGGAACAACCCGGGGTGATTGGACTACCGAAAGAGTTTTTTGGCCCGGGTATGGACGATGAGGTACGGGCAAGCATTGAGCAATCAATTGAACATTACCGAAGCCTGGGTTTTCAAACCAAAGAAATCAGCCTTCCCACCACCGAGCTTTCCATTCCGGTCTATTATGTAATCGCCACTGCAGAGGCATCTTCAAATCTCGCCCGGTATGATGGCATCCGCTATACATCCCGTAGCGAACATGCTCAAAATGCGATTGATGTGTATGCTAAAAGTCGTGGAGAGGGATTTGGCCCCGAGGTAAAACGTCGGTGTATACTTGGTGCCTATGGACTGAGCAGCGGATATTACGATGCGTATTATTTACGTGCTCAAAAAGCTAGAACCTTGATTAGACAAGATTTCGAGCGAGCGTTCAAGGATGTCGATGCCATCCTTACTCCAACCTCACCGACTCCTGCCTTCAAATTTGGTGAAAAAAGTGAAGATCCTATCTCAATGTATCTCTCCGATATTTACACCATCTCCACCAATCTTGCTGGACTTCCAGGAATTTCGGTGCCCTGTGGGTTTACTGAATCCGGACTGCCCATCGGTATGCAGCTAATTGGGCAAGCATTTGAAGAAACAAAGTTGCTTAAGATTGCCCATGCCTATGACCGTGAACATTTGTATGGCACCCAAGCTCCCACCCTGTAAGCAAAATAATGGAATACGAAGCAGTCATTGGTTTGGAAGTGCATGTTCAACTCGATACAAATTCGAAAATGTTTACCCGTGTGGGTACCGGATTCGGATATCCTCCCAATACGCTGACTGACCCTGTAGTCCTTGGTCTCCCGGGTGCACTCCCCGTAATGAACCGGGAAGCAATTGAGAAATCGATCAAAGTGGGCTTGCTCCTTGGATGCAAAATTGCGGAAATCTGTAAGTGGGACCGAAAAAATTATTTCTATCCCGATATGCCAAAAAACTATCAAATCTCCCAGTTTGACCAGCCAATATGTGAGGGAGGAGAGGTAGAAATTGAAATGCCAGGCGAAAACCCTGCCAAGATGGGGAAGCACCGGATGGTCGAGCTTACTCGTATTCACCTGGAAGAGGATGTGGGAAAACTCACGCACTATGAGCAGGATAGCCTTGTTGACTACAACCGGGCGGGTTCTCCCCTGCTGGAAATTGTTAGCGAACCAGATATGCACTCCCCGGAGGAAGTGTTTGCCTACCTGACCTCGTTACGGAATTCCCTGGTCGCTGCCGGTATCTCTGCCTGTGATATGGAAAAGGGACAATTGCGATGCGATGCCAATATCAGTGTCCGGCCGGTAGGTACGGAAACACTCGGCACAAAAGTGGAACTTAAAAATTTAAATACTATATCCGGTGTCCGCAATGGGGTGGAATATGAAATCCGTCGACAAATTCGGGCGATCCAGGAGGGTGAAACCATTATTCAGGAAACCAGACGCTGGAACCCCGACCAAAAATACACCACTCCTATGAGAACCAAGGAAATGGCTCACGACTATCGGTATTTCCCTGACCCAGATCTCATGCCTGTAAAAGTTGACCAGGATTGGGTTGATCGAATTGCCAGAGAATTACCTGAAAAGCCATTCGATAAACAACGCAGGTACCAGCAGGATATGAACCTGCCCTACACCGTTACCTCCGCTCTTTGTGGGGATCATTTGCTGTGTGCCTACTTTGAAGAGACCACCGAACTTGCTAAGTCTGCGACCAAAACAGCGAATTGGGTGGTGAATGATTTACTCCGGGAACTCTCCCAAGCCAACAAGACCGATGAACTAAGCGAGGAACCCACAAAACGTGTGACTCCCCAGTCCTGCCCAGTGACTCCCCAAAAACTGGCGGAACTGGTCAACCTCATTGAAGATGGGAAGTTGACCAACAATGTGGCCAAAGAATTGTTCCCCGAAATGTTTTCTTCTGGGAAATCTGCTGCCGAGCTAATCAAAGAAAAGGGATTGGATAATCAATCGGACGACGTGGAGATTGAGGGAATATGTGCAGAAGCCATTTCCAATGACCCCGACGCCGCTGAGAAGTTCAGGGGTGGAAAAGAAGGAGCGATTAATGCCCTGAAGGGAGCCGTGATGAAAGCCACTCGCGGGCAGGCCAATCCCAAAGTCGTGGACGAGACTCTGCGACGTTTACTGGCGAGTTCATAAGATTATTGATCAGAAGTTTGCTGCTCGGGCAAAATTTTGAGTTCATTTTTGGGTTGTTATTTTAGAATGAACTCGAAATCGATTTTTCGTAACTTCAGCTTTCGTAATTGCAATGGATTACCACTTCTTACCAAGCTACTCTTTTCACATGAAATCTATTTTATTTTTATTCTGCAGCATCGCTCCATTTGCACTGAATGCTTCCCAGGTACCCCCCAAACCTAATATTGTTCACATTATGGTGGACGACCTAGGCTGGCAGGATATCGCCAGTCATAAACTTGATGGGAAAACCATCTATGAAACTCCTCACTTAGACAAACTGACCCGATTGGGTAGAAGATTTACTGAAGCCTATTCCCCCTCCCCCGTATGTGCGCCATCCCGGGTATCTTTTTTACGCGGTCAATACCCCACAACAACTGGAGTGTATAGCGTGACCGGAGGCCAGTTACCCCGCCCGCATCAACCCAAAATACCTCTCATCCCTCCTTATTATCTGTACGGATTACCCGTAGAAGAACCGATGATTCCGGAAACTCTTAAAAAGGCTGGATATTTTAGCGGTCATGTGGGCAAGTGGCATGCCGGTGGAAAGTACCGTGGCTTCCCCTTCCCCACCGATCAAGGCTTTGACTTTGGTTTCCTGGAAGAAAATGGAGGCCCACTTTTTTACAACGACAAAGAGTTGTGGAACCCCAAGGATGGCAGAAAAAACTCCTTTGGAGGCTCCTGGCAACGCATGATACCCCATCGCCTTGGCGACTTTGCCACTCAAGATCCGAATGACCCCTATCAATTGGACGAGGATGGCCGACCGTTTGACAAACCTACTGAACTCGCGGTCGGATTTATACGTAAGCATAAGGATAAGCCTTTCTTTCTTAACTTCTGCCCTCTCTATGTACACGGGCCAATTGCCACCCGTGACCGTAAGCGGCTTGAGTACTACTGTAAAAAAATCGGGCTCGATTTCCCAACCGACCCAGGACCCATCAATGCAGGTATGCATGGCCATACCAATCCCTACTATGCAGCAATGGTCGATACGGTTGATTGGAGCATAGGCAAAGTCGTGTCGTATCTCGAAAATACAGACGACCCAAGAAACCCTGGTCATAAACTTATTGATAATACTTATGTGATTATTGATTCAGACAATGGCGGATGGGTCGGCAGTCAGCATGAACCTATTACGGACAACACTCCTTTGCGCGGAGGGAAAATGAACAACTATGAAGGCGGATTGCGCGTGCCTTTTATTGTTCGTGGACCGGGCGTTCCAGCCCAGACGGTCTGCGAGACTCCGATTAACCTAATCGACTTGTATCCAACCTTCATGAAAATGGCCGGGCTGAAAGAAGACCCCTCTCTTAATCTCGATGGATGCAATGTGCTCCCGCTTATGCATGGGAAGACCGATCGGGTAATTCAACCCGATGGCAGACCGAGAGAGACAATCTATTGGTTCTATCCATTGGAGAGTCATATGTCTGTGGTTATGAGAAAAGGTGATTGGAAACTCATCCGTAATCTTGGAGTAGGCTATGCTGGAAAATGGTCGGGCGTAGAAAACAAAGAATCGGTGGAACTATTCCGGATCAAAAAGGGCGGTAAAATTTCAGACCTGGAGGAAGCAAAGAACTTAGCCAATGAATTTCCTGAAATTCGAAAAGAGATGCTAACTGAGCTTAATGAATTCCTACGCTCCTCCAATGTGAGTATGCCCTACCGCAACCTCGGTTCCAATCAGGTCTCTGAACAGGAACGAGCAGCCTCTCCAAAGGTTCTTGATCTGGGATCAGAAAGAGACCGTGTATGGATTACACTCGAGCAAGGCACAGGAAAGGTGGGGATCCAAGATGCCCAACTTATCTACACTCTTAACCCTAGTGAGTTTGACAAGACGAAAGGCCACCGAGAGGAATGGTTCGTCAAGGAGGCTTCCATTGGGGATGGCATCGTACAAGCAACTATGCCTCCTGGAGCTACACATGCTGTGTTTTGCCTGAGGGATGCAAATGGATTTCTCATTACTTCCGAGCATTTGCCTGATTTTCAAACCGTTCCCTACGGTAACACAGCCGATTCCACTTTCCTCAAGAATGGATTTGCTTACAAACCGGGTCTTTTTTCACTTATTCGGCTGGGAGAAGATGCTCTGGCAAGTGCACGCAAGAAAAGCCTCAATACACAAAGGTTGGAAACATCCCTAAGCGAGGCTAGAATCCAATACCAAACCGATAAATTTTCAGTGGTTACCCTTTCGGATGCGATCCGTTCACTACGAGGAGAGATTCGTAAATTGGCCCCCATTCTCCAGTCCAAGCATTTCGCCCTTCACCGCTTTCCAAGTGAGCCTCTCTTTTAGTCGCAAGCATCTTCCCTAAGCCCGAATCGTTTTATTGAGAATCAGTCTCAAAAAGGCTTTGCAAGTTCAAGTGCATGAGATAGACTCATTTATTCCCGAAAACTGATGAAGCTTGGCACCACCCTTATACGCGTATTTGCCGGATTTTTTTCCGTCTTCTGCTTCCTGTATGCAGAAGTAAAAGAAACCCATAAAATCATTGATGAATGGGTAACCACAGAACGACTTATTTCCGAAGAGGAAAGTGATTGGGCTTTGGAGAAGAATGCTTTGATCGATCTTAAACAAGCTCTGAGTGCAGAAATCTTTGAGCTTAATTCCAAACTAAAAGAGAGCGAGGAAGAGGCAGTAGGAGCAGCCAAGCAGAGGCAGGACCTTCTGGCTCGCAAAGATGAAGCTATTCGGGCAACCGCTTCTCTCCACCGAGGGCTCGATCGGGCGGTAGTTAAGTTAGAGCGTGTATTTTCGCTTCTTCCCACTCCCCTCGCCGATCGGCTCTCTCCCTATCGTAAAAAATTGGTTCCAAGTAAGGGATTGCCACTCCCACCTCTCAGGCAGCGTGTCGATGCCTTAGTCTCTCTCCTGCAAGCCATTCAAACTTTCCACCGATCAGTCACCCTAGAAAGACAGGAATTTACCCTCGATGATAATCAATCCCGCGAATTCCAAGTAATCTACTTTGGAATGGGAAGTGCCTACTTTGTAAATGAATCCGCTACGGTTGCAGGGTACGGTGTTCCATTGGACTCGGGTTGGAAGTGGACCAGATCAGATGGACTGGCACGCGAGGTTTCCACCGGAGTGGATATGCTTAACAACCGGGCAATGCCTAGATTTCTTGAACTTCCAGTACCCGTGCCCGAAGGGATCAATCCATGATTGTAATCATTCAGAAATCTCTTTTCTTTTTACTGCTATGCTGCTTGCCACTCTACACATGGGCTCAGTCTGTACAACAGGTTCGTGCGACCGCCCGTAATGACTTAAAGGACTCCATTGAAAGACTTTCTCTTCTTCGGCAACAGATCGAAAAAGAAAAGTCCCCTCTCGCCCAAAATGTTTCGAAACTCGAAAGAGAAGCACGGGACAAAAGAACGGAAATTGACCGACGCTTAAGACAGCGTGACAATCGGGACGCTTCCCTTCTTCAACTCAAGGAGGAGGTTCGTGAAAATGAGGCCGCACTTGAAAGCTCTCTCCGACTACTGAAGGACTTTGCAAGGACTTGGGTACAGGCTATCCCTTCTTCAGAACGCATCCTGTATTCAGACTCTCTTTCCGCCACCCTGGCCAAGGAACAAGGGGACCGGGCAACTGCCTTTTCCGCGTACCTGGAAATTGCTGATATTTCTACCACTTCTCTTTTGAAACAGGCGGGCGGAGCATCCTACCGGGGTGATGCAATTGTTCCGCCTGAAGGCATTCGGGAAACCGGGACTTTTTGGACTTTTGGTCCATTGCTGTATTTCCGTGGAGAATTGGGAAGTTCCGGATTTTTAGACCAGAGCTATGAGAGGGCTGAAAGTTCAAATATGGAATTAAGTCCAGAATCGGTGAAACGGAATGCACCCCCCCGGGTACTCGTGGCCAATCAGTCCACCTCACAATTGATCAAGCAGTCCTTACAGAATGAAGAAGGCTCTGCAGACTTAGCCACTCTTCCAATGGACCCCAGCTTAGGCAAGGCATTGGTTATTGAAGGCAGTGAGCCCACATTACTTGAAGAAATGCAAAAAGGAGGCATCTGGATTTACCCTATCCTCTTTTTTGCCTTCATCTCAGTACTGATCGCCCTGGTCAAAGCCTTTCAGGTTCTTCGTATTCCTTTTCCACATGGCCCAGTTACCCTCGCAGGAAATTTTGGAGGACCCTTTGAACTTCTCAGGAAAACAGCTCAGGGATACAGGGGGAAAAAACCAGAAATCCTTGAGGAAATTCTCTACGAAATCATTATTGACTGGCAGGCACGTCTGGAAAAAGGGATGCCTTTAATTGCGATTACTGCAGCCACTGCCCCACTTCTTGGACTCCTAGGCACGGTAACTGGTATGATTGATGTGTTTAGACAAATCACCAACTTTGCCAATCCAGAGAACAGTGAATTAGCCCGGGGAATCTCCGAAGCATTGGTTACCACAAAATTTGGTCTTATCACTGCCATTCCATCCCTGATTGCCCATGCTCTCCTGTCCCGAAGACTCCAGGGATTAGTATCAAAAATGGAAGGATTTTCTTCCCGCCTCGTCCATCTAAAAAAGGAAACTCCTAGAGAGCTCACTTCCGAAATTCCCAAGAAGGATGAATCCGTTCGTTGACTTCATTGAACAGGCAAGCTTTGTCTGGCAAAAAGGAGGTTCCCTCATGCCTGTACTTGGAGTGCTTGCTCTTTACCTATACTTTCTATCCTTTGATCTTTGGTTTCGATTACGGGCAGTAATCCCGTCCGATCTTCGGGCTTTTCCAAGGGAACGGTGGGATGCCTTTAAAGGAGGCGGGCGAGTGGACCGTATTATCCGGTACTGCCTGGCCGATCATAGCGACCGCACGGAAACCATTCGCCGCTTTGATCAGGTAAGAACCGGTGAAACCTCTTACCTTAACCGCCGCCTACGCTTTTTATTTGTTCTCGCATCCTCGGCTCCCTTGATCGGACTTCTAGGCACCGTAGCCGGCATGTTACGAACCTTTGAAGGACTGAGCATGCAGGACAGCTACAAGATGGACCTTGTGGCTGGCGGAATTTCTCAGGCTCTGGTTACTACGCAGGCAGGGCTGCTTATTGCCATACCCGCAATCGCTCTTATCCATTTACTCAACCGAAGAAAGAAGGACTGGTTGCAGTGCATAAACCGCCTGGAAAGTCTTTCACTGCGTCAGGTGCCTAATCCTATTAGTTCATGAAATCAAGGCTCCACAGAATGACCGGATCGGATACGAATGATATTAATGTATCTCCACTCATTGATGTGGTCTTTATTCTGCTTATTTTCTTTATCGTATCGGCCACATTTGTGACTCTGCCCGGAATAGAGGTTGCACGTCCCAGAGCCGTTACGGGCAAAGCCCTCGAGAAAAATGCGGTCATCTTTGCCCTCTCGTCGGATAATGAAATCAAATACGCAGGTTCCACTGTGCAGCTGGAGGAAGTTCCTGGCTTAGTGCAATTAGCCAGTAAAGATAAAGGAAAGCCTGTGGTTATACAAGTTGACCAATGGGCAGATGCCTCAGTGCTTGCCAAACTAATCGCCGAAGCCCGAAAAAAATCCAGCGATGTTTCGATTGCCACCCGCAAACCAAGCGCATGAAGAGAAGATTAAGCCAGGACCCGGAAAATACCGAGATTAATGTATCTCCACTCATCGACTTGGTATTCATTCTGTTGATCTTTTTTATTGTCGCCACTTCTTTTGTCAATGAGGTGGGCATCACTCCAAAACATAAAGATACTGCTTCCGCCTCCACCAACATGGAAGAACCTCTTGCCTTTGACCTGCCTGCTTCGGGACAGTTGGTCCGAGACGGGGTCACAATCGGCATTGAACAGGTTGCCCCAATTGTCCGCTCCTCTACTGGAGATAAAGCTCCCTCTGTCCTGGTACGGGTATCGCCCGGAGCCCGAGCAGGTTTGGCCACTGAGGTCATGGACCAGGCGATGCTTGGCGGTGCCCTGGCAGTAAAACTCAGTGCGCTTAACCAATGAGTAAGGCATCCGAGATTGAGTGGACTCCCGGGGTGGAAACGGAGCCCCTTCCCCACTTGCGCATAAAAAGTATAGGACTTGCCATTCTTGTATCATTTGGTCTCTTTTGCCTACTTCCGCTATCTGAATTTGTCAGGCCAGATGAATGGATCGTTCGCCCCGCGGAAGTTGCTACCTACACTCCCCCTCCTCCGCCGAAAACAGAGATGGAAAAAAAAGTGGTGGCCAAAGTAAACCTTCCCGCCCCCACTTTACATACCCCGCAGGCTCGTCTGATCAATGAGCCACCTGCGGCCACCCTGGATGTAACCCCAGGCGATTTTAAGGCGGCTTTTTCTTTAGCCAATTTTAACCCTGCCCCGTCAGGAATTGCCGAGCAACTTGTTTTTTCGATGCATGAGCTTGACCGTAATCCTGTTGTAATCAAGAGAGGGTCCCTTGTCTACCCCTCCCACCTGCGCAGAAAGGGCTTAGAGGGAGAGGTTAAATTACTCGTGCAAATTAATGAGAGTGGTCAAGTCAAAGTACTTGAGGTTGTGTCTTCCACTCACCCCGATTTTGTGACTGCTTCCAAGAAGGCAGCCGAAGGTTCTGTCTACGAAGCTCCTACCCGCAACGGCAAACCAGTAAAAGTAGAATTCTACCTGCCTGTCCGCTTTTCCATGCTCAAATGAAAAACCTACTTTATTTATCTGGAATTCTTTTATTTGGGAGCTTACATGCGAATGCCCCCTTACCTTCGTTAACTCAGGATTTTTGGAATGATCCTGCATTCATTCGTGGCTTCATGGGAGACTATGGGTTTCGCAGTGAGGTGGAGCCAAGAATTGATAAGTCCGAACAATTTATCCTTCGGGAAGTTGTGGCTAAAGCAGAAAACCAGCTCGAAGATGCCACAGTTTACCTGGAAGGAAAAATTACCTCCAAGACAAGTGCTGCCCTCGATTTTGCTCTGGGTACGATGTATTATCAATTGGGCAGGCTTACCCGTTCTGAACAAACCTATGAACAGGCACTTAAAAAGTTTCCATCTTTTTTACGGGCCAGAAAAAACCTCGGTTTTGTACAACTCAGTCTGGGTAAGCTCATGGATGCATCCAAAAACATTGCCAAGGCAATCAGTTTGGGAGAAGCCGATGGGGTCAGTTATGTTGCCCTGGGGTATTGCCACCTTTCTCTGGGTCGCATTGTCTCCGCGGAAAATGCATATCGCATGGGCATTCTTTTGCACCCAGAAAGTATCGATGCCCGAAATGGGCTCGTAAATTGCCTACTTAGCACAAATCGCTACGCAGAAGCCCTTGCTTTGCTTGACGAATTATTGGAATCCAAGCCAAACGATCTGTTTTGCCACAAAGCCCGTGCTTCTGCACTTCAGGGATTGGGTAGGGAAAAAGAGGCTGTTGTCGCACTCGAAACCCTACGGAGAATGAACAGGTTGGACGCATCCGGCACCCTGTCCCTTGGAGATCTTTATCACAACCTTGGGCTGTATGAACATTCCTTATCCTCATACCAACAGGCCCTTGCTAAAAAGGAGAAACTCAGTTTGCCCCGTTATGCTCGGGCAGCCAAGGTCTTGATAAACCGTGGATCCTATGAAGCTGGTTTCAAATACCTGGAAGAAATCCAGAAAATTTTTGGCGAAGGCTATTCTGATTCCGATGAACATCAAATCCGTATGCTTCAAGCCGAAGTACGAATTGCCACGGGTAAACGGAAAGATGCCGCGGCGATCCTTGAACAATTAATTCAAAAACAACCACTGGATGGAGAAGCCCTTCTGCTTTCAGCAAAACTGGCAGCCGAAGAATTAGACTTCGCCACGGCAGCCTTGCGCTTCGAACGGGCTGCCAAACTTCCCGATTTCGAAGTACAGTCTCTTGTTGAGCATGCACGCATGCTCGTGAATGCGAAAGAATACCAAGAAGCGGCTGATCTGCTTGAGAGGGCCCAGACCCTTTCACCACAACCCCGCGTCGCCCGCTATCTTCAAGCTGTAAATAACCTGAATTTAAGTTCACGGAAAAGCCTTTGACCGCCTTATTCTTTCTTGTACGCATCAACGCATCATGATACGTTGATATGTAATATGAATACAGGTCGTTCCCTCAAAGAGCGTTTCGCTCAAAAAAAGCCCCTCTTTTCTGTGGAGTTTTTCCCACCAAAAGATGATGCGGGAGGCGATCGAATGCTTAAAACCGCTTCCCAGATTCAGCCACACCAACCAGATTTTGTATCCATCACCTATGGGGCTGGTGGTGGCACGCGGGCGACCACGCTTAGGTATGCCAAACTCCTTCAGCAGGAACACGGGTTTGAAGTCATGCCACATTTAACCTGTGTCGGGCATACACGTGATGAACTCTTGGAAATCCTGGAGGAGTTTGCTGAGGCTGGCTTTCGTAATGTAATGGCCCTGCGAGGGGATCCCCCCAAAGGAGAATCAACTTTTAAGGCAGTACCTGGAGGGCTTTCCTACGGTTCGGACCTGGTCTCTCTTATTCGAGAAAATTTTCCCGATTTTGGGATTGGTGTTGGTGGATACCCCGAAAAACATCCCGAAGCCAAGGATGCAAAATCGGATATGAAAAACCTCAAAATCAAAGTGGAGGCTGGTGCAGATTTTATTACCACTCAATTATTTTTTGATAATTCAGCCTACCAAAATTTTGTGCAACGATGCCAGGATGCGGGCATTTCTATCCCTGTTCTTCCTGGTCTACTTCCAGTATTGTCTATCGGTCAGGTAAGAAGATTTTGCAAAATGTGTGAAGCCGGTCTTCCTTCTGCACTCGAAAATGCTTTGGAAAATGCCAGCGAGACCGAACAACCAGTCATTGGAGCCAATTGGGCACTTCAGCAAGTTAAGGAACTGCTGGAAGGCGGTGCCCCAGGCTATCACCTTTATGCCCTAAACAAATCCCAGAGCACCCTCAGAATCCTCGAAGGCCTCGGGGAAAATTAGTTTATATTCCTGAAACTTCTTCGATGGTTGCCTCGGCTTTGAGCCCATCAAGAAAACGCTCGAATACCTTGTCTTTTTTGCGTTCTGTAAGAAATTCGATCACCTTTTCTTTAATCTCCTCAAATGGGGTCACCGTTTCCTCTATTCTTTCGTGTAGCTGTATAAGGTGCCATCCAAATTGGGTTTTGACCGGTTCACTCAATTCTCCCGCTTGTAATGCATAGGCTGCTTTTTCAAACTCGGGTACCATACGCCCACGGCCAAAAGTACCCAGGTTGCCATCATTTCCCTTATCATCAGACTCGGCCTGCACCAATGCGGTAAAATCCTCCCCTTTGACAAGTCGCTCTCGCCATTCCCTGGCAGTTTCCAAAGCCCGGTCAAATTCTTCCTCTGTTTTCGCCATTTTTAAGATGTGGGAGGCAGAAAGTTGTTCCTCAATGCGGAAAAGCTCTGGCCTATCTTCATAATATTTCAGGGCTTCACTTTCTGGCACATCCTCACATTGAGATTCCTCTTCAAGTAATTGATTAAAACGAATTTGATCGGATACTTCTCTTTTTAAATCCTCAAGGTTTTGAACCATTGGATTGTTTATTTTTTCAAAAGCCTTTTTACCACCATTTTGCTTCAACCATAGCTTAACCTTTTTTTGTAAGTCCACAGAGTCTACCTTGTATTTTCTCCTTCGGCTTTCCTGAGCCATTAAAGTCTGGTCAATCAGCCTTTCTTTGGCCAGATCCAAGGCAGACATCATAATGATCTCCCGTGGCTTTCCAGGCATACCTTTGGCTACATTCTCAAAGAGAGCCTCGGCTTGACGTTCAATCGCCCAATCGGGAATTACTTGCTCGTTTATCTTGATCGACATGTTTCCTCTATAGCCTCATCTGGCAAATCTGCCAAGATTCAAGAAACTAGATCAATTCTCAAAATCGTCTCAATTAGATTGACCTATGTAGAGCCAATCGTCATAAAGTATTCATTGTTCATGCCTATGCCCGACCGTACATCCTGGGAAAATTTTTCCGATTATTTGATTAGTCAGGGTCTTCGTATGACTGGGCAGAGAAAGGCAGTGTTTGAGGCTCTTTTTCGCCAATCTGGTCATTTCACCGCAGATCAGCTCCTACAGGATGCCCGAAAAATGGATGATACCGTTTCGAGAGCCACAGTTTATCGGTGCCTCCCTCTCTTAGTGGAAAGTGGTACGGTACGGAAGATTGACGTTGGCCAGGATAATAAATTCTACGCCCTTAATGAATCAAGTGCGTCCTTTAAGGCACAGGTGATTTGTTCCGACTGCGACCGTATTTTCGATGTCGATGCCCCCTTTATGGAATGGTATGGACGGACGGTTTCTGAAAAATTGGGCCTAGAAGTAAATGATCAACGCCTTCAAGTACAGGCCAGGTGCCCATCCTATGCGAGCCATGGAGTATGCTCTAAAACGAACTAATTCCGTCTTTTTATCCCACTGCCATGGCAATCTCTGAGCCCCCTCCCCTTCAAGTCTTCCGGCATCATGCAGATGCACAAACGCTTTCCAGTGAGCAGGAAGAAATCCTCCATTTAAAAGAAGAAAAAAACGCCGTTATTCTTTGCCACAACTACCAAGTCGACCCAATCCAAAAAGTTGCGGACTATGTGGGTGACTCTCTCGGCCTGGCTAGGCAAGCGGCTCAAACCGATGCCGAAGTCATTGTATTTTGTGGCGTTCACTTCATGGCGGAAACCGCCAAAATCTTGAATCCTTCCAAGACCGTACTTCTACCAGATTTAGATGCCGGTTGCTCCCTTTCCGATTCCTGTCCAGCAGATCAGTTAGCCAAATATCGTGAGGAAAACCCCGATCTTTATGTCGTTGCCTACGTGAATTGCTCGGCCGCAGTCAAGGGACTAAGCGATGTAATTTGTACCAGCGGAAACGCGGTCAATATTGTCAGCAAAGTGCCGAAAAACAGAGAAATCCTCTTTGTGCCAGACCAGAACCTCGGCCAGTGGGTTATGGGACAGACAGGGAGAAAGATGCGTCTTTGGCCTGGCAGTTGTTATGCCCATGTCTTGTTCACCCGAGAGTCTATCGAAAGGTGCCGTCTGGAATACCCGGATGCCCCAGTGGTCGCCCACCCAGAATGTATTCAATCGGTGAGAGATCTTTCCGATGAGGTGTGCAGCACTGAAAAAATGGTCTCTTTTTGCCAAAATCATCACTCAGATACCTTTATCATTCTTACGGAATCAGGAATGATGCACCGATTAACCCGGGAACTCCCGGAGAAACAATTTGTCGCGGGTCCAACCGGCCACTGTGCGTGCAATGACTGTCGGTATATGAAAATGAATACACTCCCCAAGCTCTTGTCCTGTTTAAAAGACGGATCTCCTGAGATTACCATGAGTGAACAATTGATCCAACAAGCCCAATTACCTATTGAGCGCATGCTCGAGTGGAGTGTTTAAGGTTTATTTTTGTAATTTTAAAATTTTGTTTTGACCTAAAGTTCAACATCTTCGAAGAAGATAAGTGTGGAAGTTATGGTGGTGGATGAACGCAGAGACCTTCTGTGCGAATGGATAAATAAATCCACACCTTATGGCACCTGCGAATTGGAAGTCGCCTCCGAGGATGCCAGCTTTAGGCGCTATTTTCGATTACATACCCAAGCGGGCCCGCTTGTGGTGATGGATGCCCCACCAGATAAAGAGCCCTGCGCTTCTTTTGTTCATCTAGCCGGAAAAATGAGGGAAGCAGGCATTCAGGTTCCCGAAGTACATTTTCAGGACTTGGAGCAAGGTTTTCTCATTCTCACTGATTTTGGTGATCTTCACTACCAGGAAGCCCTTATCAGCGAGCAAAGAAACCATCTTTACGACCTGGCCATTCAGGAAATCTCGAGATTCCAAACCTCCCTTGGAGTGTGGTCCGCGACACTCCCCTCCTTTGATACCCAATGGCAGTCCAAAGAATTGGAAATTTTCAGAGAATGGTGCCTGCCTGCAATCAGCCAAGAAGAATTTTACACTTACGCAAAGCCATTGATTGAAGGAGTTTGTGGAATCCCAAAATCTTTCATGCATCGGGACTTTCATTGCCGCAACCTTCTGGTTACCGCAGACGGCTCACCAGGCATTATTGATTTCCAAGGAGCCATGCACGGGCCCATCACCTATGATTTGGTCTCTCTTCTCAGGGATTGCTATCGATCGAATGCTGAAGATTGGATCGATCGTCAGGTAATGAACTTCCGGACCCAACTTATTCAAAACGGGCTGCTTCGACCAGAAGTGGGTGAGGGAACTTTTCAAAAATGGTTTGATTGGGCCGGATTGCAAAGACATTTGAAATGTATCGGAATTTTCCACCGACTGAATATCCGGGATGGGAAACCACAATATTTATCCGATGTTCCCCGTGTGCTTGGCTATATCAGAAAAGTGCTCAAGTCTTACCCAGAACTGCACGACCTTCATGCCATCTTCGAACAGGCAGAAGCACTTTCTGGCAATCCCTAATCTTCGATGAAGGCTATGGTTCTTGCAGCGGGATACGGCAATCGCCTGCGCCCCCTTACCGATCATACCCCCAAACCCCTTGTACCAGTCGGGGGAAAACCCTTAATCGTACACCATCTCGAAAAACTAAGCTCGGCCGGTTTTTCCGAAGTTGTAATCAATCTTGGACATTTGGGAAAAAAAATACCGGAGGCATTGGGCGACGGAAATTCCTGGGGGCTCTCCATTTCCTATTCTGATGAGGGTCCCGAACCTCTCGAGACAGGTGGAGGGATGACCAAGGCACTTCCTCTTTTAGGGACTGAACCTTTTCTGCTGGTTAATGGAGATGTCTGGTGCGATTTAGATTTCTCCACCCTGCCCAAAAATTTACCGGAGGATGACCTCGCTATGCTCTACCTCGTACCCAAGCCAGAATGGCGGGAACGCGGGGATTTTTCGCTTTCTGAAAATCGGGTAATCGAGAAAGGTAGTCCTGAATTTCTCTACGCCGGTATCGCACTTTATCATCCATCGATCCTTGCGGGAGCGGTGGTGGAAAAATTTTCGATTATTCCACGCCTTAAAAAGGCAATTTCTGACAACCGCGTGGGAGGACTCCTTTATCATGGAGAATGGGACGATGTGGGCACCCCCGAACGCCTCGGTGCACTGCACGCACAATACGGGGCTTAAAAAGGCTTTTTTGAATTAGGCGGGGGAGCAGTTAGCTCGCGAGTCGATGGTATCTCTTCCGGACCATATGTCTCCACCACATAAGCAACAACATCCCTCAAGGTACCATCGGTGATTTCTTTAGATGCAGCAGCCATCATTCGACCGCTCTCATCGAGTGGATGGTACCCTCTATCCCCTGATCTGAATTTCCGCATTTGCTCAAGAAAATACCAGCCTTCCAGACGGTTCAACGCGGGACTGGCGACCAGGCGATTTCCTTCCGCCTTGTTTCCATGACAGGAGGCACACCGACTATCATAAAATAATTTTCCACGCACCAAATCCCCAACCACTGTACGCACAGCAGGTTTTGGATCCTGATTGGAAAACCAGTTCGCAAGATAAGCGGATTCCAAATCATTTTTTATCTTCTTTATGCCCACACCCATTAAATGCTCGGAACGATTTTTTGGATTCCCACCCCGTATGCCTGAACTGAATTTTTGAAGTTGGTCATAAAGATACCAATATTCCATACCGTCTAAGATGGGACCACGCTGAGCTTCTTTGACGCCATGGCATACCTGGCAGCCCTTAATCAAATCATCCATTCTGGCCAGGGATTCCTCTTCCATCGTCTTGGTTATACGCTTTGGTTTTTTTGTTTCCGACTGGCAGGATAGAAAACAAATAACCAAGGCAAAAACCACGAATCCTTTAAGCAAGCAGCTGCCAATATTCATAACCATTTCTTTGAAAATACTATGTTTCCATGGGGCTAGGCTCAAGCGACAAAGCTTTACCCTTCTTATTCTATGCCTAGAATGGATATTAAGACCATGAGCTGTGCCATTTCACTCCAACAAATAACCAAGAGCTTCCAGCCCGATGTTCTTGCGCTGGATTCTATAGACCTTGAAGTCTCTGAGGGAGAATTTATGGTAGTCGTTGGCCCCTCAGGATGTGGAAAGAGCACGCTGCTCCGATTGGTTGCCGGTTTGGAAAGCCCAACGCGAGGATCGATGAAAATTCTTGGACAGGATGCAAGTAAACTCCTGCCAGAAGAGAGAGATATCGGTATGGTCTTTCAGCACTATGCCCTGTTCCCCCATCTTTCAGTACGCGATAATATGGCATATGGATTAAAGGTTAGGCAATTATCGGCACCTGAAATTCGGCAAAAAGTGGAAAGCGTTGCCAAAAAACTCGACATCTATGAACTCCTTTCTCGTAAGCCTGCTCAGCTAAGTGGCGGGCAAAGACAACGGGTGGCCCTGGGTCGCCTACTCTCGAGTGACCCTAAGATTCATTTATTTGATGAACCGCTGGGCAATTTAGATCCTCAATTTCGGGTAAAAATGCGCACCGAACTAGCCCATTTACACCAGGCCACGCCACGCACCACCCTCTATGTCACTCATGATCAGGCGGAAGCTATGACCCTGGGAGAAAGAATTTGTGTATTGCGAAAAGGCAAAATTTTGCAAACTGGTAGTCCCGAAGAAATTTACCATCGTCCAGCCCATCGATTTGTAGCTGAATTTGTTGGCTCACCCGGGGTCGTTTGCCTCGATGGAAGGTTGAAAAAAGGGGAAGAAAATGGCCTTATTTTTCAATCCGGCTCGATTCAATTTCCTGTCCCCAATCAGGACCTTCCCCTCGGTTCAATCACCCTTGGAATAAGACCTGAAAACTGGCTACTTACCACTCCCGAAGAGGGGGCAATAATCGGCCCAATAAACCGGGTGGAAAACTTGGGTGACCATCAAATTTTTGAGGTTTCAATACCCCATAATGTTATTTACATAAAAACTTACAGTTCAAAACATAAGGTAAAAGAAAATATTGGAATATCACCGGACCTGGAAAAGGCTCACTGGTTTGAAAGATACACCGGGAAACGGATCTGAAATTCAGGACACCACCCAGTCCGAAAGAGCGGTTCTTATGCGCCTAAAAAAGTAGCCAAAAAGAAGAATAAAAGGAACCATAGCCAAGACCCCAGCTGCGAGTCCAACAGCCTCCGGTATCCGATAACTGGAATCCCCAAGTTTTGCCAAAACAAGTGGTAAAGTAAGTTGCTCTTTACCCAATACCAGAAGAGGGAGCAGATGTTCCTGCCACGATAGAAAGAAATGAAGAATTCCATAGGTCAGGAAAGCGGGCATCACCAAGGGAAGAAGAGTGAAAAAAAGAAGGGTGAGAGATTGTCCCTCCAACCTGGCTAAATCAATCAGCTCATCAGGAATTTTTCGAAAAACCTGGGTAAAAAAGATCACTCCCAATCCACTGGACACTCCAGAAAACAACAATCCATAATAATTTCCAGTAATTCCCAACCTTGCCAACCATTCAAACAGGGCAAGGCTCATCGCTTGCTTGGGGTAAAGAATGATCAGTAATGCAGCCCCAAACAGGAGAGATTTCCCACGGAATGTTCCCTTGGCCAGAGCAAAACCAGTAGCGGCGGTAAGGAAGCACGCCAGCACTGCCTGCCCAGCGGATAGTAGAATCGATCGCACAAGTACGGCGGAGAAATCAAATAACTCTCCGGAAAATAATAAGCGATACGCAAAAGGATCCAATGAATCTGGTAGAAATTTGCCAGGTTGATAGATTTCACGATTCGTTTTGAAGGAAGATGCCAACATCCACACAAAGGGGTAGGACGCTGCTAAAACAATCAGTCCGGTAAGCATTCGATTAACGAGACCTATCATATTCGGTTATCCCTTTGTCTTTGCACCCATAAAATAAACCACGCTCCAAAGGCTGTGGCACTTGCTACCAACACGCAGCCCGCCGAAGCCATGGGAAGATCAAACCTGCCACTCCCCCCGGGAAAGGCCACCTGATAGGCGTAGGTAACAAAGAGTAAGCCCGAATCCAGAACTCCTCCGGAACCTCCAAGTAAATTGTACGCCCCAGAAAAAGCGGCCACCCCATCAACCGCCAGAAAAACACCGGCAAAAAGAAGCAAATGCCGGATACCGGGGAAAAAAATGGTTCTCACC
>Ga0181593_10001555_pt1 | contig 20905 bp, 24 predicted proteins | sample 071ome_19_FD_133756 | JGI IMG/M metagenome (GOLD analysis project Ga0181593, IMG submission 133756) | Coastal salt marsh microbial communities from the Groves Creek Marsh, Skidaway Island, Georgia - 071413AT metaG (megahit assembly) | ecosystem: Environmental > Aquatic > Marine > Intertidal...
CACGACCCCCATGACACCCTACCACGACCACAACGCCGCCCGGGTCCGCCCGAAGGTTCTCGCCCGACTCTCGGCCGGCGAAAGCGTTGCCCTTGTCAGCGATGCGGGCACGCCGCTTCTTTCGGACCCAGGCTATAAACTGGTGCGCGCATGCGCCGAGGAAAACATTCCCGTATTTTCTGTACCGGGGCCCTCGGCCCTGCTCGCCGCCTTGAGTGTTGCGGCCTTACCTACCAACCGCATTTTGTTCGCGGGATTCTTGCCGGTGAAATCGGCGGCCCGCCGCGACACGATTGAAGAATTCAAAAGCTTGCGCGCGACCCTGGTGTTTTACGAGACCGCACCGCGCCTGGCCGCGGCCCTTACGGATCTTGACCATATACTCGGCGCGCGGAACGCCGCCGTCTGCCGTGAACTGACAAAGCTGCACGAGGAAGCGCGGCGCGGCACACTCGCAGACCTTGCCGCGCACTATAAAGAAGTGGGTGCGCCCAAAGGTGAAATCGTGATCGTTGTCGGTCCGTCGGAGGAATCCGCGCACGCACCATCCGAGGAAGACATTGACGGCGCGCTCATAGACGCACTTTCAACAATGTCGCTGCGTGATGCAGTCGATGCGGTTGCGGGTGCATTCAAACAGCCGCGCCGCGCGATATACGCCCGCGCGATTGCGCTTCAGAAAAAATGAGCACACCTGAGAAACGCGCCGCCGAACAGCGCGGCCGACGTGCGGTATTCATCTGCGCATTATATTTGCTTACAACTGGCTGGCGCATTCTCGAGCGGCGATTCAAATCACAGCGCGGCACCGGCGCCGGCGAGGTGGATATTATCGCCAAGCGCGGCAACGTTCTTGCGTTCATCGAGGTCAAAGCGCGCGCCGATGAAACATCCGCCCGCGAGTCCGTAACACCGATGCAACAGGCCCGCATAACACGTGCCGCGGAAGCTTTTTTGCAACGCCGCCCATACTTGTCTGAGTGCGAAATTCGCTTTGATCTCATGACGGTAGGCGCATCTCTTTGGCCGAAGCGAATCGCCGACGCCTGGCGACCCTAACTCAAGTTCAATGCGACCTGGGCATGGGAGCCATGCATGCCACATTTTGAATCCGCATTGGAATGCGGCGATGAATGGCGTAACACTTGGCCTATGAACGCAGACGTCACCGCAAACAGCAACGCGCTGGCCCGCCGGACTCATTCTCCGGAGCACGTGCGCGCGGATCTTGAGCGCATCGCGAGCCAGGCCGACGAAGCCATCGATCTTGCCGAAGCGGCGTTGATACTCGCCTCGGTGGATCATCCGGCCACGGATCTCGAGGTGTACCGTGATCACATCAAACAGCTTCACGATGCGGTGGAAGATGCGGCCAACGCCGCCGGGCTCGACCCCGACAGCGCCGCGCCGGAACACATGGCGGATATCCTGTCGCGCGTGATTGCCGGTGAATTCGTTTACGCCGGCGACGAAGACACCTACGACGATCTGGACAACGCCAATCTCATGCGCGTCATAGAGCGTCGCAAAGGCCTGCCGGTGTCGCTCGGCATTCTTTATCTGTCGGCGGCGCGGGCGCAAGGCTGGGGCGCGGCGGGATTGAACTTTCCCGGCCACTTTCTCATTCGTCTCGAAAGCCGCGACGGGCGGCGCGCCATTCTCGATCCGTTTCACGGCGGGCGCCTGATGGAGGCCCCGCAGTTGCGCGAGCTCTTGAAAGTCATTTCCGGAACCGCCGTCGAACTCGAAGCCGCCCACTATAAACCCGTCAGCAATCGCGACGTCCTTGTGCGCCTTCAGAACAACGTTAAGACCCGCCGTTTGGAATTGGGCGAGTCCGAAAACGCGCTCGACGCGCTTCTCTGCATGCAGATGATCAGCCCGGACAACCCCGCCCTGTGGCGCGAAGCGGGCGTCATCCAAATGCGCTTGGGACGGCTAAAAAATGCCGTGGAGTCCTTCGAAGCCTTTGTCGCCCGCGCCCCCGAAGGGCCGGACCGGGCCAAGATCGGCGCCGTCGTCCAGGAGTTGCACGAGCGCATTCACTAACCCTTTCCCCGAAACGCCGCCCACCTATATTCGCCTTAAAATCCGCCTATACTGCTGCCATAAGATCTTCCGGAAGGGACGCGCATGAGCTTGAACGTTGCCATTCAGATGGACCCCATCGAGTCCATCGACATCAACGCGGACTCCACCTTCGTCCTCGCCCTCGAGGCGCAAAAGCGCGGCCATACGCTGTATCATTACCTTGCGCGCCATCTCACGTTTAAGGACGGGGCCGTCACCGCCCGCGCCCGCGCGCTTAAAGTGAAACGCGAGAAGGGCAATCACTTCGAGCTTGGCGCGCCCGAGGTCATCGATCTGCGCAAAATGGACGTGGTGCTCATGCGCCAGGACCCGCCCTTCGACATGGCCTATATCACCGCCACCCATATCCTCGAGCACATCCATCCGGACACCCTCGTGGTCAACGACCCGGTGCATGTGCGCAACGCGCCGGAAAAATTGTTCGTCACCCACTTCGAAGACGTGATGCCGACCACCCTCATCACCGCCGACATCGAAGAGGTCAAAGCCTTCCGCGCCGAGCACAAGGACATCATCGTCAAACCCATTTACGGCAACGGCGGTGCGGGCGTGTTTCATATCCGCCCCGACGACGAAAACCTCGGCGCATTGTTCGAGTTGTTCACCACCACATGGCGCGAGCCGGTGATGGTGCAGCGCTACGTGCCCGAGGTGCGCAAGGGCGACAAACGCATTATCCTCATCGACGGCCGTGCGGCCGGCGCCATCAACCGCGTGCCGGCGGACGGCGAGGCGCGCTCGAACATGCATGTGGGCGGACGCCCGGAAAAAACCGAGCTGACCAAACGCGAGCAGGAAATCTGCGAGATCATCGGCCCGACCTTGGCAAAGAACGGCATCGTCTTTGCCGGTATCGACGTCATCGGCAATTACCTCACCGAGATCAACGTCACCTCGCCCACCGGTCTACAGGAGGTGAACCGTTTCAACGAGACCGCGCTCGAAGCACAGATTTGGGATGCCATCGAAGCACGTCTTGGTTCAAAATAAGTAACCACACACATTCGGAAAATCGAACGATGCAAGCCAGCGACCTTGAACAATCCATGAGTTACGCCGTCGAAACCGGCATGGAAGTCATCACCACCTACGGCTTCAAGGTGATCGGCGCCATTGTCACCCTCATTGTCGGCTTGGTTGCCGCCGGAATCATCAAGCGCACGATCATCAAGGCGGGCACCAGGTCGGACAAACTCGACCGCACCCTGGTGATGTTCTTCGCCTCCACCAGCAAGTATGCGGTGCTCACCTTCACCCTCATCGCCGTGCTCGGCAGGTTCGGGGTTCAGACCACGAGCTTCGTTGCCGTCCTCGGCGCGCTCGGCCTCGCCCTCGGCCTCGCCCTCTAGGGCACGCTGGGTCATGTCGCCTCGGGCATCATGCTGGTGATCTTTCGCCCGTTCCGCGTCGGCGATTTCATCGAGGCCGGCGGCATCTTGGGCACGGTCGATGCCATCACCCTGTTCACCACCGAGCTCAACACCCCCGACAACGTGCGGGTGATCATGCCCAACGGACAGGTTTGGGGCGGTGTCGTGAAAAACTTCGCGGTGAACCCCACACGCCGCGCCGATCTCATCATCGGCATTTCATACGAAGACAACATCGACAGCGCCATCGCCATTGCCCGGCGCGTGATCGAAGCCGAATCCCGCGTGCTGAAAGATCCCGCACCCATGATCGCGGTGCAGGCGCTCGCAGACAGTTCGGTGAATTTGCTGGTGCGGGTGTGGACCGTGCGCGCCGATTTCTTCGATACTCAGCTCGCCCTCAATAAAGCGATCAAGGAAGCCTATGACGCCGCGGGCATCACCATTCCGTTCCCGCAGCAGGTGGTGCATCACGTGCACGAAAACGCACCGCCCGCCGGGCATTAAGCGCGCGGAGCGATGGTCGCGCACGTCAATACCGTCGCCTTTGCCGGCATCGACGTTCTGCCCATCGAGGTTCAGGTGGCCGTCTCCGGCGGCCTGCCCGCCTTCACCATTGTCGGCCTGCCCGATAAGGCCGTGGGCGAATCAAAGGAACGCGTGCGCGCCGCGCTGAACGCCATCCCATCGGCCTTGCCCTTCCGGCCAAACGCATCACCGTCAATCTCGCCCCCGCCGACGTGCAGAAGGAAGGCAGCCATTTCGACCTGCCGATTGCCATTGGTCTGCTCACCGTCATGGGCGTCATCGCCATGGAGGACATCGCCCAGTACTGTGCCCTCGGCGAGCTCGGCTTGGACGGCTCCATCGCGCCGGTCGCAGGCGTGCTGCCTGCCGCCGTGGCCGCGAACGCAGGCAATCGCGGGCTCATTTGCCCCGGCAAGCAGGGCGGCGAGGCAACTTGGGCCGGGGGCGCGGACATTCTCGCAGCGAATTCGCTTCTGGAATTGGTGAACCACTTCAAGGGCACGAGCGTGCTCACCCCACCCGCGCCGGCCGAGCCCAAATCATCAACGGCGTATCTCGACCTCAAGGACATCAAGGGCCAGGAGAGCGCCAAGCGCGCCGTGGAAATCGCCGCGGCGGGCGGCCACAACCTTCTGATGATCGGCCCGCCCGGCTCGGGCAAGTCCATGCTGGCCGCGCGCATGCCGGGGCTTTTGCCTCCGCTCACCGCCGCCGAGGCCCTGGACGTGAGCATGATCCACTCCGTCGCCGGACAGTTGGAAAACGGCACCATCGTGCGCCAACGCCCGTTTCGCGATCCGCATCATTCGGCCTCCACGCCCGCGCTGGTGGGCGGCGGCCTTCGCGTCAAACCCGGCGAAATATCACTCGCCCACCGGGGCGTTCTGTTTCTCGATGAACTCCCGGAGCTCAATCGCCAATCCTTGGAGGCCTTGCGCCAGCCCTTGGAGACCGGGCGCGTTTCCATCGCCCGCGCAAATTCACACGTCAGTTATCCCGCGCGCTTTCAACTCATCGCGGCGATGAACCCCTGCCGCTGCGGCTATCTCGACGACCCGCAGCTGGCCTGCAACAAAGCGCCCAAATGCGCGGCGGATTATCAGAACAAAATCTCCGGCCCGCTGTTCGACCGCATCGATCTGCATGTGGACGTGCCCGCCGTGGACCCTTTGGACATGAGCGCGCCGCCGCCCAAGGAAGATTCGAAAACTGTTGCCGCACGCGTGGCCGCCGCGCGGGCCATTCAAGACGCGCGTTATAAAAACGCGAACGTTGATCCGGCACCTACATGCAACGCTGAAGCCGATGGTGAACTCCTGGAGTCCGTCGCCGCGCCGGACGAGGACGGACGCGCGCTGCTCACCCAGGCGGCGGAGAAAATGAAACTCTCGGCGCGCGGCTATCACCGGATTTTGCGGGTTGCGCGCACCATTGCCGATCTCGATGGAAGCGAGGGCGTAAAACGCGTACACATCGCCGAAGCGCTATCCTACCGGCGCATCGTGCCGGGACGCGCATTGACCACCGGATAAAACAGCGCGCGTAATTTTTTGGAGCTTTAAATGTACATCGTCGGTTTCGTCATTCCCGTGCCCGAGGACAAGAAGGACGCCTATATCAAATGGGCGCAGAACGGCGCGGCGATCTACAAGGATTACGGCTGCCAGGAAATCGTCGAAGCCTGGGAAGACACGGTGCCCGACGGCCAGCTCACCGATTATCGCCGTGCGGTGAATGCCAAGCCGGGCGAGAAGATCGTTCTCATCTGGCAGATATGGCCGGACAAGGACACCATGGTCGCTGCCGAAACGCGCATGCGCGACGACCCGCGCATGGAAGTGAGCGGCGAGATCCCCTTCGATGCCAAGCGCCTGATCTACGGCACCTTCAACCCGCTGCATGTCATGGGGCGGGATTAACCACAAACCGTCATCCCCGGATTTATTCCGGGGATCCAGGGTGGCAAAGTCTGGATCATGCAGCGAAGTTGCGTTTTTGGCGAAGTAACGCATTCGATTACCCTGGACCCCCGGAACACGTCCGGGGGTGACGATTGAGATTAGTTTTATGAAATTGAGTGGTTTTGTTTTTGGTGCGTTGCTTATTGCGTTGTGCGCATTTGTCAATGTGCCCACACACGCCGAAGGTAGCGAAACCAAAATCCCCTACGGCGAGGGCCACCGCTATATCGAGTTCCGCAACGACAACGATTTCTGGATTCCCTACGGCACCGACCGCTACTACACCAACGGCCTGTTCGCCAAAGTGATCTACCCCGGCGAAGGCCCGTGGTGGCCGGGGTTCATGGATGATGTGCTGGCCGTGGGCGGCGGCTGCGGCAAAGAAGGTGAGGGGTGCGCCTACAAAAGCCGGGGCTTCGGCATCAACCAATTCATCTTTACCCCGCGCGACATTGCCGCGACGGACTTTCAGCCTGCCGATCATCCCTATGCGGGGTACCTATCGGTCTCCGCGCTTTACCACGCCGACATGATCGACACTGGAGGATGCACGCAATTCGGCGACTGCGTGCTGAACGAGTTCGAAGCGCAGCTGGGGGTGATCGGCGAGGCCTCGCTGGCCAAGAAAACACAGATTTGGTGGCACACCCAGGTGCTGCATATCGAGCGGCCCAACGGCTGGGAGCATCAGCTGAAAAACGACGTGGGTGGCTTGCTGCGCATGAAACGCGCCTGGCCGGTGCGCCAGGACATCGCCGGCCTGACGCTGGAGCTTGCGCCCTATGCCGAGGCCGCGGCGGGCAACCTCGCGGTGTACGGGCAGGGCGGCGCGCAGGTGAAACTGACGACGGACGCCAACGACGAGCCGGGGCGCGGCGCATGGGCGCGCAGCAAACCCATTTCATGGCAGGTGTTCGCCGGGGCCTCGGCCAAGGCGGTGGCGCTCAATCACTTCATCACCGGCAATACGCGCACCACGGAGAATACGCTGTCGATCAAGAATTTTGTTGGCGAGGTGGAAGTGGGCGGCGCGTTGCGTTTCGGCTTCGTGCGCACATCGCTGACCATCGTTGCACGTTCGAAAGAGTTTCCCGGCCAGGACTTAGGGCACCTGTACGGCATCGCAAGGCTGGGGTTTGTGTATTGAAGACCACGCCATGACAAACCTCTCGGAAAAGATCATCGATATCTATGAGCGCCGCGCCCGCGATTTTGACGAAGATCGCGCGCGTTCCGACCGTTTCATGGAAAAAGCATGGCTTGATCTGTTTATCGATGCGCTGCCAAAGGGCGGGGCCGTTCTTGATATCGGCTGCGGGTCAGGACAGCCCATCGCCAGATATCTTGTTGGCCAAGGGCTGGAAATCACCGGCGTTGATTCTTCGAATGCAATGATTGCCATGTGCCGCGAGCGGTTTCCGGATCACTCCTTCCACATGGGCGATATGCGCGCGCTCGATTTAAACGCAACGTTCGACGGGCTTATCGCATGGGATAGTTTCTTTCATCTCACGCGAGACCATCAGCGGCGCATGTTTCCGATTTTCTCGAAGCACGCCAAGCCAAGTGCTGCGTTGCTGTTCACCAGTGGACATAAAGAGGGCGTTGCTATTGGTGCGCTAAGAGACGAGGCGCTTTTTCACGACAGCCTGAGCGAAAGCGAGTACCGCGCGCTTTTAGAAGAAAACGGATTTGAAGTATTGAAGTACACTGCGCAAGATCCCGACTGCGGACTGCATACGGTGTGGTTGGGGAAAAAGAGTTAATTTTCTAGCTACGGCTCCTTAGTCGCTTCCGGCTTCGGAAGTTTGCGCACCAGGGTCTTAATATCTGCATCTTCAAGTTCGATAAGTTCGCGGAAACCGCGACCGGATAGGTAAACTTGCTCCAGAGAAAACCCGACCGTCGCGCGGCGCACGAGCTTTAGCCGCTTTGCATCATCGGTAAGAACTGGCGCCGTTAAAAATGTGCCGCCGTCTTTCTGAATGCGTTTTGCAATTGCTGCGGCGAGCCTAAATGAAAGCGCCCGTCCACGATGCCTAGGCTGAACGTAAAGTTCTTGGATAGCAGCACCATCAACCGCATGATGAAAATCGAACGTCGGCACCCACATCGCGTAGCCGATGGGATTATCGGATTCATCAACCGCGACGACGGTTCTAAATTTTTTGCCTTGCCCTTCGGCAAGAATCACTTTTGCGTTTAATGGCACGGGCGAGGGCCGGAAGTTTAAATTCTCCGCCATGAAGTCGGCGAACATTTGCGCGACATCCTCTGCGTCGCGCGGCTCGAATGCGCGCACCCGATAGCGTCGTTTCGCGTTCATAGCATGATCACCGAAGCGGACTGACTACCCCCGCTTGACCAACGGCCCCAGAGCATGGCCGCCGAGCACATGGAAATGCAGGTGCGGCACTTCCTGATGTGAGTCCGGGCCAATGTTGGCGATCAATCTATACCCGCTGTCCTTCACGCCTTTTTCCTCGGCCACTTTCACCGCCGCGCGCACCAGGCCCGCGATCTCCGCATCGCTCGCCTTTTCGGCAAAGTCGTTGAGGGAGACGTATTTGCCTTTCGGGATCACAAGGGTATGCACCGGGGCCTGGGGGCTGATGTCCTCGATGGCCAGGGTGCTGTCATCTTCATGCACCTTGTTGGCCGGAATTTCGTCCCGCATGATTTTGGCGAAGATGTTTTGATCGTCGTAATCGGTCATTTATCCCCTCCGACGTCCTTGTGCTTGTCCTTATCGCGGATGCCGGGCGTGCCGAAGCGCTCGTCGAGCACGGCGTAGACCTCCTCCGGCTTGATGTCCTTGGCCGCCCAAAGCAAAAGCAGCATGTAGAGCAGGTCGGCGCTTTCCTCAAGCAGCCTGCCTCTGTCTTCGGCGACCGCGGCGAGGGCCGTTTCTAACCCTTCCTCACCGACCTTCTGGGCGATCTTGGTGATGCCCTTGGCGTACATTTTGGCGGTGTAGGACTGCGCGGGGTCGGCATCCTTGCGGCTGACCAGCACCTCATACAGCTCACGCAGAATTTTTTCGTTTTTACTCATGATCTGTCTCTCGTACTTTCCGCTACGCGGCTTCGCGCACGGGAATGCCCGCCGCGGCTAAATAATCTTTCGCTTCCTTAATCGTATGCTGGCCGAAGTGAAAAATCGATGCGGCCAACACCGCCGTGGCATGCCCTTCGGAAACGCCGGCGGCCAAATGCTCCAGCTCGCCCACGCCGCCCGAGGCAATGACGGGCACGTTTACCGCATCGGCCACCGCGCGGGTCAGCGGAATATCATAGCCCACTTTGGTGCCGTCCCGGTCCATGGAGGTGAGCAGAATTTCCCCCGCGCCATAAGCGGTCATGCGCTGGGACCATTCCACCGCATCGATGCCGGTGGCGTTGCGCCCGCCGTGGGTGAAGATCTCGAACTTGCTTGAGTCGGCCTTCTTCGCATCCACCGCAACCACGATACATTGGCTGCCGAATTTTTCCGCCGCCTCCTTCACGAACTCCGGTGTTTTCACCGCAGCGGTGTTAATAGACACCTTGTCGGCACCGGCGAGCAGAAGCTTGCGGATATCGTCCACCGTGCGCACGCCGCCGCCCACCGTCAGCGGCATGAAGCACTTCTCGGCCGTGCGCGAAACAACGTCATAGAGCGTGTCGCGATTTTCATGGCTGGCGGTGATATCGAGAAAACACAATTCGTCCGCGCCGGCTTTGTCATACAGGCGCGCTTGTTCCACCGGATCGCCGGCATCGCGCAAATCGACAAAGTTCACGCCTTTGACCACGCGCCCGTCCTTGACGTCGAGGCAGGGAATGATGCGGATTTTCAGCACGGCAAAGTCCTACGCGGTCCAAACAAAAGCGCGCGCTGGTATGGCGCACATTTCTCAGGCTTTCAACACGGCGATGGCGTCCTTCACGTCCAGCCGCCCATCATAGATGGCCCGCCCGGAAATCACCCCTGCAATGCCTGAGGCCGCTTCGGCTTTCACCGCCTTGATATCCTCAATGGACGACACGCCGCCGGAGACAATGACAGGGATCGGCACGGCGCGGGCCAGCTCGGCCGAGGCAGCGACATTCGGGCCGCCCATGGCGCCGTCGCGGTCAATGTCGGTGTGAATGATGGCGGCCACGCCGGAATCAACAAACCTTTGCGCAAGATCGAGGGTGGACAGCTCGGACACATCGGCCCAGCCTTCGGTGGCCACTCTTCCATCGCGCGCATCGATGCCCACGGCCACGCGTCCCGGATAGGCGCGGCAAGCCTTGCGCACCAGATCTGGGTTTTTCACCGCCGCCGTGCCGAGGATGATGCGCGCCACGCCTGCGCTGAACCAGGATTCGATCGTCGCCATATCGCGCACGCCGCCGCCGAGCTGCACCGGAATGCCGGCGGCGATGATGTCCTTGACCGCCGCGCTGTTCACCGGCGCGCCCTTGAACGCGCCGTTGAGATCGACCACGTGAATCCATTCCGCGCCCACATCGGCGAACTTTAGCGCCTGATCGGCGGGCGAGAGATTGAACACCGTCGCCTTTTCCATGTCGCCTTTCAAAAGGCGAACGCAGACGCCGTCTTTCAGATCGATGGCGGGAAACAAAATCATGGGAACTTCTAACTTTTTTAGGGCGTCCAGGCCAGGAAGTTGGCGATGAGTTTGAGGCCGAGCGCCTGACTCTTTTCCGGGTGAAACTGCGTGCCGACCATATTCCCGCGCCCGACCGCCGCCGTGACCAGTTGTCCATAATTCGTCGTAGCGAGCAGATCGGACTCATCATCGCAGTGCATGTGATAGCTGTGCACGAAATAGGCGTGGGCGCTGGGCTCGATGCCCGCAAAAATGGGGTGGGGGCGGGTGAAGGTCAGCTCGTTCCACCCCATGTGCGGGACCCGATAGCCGGTGCCCGCCGGGCTTTCCTCACCGCGGGGCTCGAGCGCAACAATTTGCGCGTTTAACCATGACAATCCGCGCGTTTTACCGTGCTCAAAACCCTCTTTAGCCATCAACTGCATGCCCACACAGATGCCGAGAAAGGGTTTTTTGTGCACAAAAACCGCGTCATTCAGCGCCTCAACCATACCGTCGAGGGCTGCTAAACCGCGCTTACAGTCGGCAAAAGCGCCGACACCGGGCAGCACAATGCGCTCCGCACCGGCGACTTTGTCCGGATCGGCCGTGACAACAACGTCGATGCGCGCACCGGATTCGCGCGCCGCACGCTCAAAAGCCTTGGCCGCGGACCGCAAATTTCCCGATCCGTAATCGATTATGGCGACGGTCATTTTCCGCTAAATGATTAAGAGCTAAAGGCTGCCGCCCAACGTGCCCTTGGTGGACGGAATGGCATCAGCCTTGCGCGGATCGATCTCCACCGCCTGGCGTAATGCCCGGGCAAGGCCTTTAAAGCATGATTCCACAATATGATGGTTGTTCTCACCGTACTTGTTCCAGACATGGAGCGTCGCCCCGGCGGCTTGCGCAAAGGCTTGGAACCACTCCTTAAATAGCTCCGTGTCCATCTCGCCCAGTTTGGGTTTGCTGAACTCCACTTTCCAAATCAAATAGGGGCGATTGGACAAATCTATGGCGACTTCGCTCAAGGTTTCGTCCATCGGCACAACAGCAGAGCCATAGCGCGCAATGCCCTTGCGATCGCCGAGCGCCTTGGCTACGGCCTCACCGATGCAGATCGCACTATCTTCTGTGGTGTGGTGAAAATCGATATGCAGGTCGCCCTTGGCCTCAACGGTTAAGTCCATAAGGCTGTGCCGCGAAAGCTGCTCAAGCATATGATCTAGAAAACCGATACCGGTGGAGACAGTATACTGCCCTGTCCCATCCAGATTGACGGTTGCCTTAATCTGCGTTTCCTTCGTGTTTCGTTCAACGCTTGTTTTGCGCATAGACGCCGCTCCATCGGCCGCACATACAGTTTTGAGAATAAATATCAGTAACTTATTGAATAATTCTGCCCCGACCGGTGGGCCGGAGATGTCCTTCTAGCAGGTCATCTACCTCCAAGCCACCTGGGATTGATTTGACACGTGTAAAAACACCCCAGCAATGCTTGCGCGCGAACCGGTTTCGATTCATTTTACGGGTGCGGTCTACACAACATAAGCGCCGTTAACGGCCATGCCGCAGTCAGCACAAGAAACAAAAATCAGCGTATCTGTAATAACAATCTCAGAGTGGGTATATGGAGTCGACAGGCATCGCAATGAAATCCCGTGGCAGAGGCCGGCAGCCCGGCACCAGGGGCGGAGGTCCTGATCCGATAGACATTCATGTCGGTAAGCGGATTAAGCTTCGCCGCACGTTGTTGCACATCAGCCAGGAACAATTGGCCGGCGACATTGGCGTAACTTTCCAACAAGTCCAAAAATACGAAAGCGGCCACAATCGCGTCAGTGCGAGCAGATTGTTCGATATCTCTCGCGTTTTGGATTGTCCCATATCGTTTTTCTTTGAAGACATCGGTCCGGAAACAACGAGCGATCGTTCGACGCCTTCGTCACGAAGCAGTGAAGGCGTCGAAGAAGAGGCTGCATCGTTTGACAGCGATCCAATGCAACGCACCGAGACATTGGAATTGGTTCGCGCATATTGGAGACTCAGCAATGCCGAGCTCCGTCAGAATGTTTTGGAACTCCTAACCAATATTTCAAAGCGCGAGTAGCATGGGTTTATGGTGCCGGGTGCGAGTTTGATTTGAGTTCATTGCACCCGCACCGTTCTCCTTATCGATTTACGGCTCCAGTCTGTACCCGCCGGCTTCGGTAATTAGAAGCCGCGCGTCTGCGGGGTTTTCTTCGATCTTTTGGCGCAAACGATAGATATGCGTTTCAAGCGTATGTGTTGTCACTACCGCTTTGTAGCCCCACACTTCTCCTAACAGAGTCTCCCGCGGCACCATCTTTTTACCGACTCTGTATAGATATTTCAGGATTGCCGTTTCTTTCTCGGTTAATCGTGTTTTGTTTCCGTTGTTATGTACCAACAGCTTTGCCGACGGATGAAATCTATAAGGGCCCACCACAAAAATCGCGTCATCCGATTTATCATGCTGTCTTAAGTGCGCACGGACACGGGCGAGCAGGACGGCCATCCTAAACGGTTTGGTGATATAATCGTTTGCGCCGGCGTCCAGTCCTTGGATAGTGTCCTCGTCTGAATCGGCGGCTGTGAGAATTATGATTGGCGAGTGTACGCCACGTTCCCGCATTTGGCGGCAAACTTGCCGACCGTCCATATCGGGCAAGCCGACATCCAGCAAAATGATGTCATATACTTTCTCACACGCCTTTCTTAACCCTCCAGAGCCATCCGCGGCTTCGTCAATGGATGCAAAATCTTCTTCCGCACCCAATTGATCCTTCAGCGTTTCACGCAACAACGTATCGTCATCAACGATGAGGGCTGTTCTCGCGGAAGTCACTTGCAACGTCTCCTTTGTGACCGCCTGACGTTTGTGGGGCACACTGTGATGCTGGCAAGAACGAAACCCGCCAGCCCAGTTCTCTTACGCATACCGCTCTGACCCATTGGAAACCAACGTAAAAATCTCTTCTATGGAGATGAGATCACTCTGAGACTATATACAGGTCTCAAACAACCAAACGAAATTTAAATGGATTCAACACCTTCTCCATCTCTGCGTCTGATCAACGCTGAGCTCGTCGAACGGGCCATCGGAGAGCTCCGGCGCGGTTCGGCCGTTGTGATTTACGATGCGGCAACACCATCCAATGCCGTGCTGGCGTGTGCCGCAGAAACAATCGATACACTGCCGCCGCCGCTCTTTGATTCACCTAAGGCGGGACATTGTACGTTGATCATTACCGGTCGCCGCGCTGCCGTTTTGGGCTTGAGCGAACCCACCATTCCCGCCGTGCAAATCATGCTGGATGCGAACACATCCCTGGAATTTATGCAGCGTCTCATCGGCCCGAATGCCGAAGACATTATGGCAAATCCGTCAAATCTATCTGTTAGACCGGGGCCCCTCGACGGAACTTATGCCTCTGCCGTTGGGTTGTCCAAAATCGCCCGGCTGTTGCCGGCAATCGTGGCCGCGCCCATTGAAGCGACGGACCCCTTGTCTTGGGCGGATAGCGAAAATCGTATTTGTGTTTCGTCCCAAGCGATCGACTCATATGAACGCGCGACTGCAGACGAATTGCAAATCATCAGTCAAGCGAAGGTACCGTTGGCGGCTTGCGAAGATACACGTATCGTTTCTTTCCGTCCCAAAGACGGAGGAGCCGAGCATTTGGCACTGGTTATTGGTTCGCCTGATTTCAACAAACCCGTACTAACGCGACTTCATTCCGAGTGCTTTACGGGAGATTTACTTGGCTCACTTCGATGTGATTGCGGTGATCAACTCGGCGGCGCCATCGAAGCAATTGCAAAAGAGGGAAGTGGCGTGCTGCTTTATCTTGCACAGGAGGGGCGAGGCATTGGACTCGTAAATAAGCTTCGGGCTTACGCGCTGCAGGATCAGGGGTTCGATACCGTAGATGCCAACGAGCAGCTCGGGTTCGATGATGATGAGCGCATTTATTTGCCGGCGGTTCGTATGTTGCGCACCCTTGGGTGCAATCGCGTGCGCTTATTGACAAATAACCCTGCCAAAGCAGGTGCGCTTGTCCGCCATGGAATTGAGGTGACCGAACGCGTTCCTCACGTTTTTCCATCCAATGAACATAACCGTCAGTACCTTCAAACTAAGGCCAAACGTTCTGGGCACTTATTTTGATCGAGCAATCGCCTGAGAAAATTGAGCATATCTTAGTTAAAGCCAGCACGCCGGGTTCGCATGATGGCGTTCTGTTTGCGGGTCACCTTCAATATAAGTGCAAATTGGGCCGAAGCGGAATTAGGGCACACAAAACCGAGGGTGACGGCGCAACGCCGGCCGGAACATTTCCTCTGCGGCACGTGTTTTATAGGGGCGACCGTCTCGGCCCAATCGCAACAGATCTGCCGTGCAGTGAAATAGGCGAATCTGATGGATGGTGCGATGAACCCGATGATCCCTTGTACAATAGAAAGGTGATATTGCCTCATTCATCAAGTACAGAAAGAATGTGGCGGGACGACAATCAATACGATGTGGTTGTGGTGTTGGGCCACAATGACGATCCTGTCGTCCCGCGCAAAGGAAGCGCTATTTTTTTGCACGTTAAAAACAGCAACGGGAACGCCACTGCTGGATGCATCGCTTTAACCCGCGATGAAATCCTCAATGTTCTACGAATAGTCCGTTCAGACTGCACTTTGGAAATTCAGGATTGAGATTCACCGGCGCTATTGGCGGGGTCCAAATATTGCGCTTCCGACGCGGACATGTGTGGCGCCCAAAGTGATAGCGATTTCAAAATCAGAACTCATTCCCATGCTGAGACATTGAAGCTGATTTCGATGAGCTAATTCTCGGAGAAACGCAAAGTGTGGCGATGGCTCTTCACCTTGCGGCGGAATACACATTAGTCCTTGAACCGGAAGTTTCCACTTTTGCCGGCACGCCTCGATAAAGTCCTTGGCTTCGGATGGATCAATGCCCGCTTTTTGTTGCTCGCGACCCGTGTTTATTTGAACGAAACACTTCAAATGGCGGTTTTGTTTGTGCATCTCGTCAGCGAGCTTTTCCGCAAGTTTCGGGCGGTCAATGGAATGGATGACGTCGAAGTGAGCGACCGCGTCCCTAACCTTATTGGTTTGCAGCGGCCCAATCATATGTAACACAATGTCGCGAACGCTTTTTCTGATCTCCGGCCACTTTTCCATCGCTTCCTGCACGCGATTTTCACCAAAATGGCGTTGTCCCAATTGAATAACAGGCAAGATTTTTTCTGCTGGGAATGTCTTGGATACAGCGATAAGCACAGCATCAGATGGCTTTCGACCGCCGGCAATTGCACTTTTGCTGATGCGGCGATTGACGTCTTCTAAAGCGGATGAGGTGGGCTCGGTCAAAGTGGAAGCTTTTGGAAACGGTGTATGCACTACACGCTAACAAACGCACATCGGAAGCTCAAATGCCGTCGTGGCACATGGCGCTCGAAAAATCATATTCCGTCTATTCTACTTATGACGGACGAAAAACGCCTGGCCAATCCTGAAAAAGCCGCTGAATCTCTACCGCGCGGCGCTGGAATCATTTTCCGGCACTATGAGGACCCCAACAGAATCGATATTGCGCGGCGTCTCCAAGCCATTTGCCGCCGGCGAGGTCTTCTCTTTATCGTCGGGGGCGATTGGAAACTGGCGGCACGCCTTGATGCTGACGGCCTTCATCTTCCTTTATTCGCATTGAAGGACAGAGCTGTGCAACCAGGTGCGCGCCTCTGGCAACGACAAGGCCGGAAAATTCTAACCGCGGCAGCACATGGGATTGCAGAAGTGCGGCGTGCAAAAGAAATGCAGGCAGACGCCGCAGTTCTTTCCCCAGTATTTCGCACAAAAAGTCACCCGAACCGAAGGCCTCTCGGTCCATTGCGATGTGCTTCAATCGCACACCGCATACACATAGCTATTGTTCTTCTCGGCGGAATTGATGAGAGGACCTTTGCGGCCTTGCCGCAGACATCCTGTGTGGGAATTGCAGGGATTGGTTTTGTTTCGCCCAGCTAAAAGACTAGAAGCGGAGTTGTACGCCTACCCGTGCGCCGGTGCCTTGGGGCGCCGACACGCCGTTGGGAACTGCGAATGCGGGAGCGTCGTGGCCTTGCATGTCGTAAAACGCATCCGCGTTCAATCGCACACGCGGCGAAATCTGATAGTTACCGCCAATTGTCCACTGCCTGCTGTCGATTTGTTGTTCGGCCACGCCGAGCCCGACGTCTGATTGAGACGAGGCGTATGTAAGTCTCAAATCCAAATTGCCGGATTCATATCCGAAGCCGGCCTCCCACCCTTCGCGATTTTGAATGAGGCCAAAGGTTGAAACGTCACTAATGCCGCCGCGTAAATAAAATCCGGCGTATCCAACTGAAGCGCCAAAGTTCCACGCTGTGCCAGGCCGCAAGGAAAGCGTCGACGGGTGATCGGATACCCCGCCATAAACGCCAAAACGGCTACCTCGGTAGTCCGTCACAAAACTGCTGGAGATATCGAGGGTGTCACCCAAGGCAATCCCACCCGACGGGCCGTGGGAAACACTTGCCGTCATCGTTTCCCCGGGCAGCATGCCAAAGGCGAGCGACCGGGACGACGGCGTTAGATACCCAACTGCCACGGATTCAATGGTTGAAACTGTCAGAGTAGAACTGAAATCGCTATTGCTCGAGCGCGTCATCAAATCGGGAACATCGCCCGTCTTTAGATCAGCAGCGCGCACAGGCCCGCTCACCGCAGCCATAATAGCAGCGGAGGCGAGTGCAATGAATATGGCTTTCTGTTTGCGCATTGCAGTTCAGCATTAAATACGGGCTCGGTTGAAATTCGCACCGCACAACGTGAGGGTCAACATGGCCCTGTATTACAAACGCATATCCTGTGCCTTTGTGACAAATAATCCACAGTTGCCAGGGTATTGCGCTGCAAAGTGTTGCAAAAAGAACAAGTGCGGATTGGAAGATTTATTCAACTGAAACGGTATTGTCGCAATCTGGCTTGGCTAGGCAGCGACTCGACCCTGGGGGTCAGAATTCGACCGTAACTCCGCCCAGGGCGCCGCCGCCGTTCCAAGACACGCCGAAAGAGTCTTCTTGCTCAGCATAAAAGCCCGCCAACCCCAACATAATACCCGGTCTAACCTTGTACGCCGTTTGGAGCGTTGCCCGGTCTATCCGTTCGTCGATGAGTGCGGGGAGTGCCGTCTTTTTCTTGGCGGAGCGAAAATCCGCAGAAAGTTGGAAAGGTCCAATTCCGTAAAAGGCACCAACTGTCCATGCAGTCTCACGGCCGCCGGTAGATGGAAGTGCATCCATATACGCGCCAGCAAATTCCCATCCACCGTACGTCAAACCAGCCGAGACGTTCCAAGCTTCGTAACCGTTTATGCCTGAGGCGTTGGCTGATGAGCGAAAATACCCGGCTGCAAGTCGGTAGGAGCCACCCGAAAAATAACCGTTGTATCCTGCCGTCACGTCGACAGCATTGTTCGGGACGAGCGTGTTGTTGATAGGTCCTTCACCGGACGTAGGTGATGGGTGGTACGAAACGCCGACTGTAAACCCATAAATTTGAGGTGATTGATAGGTTAGGCCGAGCGAATTTCCGGTAAATCTCCGGAATGTGAATGCATCTCTAAGAACCACCCCGGTGCGCGGGACCAGGGCGTCGCCAACCACTTCGTCATAAACGCTCAAAAAAGCCTGGGGCACCGGATCGCCAATCGTTGAGGTATTAACCCCAGACTTTTCACCGGCACGGATGCGGCCCAGGGATGTCACAGCCTCGATATAGACTTCATCGGAGTTGCGTTGAACTCCGGCTTCGGCCAACAGACGGGCATAAGCGCGAATGACAATTCCGTTGTCCAGAATGGTCCGGCCTTGAAACTCCACGCGCGTATCGCTGAACAAGCCCGCAGCGTTGTAGTTTTCACCGGCGGCTTCATCTTGATCGGCCACAAAAAAATACTGGTTCGTGTATCCGCCGACCGAAAGCGTTATGGCTTCTGCCGACTGCGCCGAGGTTGAAAAAACCCCGGCTCCTAAAGCCGCAAGTACGATATTTGCTAAGCAACGCCGCATTGAGCTGAGCCCCATTCCAAATGCGCCGCCACCATAGGCGAGAGAGAGGTTGAAGGAGAACCCAAAAACGTAAAGCGTGGCTTCGCTTCATCAGCACCCAAAAATATGTTGTGCTTCCCATATAACTCGTTGATATATAATAGTAATAATTGGATATCGGCAGACACGATCACGTTGGCGCAGGGATAGGGCGCGCAATCGAGCTCGCCGGGCCTGACCGTCCCGCCGTCCCAATCGCCGCACCTCGAAGAATAAGGGCCGAGCTCAAAATTAGGTTTCACCAACTCTTCGCAAGGGCGTGGAGGTTGGTTATAAACGCCCCCTTGAACATTTAGTGCACTGCCCCTGGCGGGGTGTTGAGGAGTTTGACTATGTTTCGCGGCAGCCAGAGTTTTTCGGGCATTGGAGTTTGGATCGCCTTAGCGCTGGGCTTGATCTTTGCCGCTTGCAGTTCAGACGATACCTATCAGCCGGCGCCAGATCGTGATGCGGCCGAGAGCCGGGAAACCATATTCAGTGAGGGCGGGCTGGGCCTAGCCCTGTTTGGAGACGAAGAGCGCACCGGTACCGGCGGCGCGGTTGCAGTCAACGCATTTTTGTGGCGCGCATCGCTGGATACTATCGCCTTCATGCCGCTTGCATCTGTAGATCCTTTCGGCGGCGTGATCATCACCGATTGGTACGGCCCGCCAGAAACGCCCAATGAACGGTTCAAGGTCAACATTTACATTCTCAGCCGCACCCTGAGAGCCGACGGATTGCGGGTCTCTGTATTTCGCCAAACATTAGACAGTGCCAACGGCTGGCGCGATGCCGCTGTTGGTGTCGACGTGCCCACCGAGTTCGAGAACGCCATTCTGACAAGAGCGCGCGATCTTCGACTTAGGGCCGTTGCAGAAATCGACTAGCTTGCCCGCCGCGGCGGATAACCGCCGCATATCCAACTTAAATTCAGTAACATCGGGCACTGCTCTTTTCCGGCAGCGCCCTTAATAGACGTGACTGACATGACAACGCAGGACGAACGCTACAATTTCCGTGAAACGGAAACGAAGTGGCAAAACATGTGGACCGAACGCGCGTGCTTTGAGGTTGAGGACGACCCCAAGAAGCCGACCTATTACGTGCTGGAGATGTTTCCATACCCGTCTGGCCGGCTGCACATGGGCCACGTGCGCAATTACACCCTTGGCGATGTCATTGCCCGCTACAAAAAAGCGAAGGGGTTCAACGTGCTGCACCCCATGGGCTGGGATGCCTTCGGATTGCCCGCAGAAAACGCTGCGCTGGAGCGGGGTGTGCATCCGGGAACCTGGACCCGGCAAAATATTTCGGTGATGCGCGAGCAGTTCAAGCCTTTAGGCCTGTCGTTGGATTGGAGCCGCGAGATCTCCAGCTGTGAGCCGGAGTACTACAAGCACGAACAAAAAATGTTCCTCGATTTGGTTCGCGCGGGCCTCGCTTACCGCAAGGAATCCTGGGTGAACTGGGACCCGGTGGAACACACAGTACTGGCGAACGAACAGGTAATTGATGGGAAAGGCTGGCGCTCTGGGGCCGAGGTTGAGCAGCGTAAGCTGAACCAATGGTTCTTGAAGATCACACACTATGCCGATGATCTATTGAAAGCGATCGACACCCTTGAGCGCTGGCCGGACAAAGTGCGCCTCATGCAGCGCAACTGGATCGGCCGTTCTGAGGGCGCGCGCATTTTCTGGACGCTGACGGATGAAGACGGCACGGACCGTTCCGAGCCCCTGGAAGTGTTCACGACACGCCCTGACACTTTATTTGGTGCGTCGTTCTGTGCGATTTCAGCGCATCACCCATTAGCCGCGCAGTTGGCGCAAAGTGATGCAAAGCTGGCCGAATTCATAGCTGCATGCAGCCGCGCAGGCACGTCGACCGCTGCCGTGGAGACAGCAGAGAAGCAGGGCTTTGATACCGGATTGAAAGCGCGGCACCCGTTCAACCCTGATTGGCTGGTGCCTGTGTATGTCGCGAATTTTGTGCTGATGGATTATGGCACGGGGGCCATTTTCGGTTGCCCGGCCCATGACCAGCGCGACATCGAGTTTGCGCGCAAATACGGATTACCCGTACGCTGCGTGGTGGCGCCTCAGGGCGAAGACGCGGCCGCGTTCTCCGCCAAGTTGGAAGCCGGCGACGAAGCCTTCACCGACGACGGTGTTGCCATCAATTCGGATTTTCTCGACGGCTTAAAAGTCGATGAGGCCA
>Ga0181593_10001562_pt1 | contig 20835 bp, 18 predicted proteins | sample 071ome_19_FD_133756 | JGI IMG/M metagenome (GOLD analysis project Ga0181593, IMG submission 133756) | Coastal salt marsh microbial communities from the Groves Creek Marsh, Skidaway Island, Georgia - 071413AT metaG (megahit assembly) | ecosystem: Environmental > Aquatic > Marine > Intertidal...
AGGATACGAGCAATCCACTTTAAAGCTTGGCGAGTTTTACTATTTAAGAAAATTTTTGGATAGAGACAAAAAAAAGGCGATGTCTTTATTTTGCCGATTTGGTGATATTGGTCAGGCGGTATTAAGCAGGGTTTCGCGCGGCAGAGATACCTGTGGCAAAGCGGGAGGTGAATAAAGAATAATGGTTGATTCCAGAGACACGTATTTGCAGCAAGTGCGGACTGCAGCTTTCACCGGTTTCGTGTATGGATACCGATGGATGACGCCGTTTGATCCAGCCTTAGATCCAAAATCGCGAGTCCCGGGACAGCCACCTATTTAAGAGCGGCTTGAATCTCCCCCGACTTCTCCAGTCTAGCCCTGTCCTCTGTTCATTCCCTACCTCGCCCCCTTCGGATCCAATCCAAACATCCCCGCGGCGTTGAGCCCCAAAATATTCCGCTTGGCCTGTTCATCCAGGAACGGCAGGTCGTAAATCACGCTGGGCGTGTCGAAGTCGAAATGGGGCCAGTCGGAGGCGTAGAGGAGTTGGGATTCGGCGTTGATCATCTCGAAGGTGACTTCCAGCGCCTTCATGTTGCTCTTTTCCAGCGGCTGGCAGGTGTACCAGCAGTTCTCGCGCATATAGTCGCTGGGCATCCGCTTCAGCAGCGGCGCCTCGGACTGGCGCATCAGGTATTGGTCGTCCAGGCGCTGCATCAGGAACGGCACCCAGGAGAGGCCGCTTTCGACCCAGAGTGACTTGAGCTTGGGGAAGCGCTCGGGGATGCCGTTCAGCACCCAGTTGGTCATGTGCACGATGTTGCACCAGGCAAAGCCCAGGGCGTGCATGCCGAGGAAGGTGTTGCAGGTGGCCAGCGACGGGTCCTGCCAGTGATAGCCGGCATGGAAGGCGATGGGCTTGCCGCTCTCCTCGATCGCCCGGTAGAGCTTCATATACTCGTTCGCATGAACCGGCTTGTAGCGGGTCGAGGTGACGCAGAAGCCGATGACCTTGGGGTTGTCGGCGTATTGCTCGACCATCTTGAGCGCCGCGTCGGGGGTGTTGAAGGGCAGCACCACAAGGGTGACGATGCCCGGATCGCCCGGCAGGATCCGCTCGGTCAGCCAGCGGTTATAGGCCTGGGAGAGAAAGATCTCCATGTCGGTCTGGGGATGCATGCCGAGGAACAGCATCGGGGTCGGGAACAGCACCATGTAGTCGACTGAGAGCCCGTGCATGGCCCGCCGGGTCAGCACCACGTCGCGGTGGACGTCGGTTTCCTCGACCTTCTCGCGCTGGCTCGACTGATGCGGGATGCGCCCGCCGACGTCTTGGTAGCGCAAGCCTAGATCGCCGTTCAGGCCATAGGGCGGCGCGCCGACCCGCTCCTTCTGATACATCGTCGCCTGATGGCGCACGACCGGGTCCTCGATATATTCGGTCACCTCGGCCCAGCTCACGCTCTCCACGTGATGGGCGTCGATATCGACGATCAGCCAGTCGTCATAGCCCTTGCGCTCGGCGTCGCGGCGGGCGTGGGAGAGATAATCCCTGGTGTCGGTATAGGTGTCGATGTCCTGGACCGGATGATCCTGGGCCTTGGTGATGGCGGCGTCCATGTCGTCCTCCCGAACTGGCTGGTTCAGTCCTTCCCGCCCGCGGCATCGGGCGCCGCCGGGTAGGGAATGTCGTGGTAGTCCTCGGGCCGGCGCCGCGACCAGAGACCGAATTCCATCGGGCCGAGCCGCAGCGCGCGCAGCACCTCGGTCACCGCCGTCAGCGCCTCGGTCGGCGTGACGACCTCGTCATACTCGCCAAGCACCGGGCGAAAGGTCCGCTCCTCGCCATCGGCCTTGGCGGCGTAGAGCTTGACGGCGGCGGTCATCAGCTTGGCGACGGCGGCATCGGAAACCCGCGCGACCTCGCCCTCGGCCACCGCGCCCTCGGCCCGCTCCCAGACCAGATCGGCGGCCCGCTCCAGCGCCGCGTAGGGATCGTTCTCGAGAACCGTCTCGGGTTCCGTCTCGGGGGATGTGGCGGTTTCCTCAGAGGAGGACATAGACCTCGCCTCCATCGACCTGGACCGAAGCCCGCTCCAGCGCCAGTTCCGAGGTGCCGGGATGTTGGCCGGTTCGAATATCAAACTCCAGGCCATGCCAGGGACAGACGATGTTCAGCTTGTCCTCGTCGTACAGGCGCCCGTGGCTCTGCATGGTCGCGGGATCGAGGTTTTCCTGGACCAGCGCGTAGAGCCGCCCCTGGCAGACCGGCCCGCCCTGATGCGGACAGGTATTGTGCCAGGCGTGAAACTCGTCGCCGAGCCGAAAGATCCCGATCTCCACGTCACCGATGGTGACCACCCGCTTGCCGCGATCCTCGAACTCCTCAACCGCTCCGACACGGACTGTCTGCATGACCTGTTAACTCCTGTTTCGTGCCGCCATCCTAACCGAGGCGGCCGCCGGGTGCCATCGGGCTTGTGGTGATGGGTTTAAGCCTGGATTTGACAGGTCCCTTCGAGACGCTCGCGGGCTCGCTCCTCAGGATGAGACTGTTTTTGTTACAGCCAACTCACCCTGAGGAGCGGCGGAGCGGCGTCTCGAAGGGGCCTGTCCACCCCACCTACCCAGCCTGCTTCTTGATGGTCACCAGCGAGAGGACGGGCAGCGACATCAGACAGGTCAGCGCGTAGAAATAGAAGGCATTGTCATAGCCGATCATCGCCGATTGCCGCGCCATCTCCGCCGCCAGGCGCCCGAGGTTGCTGGTCCAGTCGACCACCCCCTCGCCGACCACCCCCGGAAAGCCGAGGCTTTCATTGTATGGAGACAAGGTTTCAGACATCTCGGAATAGCGAATTTTTGACGTTCGAATAAGCAAGGTCACGCTCAAGGCAACGAAGACACTGGTGCCGAGATTGCGCAGCAGGTGAAAGAACGCCGAGGCTTCGGGAAACAGGTTCTGCGGCATGGTGGAAAACGTGATGACCGCGAGCGGCACCCAAAGAACACCGCACCCGAATCCCTGCAAGACGCTTGCCCATGAGATCGCCTCGAGGGTGACATTCAGGTCGTAGAGGCTCATGGCCCAGCCGCTCAGCCCGATGCACCCCATGCCGACGACCATGCCGACCCTTGGGTCGAGGCGCCCCATGCGGGCGGCGACGAAAAACCCGAGGATCATCCCGACACCGCGCATCGCCAGGATGAAGCCGATGAGTTCGTCCGGATAGCCCTTCAGATTCTGCAGCATCGGCGGCAGCAGAACCAGCGGCGTGAAATTCAGCGATCCGTATATGAAAACCAGAAACACGCCGATGACATAGTTTCGGTTCAGGAAAATCCTCGGATTGATATAGGGCTGGCGCGCGAAGAACGTGTTGGTCACGAACATGTAGAAGGCGATTGCCATGAAGGTACAAAGCGACAGAATGTAGAGCGACTCGAACCAATCCTCGCGCTCGCCCCGGTCCAGTATGAGTTGAAGACACACGATAGCCGTCGAGAACAGGGTAAAACCGAGATAGTCGAACCGAACGTTTTCGACCTTGCCGGCATCCTTGACCCATTTGAGATTGCCGATGACGGCGAGCACCCCCAAGGGCAGCATGAGGAAAAACACCCAGCGCCAGTCATAGGCCTGGGAGAGATACCCGCCGAGCGACGGCGCGATCGCCGGGCCGACGACCACTGACATGCCGTAGATACTGTTGACCTTGGCGTGCATCTCGCGCGGATAGCTTTGCAGCAGGGTCGCCTGTGACAGCGGCACCAGGGGCGCGCCGAGCATCCCCTGAAGAATCCGAAAGAAAAGCAGGCTCTCCAGGGACGTCGAGAACCCGCATGCCAAGGTCGCCAGGGTGAAGCCCGAGGTGCAGGTGATCAGCACCTTGCGACGTCCGAATATCGCCACGATGGAGCCGGTAAGGGGTGTGGCGATCGCGGTTGCCAGAACATTCAGCGTCACCACCCAGGAAATCTGTTCCTGGCTCGCCGATAGCGCGCCCTGCAATTGCGGCAGCACGATGTTAACCATGGTCAGGGTCAACGAATACAGCATCGTCGTCCCGGCCATGGTCATCATGATCAGGGCTCGATAGGCCGGGGTTTCATCGAATTCAGCGACAGTGGCGGTCATCAAATTCCAGGTGGCCGCCCGTCTCGCGCGGGGTTTCGGCCTGTTGCTCCCAGGAGAACCTAGCGGCTGGTGGCTCGGCCCGGCAAATCACCGCTGATTGAGCCTTCCAAGCATCCGATCCTTGATTGCCGCGAACATTCCACCTCAATCCAGCGGTGACGGATTGGTCGAAGGAGTGTACACCCAAGCAATCCAAGTTCTTCCGTCGAAACAAGACAACCATGAATTTCGAACGCCGTGTCCTGATCGCGATGTGCGTGCTGATCTTCGCGAATCAGCTCGGCTTTGGTGCCATGGTGCCATCGCTGCCGCTATACGCGGAAACCTACGGGGTCTCCGCCACGGCCATCGGCATGGCGATCGCGGTCTATGGCTTGGCGCGCTTCGTCATGGCGATCCCCTCGGGCCAGATCTCGGATAAATGGGGCCGTCGGCCGGCCCTGGCGATCGGTGGCCTACTCTCCGCGCTGGGCAATGTCTGGAGCGTTTACGCCGATGCGTATCCGGAGTTCCTGTTCGCCCGTTTCGTCGCCGGCGCCGGCGCCGGCATGGTGGTCACCACGGGCTCGGTGGTTCTGGCGGATATCACCACCAAGGAACGCCGCGGCCGGGTCATCGCGATCTATCAGGGATCCTTCATTTTCGCTGTTGGAATCGGCCCGCTTCCGGGTGGCTTCCTTGCCCAGCACTACGGTCTGCTGGCGCCTTTCTGGTTTTGCGCCGCGGCCAGTATCGTCGCCGGATCGGTGGCGCTGTTCGCGGTCAAGGAGACCCGCCATCTGGCCCGACAAAAGGAAACCGGTGGCGGAGGCCTGCCACCCTTGCATCGGCAATTGGCGCTGCTTTGGGGGAATATCGGCTTCATGCTGGTCAGCGGCATTGCGCTGATCAATGCCCTTACCCGAACCGGAGGGCTGTTCAACATCGTGCCGATCATCGGCAGTTTCCGAATCGGCCTCGACTATGATCAGATCGGCATAGGTCTCGCGGTCGGCAGTATCCTCGGACTGTTCGCGGTGTATCCCGCGGGCATGGCGGTGGATCGCTGGGGCCGCAAGGCGGTGATCGTTCCGGCGACGCTCATCACGGGCGCCTCGTTCTTGTTGTTCGCGGTCGCGGAGTCGTTTCTCGCCTTCGCCGCCGCCAACGCACTCTGGGGGATCGCCTCGTCCATCGGCGGATCGGCACCGGCCGCCTATGCCGCCGATTCCGCGCCGCCCGGCATGAACGCCTCGGCCATGAGCCTGTTCCGCATGCTCGGCGACATCGGCTATGTGGTCGGACCGATCCTGCTCGGCTTCATCGTCGATGTGCGGGGCACCGACACCGCGCTCTATCTTTCAACATTCCTGCTCGTCGCGATCGGCGCCGCCTTCGCCCGCTTCGCGCCGGAGACCTATCGGGCGCGTTAGGAACCCCGCGAGGCTAGAGCGACCGCGAACAAGCGGCTAGGATCTTCGTGAAACACGAAAAAGAGGGAGTGGGTCATGTCGGATTTGATGGAAAAAGGCGCGGGCGGGCCGGCGATACGCTTGAACGACGCCGATAATGTTGCGGTGGCGCTCAAGGAAATCGCGACCGGCACGACGATCCCGGGCAGCAATGTGGTCACCCGCGAGATTGTCCCGCCGGGCTACAAGTTAGCGATGCGAGATATCTCCGTCGGCGAGGCGATCCTGAAATACAACGTCACCGTCGGCTTCGCGAAGGCCGACGTGATGGCCGGCACCATGCTGCATAATCACAACGTGGAGTTTCGCGAGTTTCACCGCGACTATCGCCATGCTCAGGATTACAAGCCCATCGACATGGTCCCGGAGGCCCAGCGCGCGACGTTCCAAGGCTACATGCGACCCGACGGGCGCGCCGGTACCCGCAACTTCATCGCTATTTTGTCGACCGTGAACTGTTCGGCCACGGTGGTTCACGCCATCGCCGACCATTTCACCAAGGAGCGGATGGCAAAGTATCCGAATGTCGACGGCGTCGCCGCCTTCACGCACCATACCGGCTGCGGCATGGAGATGACCGGGGAGCCGATGGATCTGCTGCATCGCACCCTCGCCGGTTACATCCGCCACCCCAATGTCGGCGGCAGCCTGGTTGTCGGTCTCGGCTGCGAGCGTTGCCAGATCGGCGGCCTGTTCCAATCCCAGAACCTCGAACCGAGCGAGACCCTGCGTGGCCTAGTGATGCAGGAAAACGGCGGCACGCGACAGACCATCGCAGAGGGCATCGCCGTCGTCGAGGAACTCCTGGAGATCGCCAACCGCTCGGAGCGCGAGACGGTGCCCGCCAGTCACATCATGGTCGGCCTGCAATGCGGCGGATCGGACGGGTTCTCGTCGATCACCGCGAACCCAGCGCTCGGCAAGGCGGTGGACATCCTTGCCCGACACGGCGGCACCGGTGTGCTGTCGGAAACCCCGGAAATCTATGGTGTCGAACACACCCTGACCGCCCGGGCCGCGTCGGTGGAGATCGGCGAGAAGCTGATCGAGCGGATTCGCTGGTGGAAGGATGAATACGCCGTCGGCCGCGACGTGCAGATCAACGGCGTGGTCAGCCCGGGCAACCAGCACGGCGGCCTTGCCAACATTCTCGAAAAGTCGCTGGGTTCGGCGATGAAGGGCGGCACGGGGCCGCTGATGGCGGTCTATAAATACGCCGAGCCGATCACCACCAAGGGCTTTGTCTTCATGGATACGCCTGGCTTCGATCCGGTTTCCGCGACCGGACAAATCGCCGGCGGCGCCAATCTCGTGGCCTTCACCACCGGGCGCGGATCCTGCTTCGGCGCCAAGCCGAGCCCGTCGATCAAGCTCGCCACCAACACGCCGATGTTCAAGCGCATGGAAGAAGACATGGACATCAATTGCGGCGCGGTTCTCGACGGCGAGGCGGATATGGAGGAGATGGGCCAGCGGATCTTCGAGTATTTCCTGCACGTGGCGTCCGGCGGCCAGACCAAGAGCGAGATGCTGGACCTCGGTCGCCATGAGTTCATTCCCTGGAACATCGGGATCACCGGCTGATACGGGAGCGGTCACCATAGGGCTGGCGGTAATCGGCGCCGGGTTCGGGCGAACAGGCACGAACTCACTCAAACTCGCCTTGGAGATGCTGGGCTTCGGCCCTTGTCACCACATGTTCGAGGTTCTCCAGGACCCGACACAGCTCCCGTATTGGCAAGCGGCCGCGCGGGGCGAGACCCCGGACTGGAACGTGGTTTTCGCGCGCTTCAACTCCGCGGTCGATTGGCCGTCCGCCCGCTATTGGCGAGAACTGAGCGCGTTTTACCCGGACGCCAAGGTGATCCTTTCGGTACGCCCCGAGGACAAGTGGATCGACAGCGTTAATGTGACGATTTATCCTGCCTTGTCCAGTTGGGAAACTCGCCCCGAGGGCATGAGCCGCGACCACGGCAAAATGGCCAACGAGACCATCAACAACCAGATATTCGACGGCAGACTTGGCGATCGGGAGCATGCCAAGGCGGTCTATCGCGCCCATGTCAAGGAGGTCCAAGCGACGATCCGCCCGGATCGGCTGTTGGCCTTTGATGTCGCGGAAGGCTGGGTGCCGCTATGCGGGTTTCTTGGCGTGGCGGTGCCCGAGGAGCCGTTTCCCCGCACCAATTCCACCGAGGAGTTCAAGGCCCGGGTAAAAGCGGGCTGAGCTGTTTCGAATTGACGAACAACCAGCCCCTTTGAACGTCCGGCGGTTTGAAAGTAGGATCGGGAATGGGTGACATTTCTTTGGATGCGGTTCTAGGTTTAACCGCTTTAGGGCTAGGCGCCGACCAAGCGGCAATCGATCTCGCGCCGAACCAATTGGCTTCGGAAGACGTTTGCGCGATGGCGTTGCGCCATGGAGTCGTCGGGCTGATGCTTAGCGGTCTGGAGGCTCCGGGCGCGCCCGTTGTTTCCAACGATCTGCGGTTGACGTTGGAAGACCATTTCCGGCGCCAAACCCTTGCTTGTCTACGGCAGCAGGCCGTCCTCAAGAAAGCCATCACGAGCTTGGAGGGGTTCGATATTCGAGCCACATTGTTGAAAGGACCAAGTCTATCCGTCGTCGCGTATGGGAACTCATGCCAGCGACCGGCGGGCGATCTTGATTTTCTTGTTTTGGAAAATGACGTGGACCGCGCGGAACGCGCGCTGGCCGAAATCGGTTTCCCGCGCGTCATGCCACTGACAACGATGCGGCAGGGTCCCCTGCGCCTTTATCAAAAATTATATAAACACTATCAATTGATTAACTCGGAAGGCTCGCTAATCGAACTGCACTGGAGATTGCTCAACGAGCCGGTGCTCCCGGATACCTTCGGCAACGGTTTTACCGTCAACGTGGCACTGAACCGGCAAGAGATCCGCACGCTTCCGAACGAAGAGAATGTTCTTTATCTGTGTTTGCACGGCACATTGCATCGCTGGGAGAGGCTAATTTGGCTGGCGGATGTCATCGCGCTTTTCAAGCGTGGTCTCGTGGATGTCGATCGGTTGCGCTCTCTTGCTCGCGAACACGGTCTTTGTCGGGTTTTGGGTTGCACGGCCGTCCTCGCCAGACGATGGCTTGTCGCCGTCCCAGAACTTCAACCTTTTGAATGCCATGCCACCGAGAAACTAAACAAATCCTGCGAAAATGCCCTATGCTTCGACCGCGCGCGAACAAACCCGACCTTCAATCAATCATGGCAAGAGTTGTCGCATCGCTTCGCGCTCCATCAGGGTTGGCCCTATCGGTTCCAAACCGCTACCAGATTTCTGATTTCCGAATGCATGCTCAACCGCCTCGCTGGTTCTCGGGGGCCGATGTGGGTCGTTGGCGCGAAAGCATTGGCGTTGACCCCTGTCCGGGCTCTTAGCGCCAGAACGTTTGCACAATCGGCTCCCAATACAGGACCATCGGATCAGAGATAGATCCTCGGCCCATGGCAAAACCTTTCGGAATCAGAGGAACTTTCGACTACAAGTCCAGTGACCAACGGCGAAAAAGGCGGTAGGAGACAACAGATGGCGACGTCGAGCCAAGCATCACCCCGCAACGCCAACGGCGGGCCGGATAGCACCAACCCTCCGCCCTTCGACTGGCCGGCGGATGGCGTGACCCGCGTTCCGTTCCAATTGTTTTCCGATCCGGACATCTACAAGCTCGAGCAGGAAAGGATTTTTCGCGGGCCCGTTTGGCATTTCCTCTGCCTTGAACTCGATCTCAAGACGACCGGCGACTATCGCACCAGTTTCATCGGCGACACCCCGATCATCGTGGTTCGGGATCGCGAGGGGAACATCAACGGCATGGTCAATCGCTGTGCCCACAAGGGCGCGTTGGTCTGTCACAAGGAACGCGGCAACGCCAAGGCATTGTCCTGCCTCTATCATTCCTGGACCTATGACCTCAAAGGCCAGTTGATGGGCCTGGCGTTCCGCGACGGGGTGAAGGGCAAGGGCGGGATGCCCGGTGATTTCAACACCAAGGACCATCGCCTGCAGCCGATCCGCACGGCGGTTTTCGCGGGGATGGTGTTCGGCACGTTCTCGGATGAGACCCCCGACGTCGAGACCTTCTTCGGCTCGGAAATGTGCAAGATCCTGAAGCGCAACTTTTCCAAGCCCGTCAAACTGCTCGGCTATCACAGTCAGATCATCCACAACAACTGGAAGCTCTATGCCGAGAATGTGCGGGATGCGTATCACGCGACCTTGCTTCACACATTCTACACCACCTTCAAGATCAACCGGCTCGACATGGATGGCGGCATTCGCATTACCGACGCGGCCAAGCCATGGCATCATTTGTCCTTCGCCAAGCGCGCGACCTTGGACGCGGCCGAGGAATATAAAACCGCCCAAGTCCATTCCGCCGCCTACGAGAACCGGCTTGCCGGACCCGAATTGATTGAGGCATGGGAGGAGTTTGACGACGGCATCACGCATTCCATTCAAGCGCTGTTCCCGACCCTGACGATTCAGTTCACCCTGAACTCGCTGGCGGTCCGCTGGTTCACCCCGAGAGGTGTCGATAAGACCGAGTTGTTCTGGATGTATCTGGGCTACGAGGACGATAGCGAAGCCGAGGCGCGCATGCGGGTGATGCAGTCCAATCTCACCGGCGCCGCCGGTCTTGTCAGTCTGGAGGATGGCTGCATCAACGAATTCGTTCAACGCGGCACCAGCGGCAGCGGCCAGAGCGCCAACGCCTTCATGGAGATGGGCGGAAAAACCGTCGAATCCAGCGAGGGCTCGCGCGCGACCGAGGTCGCGATCCGGGGCTTTTGGACCGGATATAGGGAGATCATGGGTTTTGCCTGAGGGAACGACGATCAACAGGCCCGCGTCGCTGCTCGACCACGCCTTGCGGGCGCGAGTCACCGATTTTCTGGTCGATTACGCGCATGTCATCGACGATGACAGGCTGGAGGAATGGCCTGATTTCTTCACCGATGACGCGCTCTATCACATCACGACGCGGGAAAGCGCCGAGGCCGGGCTGCCGATCGGTATCATGCATTGCACGGGCCGCGGCATGCTCGAGGACCGGATCAAGGCGTTGCGCACGGCGAATGTCTTCGAGCCGCACACTTATTGCCATCTGCTGGGCGCCACGCGTCTGACCGACCAGGGGGATGGGGTTGTCCGGGCCCGAACCAATTTCACCGTCACCCGCACCATGCAGGACGGCGGCGGCGAGGCCTTCGCCATCGGCAAGTATCTCGACGAAATCGTCGTCGACGGAGATACCATCGCGCTGCGCTCGCGCCAGGTGATCCTGGAGTCCCGGCGGGTGGATGTCCTTCTGGTAATACCGCTATAGCGGGGTTACCGACGCCATGGTGGCACTGCTACCGTCCCGCGACCGACAAACGTTTTGATGGGGCGATCACCCATGGCGACGAGGAAGCCGAAGGTTGAACCGACGATCGGTGGATCAACATATGTCAATCCGGCGGAAATCGAATGGCGACCGAGCCAGTTCGAGGGCATCCAGATCAAGGTCCTGTACGAAGACAAGGACAAGGGGGAGATGACCTGTTTGCTGAAATGGGAACCCGGCGCGACCCTGCCGATGCACAAGCACCCCGAGATCGAGCAATCCTTCGTTCTGGAAGGTTCGTTCTACGAACATGACGGGATCTGCCGCGCCGGCGAATATGTCTGGCGCCAGCCAGGGTCATTCCACGAAACACACTCCGATGAAGGCGCGGTGCTGCTAGCCGTCTACCGCAAACCCAATGTGTTTCAGAATACCGCCGGATTTTACCAAGACGCCAATGCCAAGGGCTTTTCGGACGAAGAAGAGTAGCCGCGCCGTCAATCGGCACCAGGGGGTTGTCCTTTTACCGTTGCGAACTTTCCAATCACCCCGTCGAGGATATAGAGTTAGTCATCGCTCACGACTTCGATAGCGGTCGCGGCGTTCGGTTTGGAACGTCCCTAGCAAAAGACTGGGATAATGAGGGAAAACTACGGCACGCCTCCACCACTCATTACCGATGATATCGATTTCGATGCATTGCACCCGAGGTTCTCGCGCGTACGCGCCTATCTGGAAACCAAGACCGCCGGGAAACGAATGGCGGCGCGGCATGATATCGACCCCATTGAGGTGCCGGATGTCCTCGCGTTCATCAATCTGATTGATGTTTCATGGTCCGAGCCGGAGGTGCCGCGATTCAGATTTCGACTGCTCGGTACAAGGCAAATTCGCTACGCCGGCGGCGACTTTACCGGCAAGTGGGTCGAGGAAACCCTGTCTGGTTCGAGCGCCAGCGCCGCCATCGCCGCGATGCGCCGGGTCGCGGTTGAACGCCGCCCCATTTTTGGTCGCTTCGCCATGCCCGTGGATGGTCGGGAGTTCGTGACCACGGAGCGTTTGATGTTTCCGCTCTCACCGGATGACGAGACGGTGAACATGTTATTGTCGGTCCACAATTATCCCGAATAACACCCGGTTTACGCGACATCCGAGGGGAAACTCGTTTCGATGAAACTGCTTTGCACCAAAACCTCTCCCTATGCGCGGCTCACGCGGATCGTTCTCTTGGAGAAGGGCCTCGCCGATCGCGTGGAATTGGTCTGGACCAAGACCCGAGATCCCGACGATCCCATTCTCGCGACACATCCCTCGGGGCGGGTGCCGGTGCTGATCCTGGACGACGGCACGATGTTGGAAGACACCCCGGTTATCGTCGACTATCTCGACTCGCTAACATCCCCCGCCCAGTTCACACACTCTTCGGATCGGGTCGATTGGCGCTATCGGAGTATCGAGGCAAGGGCGAGGGCCATGTTGGACGGCCTCGCGGTTTGGGCGCGCGAGGTGATCCGTCCGACCGATGAACAGTCGCCGACCATCATCGAGCACGAGCGGCGGCGCGCGTCCCGGCTCGCGGACTATTTCGAAGCGCTTACGGACGATCCAGCACTGAGCGGACCGCTAACCATGGCTCGGATCTATCTGTTCGGGTCCTTGGACGTGGAGCGGCGGCTGCCCGCCTTCGATTGGCGCACGGGACGACCGAAGCTCGTCGCCTGGCACGCTAGAATCTCCGAGATCCCGTCGGTCAAAAACTCCGCGGCGCCCGCCTAGAACGGTTTCCGCACTCGTTACTCCGGATGGCGGGCCGCCAGCTCGGCATATTGGTCCAGCAACGGCAGGACCGTATCCGCTTTTTCCGGGGGCAGCCCGAAAACAACCCGATCAATGCCCGCATCAGCGGTTCGAGCGACTTGGTCGGCTTCCGGCGCGAGACCGAAGGAGGTGACCGGCAGGGAATCGGGCTCCCGTCCGGCCTCGGCCGCCATTTGCCTGAAACGGGGCAGGATATCGACCACGTCCATGCGGCCGCCGATCGGCATCCAACCATCCCCATGCGCGATCGCCCGAACCGCGCCATGCGGAAAGCCGCCGCCGACAATGATTGGCGGATGGGGTTTCTGAACCGGCTTCGGCCAGGTCATCATCGGTCCGAAGTCAACCAGATCACCGTGATACTCGGGTTTGTTCTGGGTCCAGATTGCCTGCATCGCCGCCAGCCGCTCATTCATTAGCTTGCCGCGGCCGGCGAAATCCGTGGTCCCATGATCCGCCATCTCCTCGGCGTTCCACCCAGCACCGACGCCGAAGATGAATCGCCCCTTGGAAATCATGTCGAGGGTCGCGACTTCCTTGGCAAGTTGGATCGGGTCGCGCTGGATCACCAGACAGATCCCGGTCGCGAGCTTGATCTTGCTGGTCACCGAAGCGGCGGCGCCCAACGCCACAAAAGGATCCAGCACGTCGTAATACATCTTTGGCAGCTCGCCGCCGCCCGGCCAGGGAGAGACCCGCGGCAACGGGATGTGCGAATGCTCGGGAAACCAAAGCGACTCGAATCCTCGCTCCTCGGCGGCGATCGCCAGTTCCTGGGGCGCCATGGAATAGTCGGTCGTGAACATCATGACACCGAATTTCATCGCCGATCTCCTTGAGTTGAAACGCGTGGACCTCAGCATGCGGAGCCCCGGGCGCCGCGACAACCTAATTCGGCCACATCATCCGGCGTCGCCGGATCGACTCTGGAAATATCCGTCCCTTGGTCGGAAAGAGCGCCATTCACGGCAAGCGGGCTATCGCCCCGGGGTTTCCGCATTATAGTATTACGCGGCGCAACGGAAGCGATCGCGATGGAAACGCAATCCTACGAAGTGCAGGTAATGAAGAATCGAAAGTGGGAAGTCGCCCGGGTCTTCACTCCCGACGACAAGGCCACCGCCGATTCGCTGTACGTCTCCCTGTCGCCGGGCATGGGCTACGAAGGCAAGAAGTTGATCGCCGAGGTCATGGATGGCGAGGGAATGGTCAGGGCGCGCCTGGGCGCGCCGCCGCCGGGACTCGCTCGACAACCACGACGTCCGGCCCCAATCCGTTCCGAGCTTTGTTCTCGTTCCTGTCGTTCCTCGGAAAGGGGTTTAAATTCGGAGATCCACGCGGCAAGGCACCGCCCAAAACCACGCCGGTCGCGAAATTCGGCGATCCCGTGAAGGTCGAGGCCGCGAATCGCGGGATAAACCCCGCCTCCACCGCATACGAGACCAAGTACCCGGATGAAACCGAAGCCCTCAAGGATGATGTGGTTGGTCTCGAAAGTCAGGAGATTCTGAGCTCGGATTTTTTTGAGTATATCAGAGCCAATCTGATCAACGAGGATCTCACGACCAATCCGAACCAGGCCATGGGCGTGTTTTGCTTCACGATCGGCGCCTTGATTCGGATCGAGAACGGTATCGATCTCTCCGGGGATCGTGGCCGGGCGATCCTGTGCAACACACTCGGCATGCTGATGTTTTCCTCGGAGGATATAGAGGATTTCATGGCTAGCATGATGAGCCTGCTAACCCATGACGGCGCCCGCCGGTTTCTCAATGCCGGGGCCCGTTGCCTGGACTATCATCAAAACGCCCGCTCAGAAGACCTGATCACGACATTTCGCAAAACCTTCGGCCTGGTCGGGAGCGAGGACGAGGAACTGGGGATCACTGAGGACATCGGAATTATTTTTACTGATATTGTCGATTCAACGAAGCTGAACAACGAGATCGGTGATTTCAAATCGCAGAAAGTCGTCGACCATCACGAAGCGATCGTCCGGCTCAATTGCGCCAAACATGGCGGCCGAATCCTGAAGCATCTCGGCGACGGCTTCATGCTTGCCTTTCACGACAGTCGCGAGATGGTCAAGTTCATGCAGGCGGTCTTCGCGCAATACCGCGACGAGCGCCAGCCGGAGGATGTTGAACCCTATAAGATCCGGCTGGGCGGGCATTACGGACAAGCGATCGAGAAGAACGGCGATTATTTTGGCTCAACCGTCGCCCTGGCCGCCCGGGTTTCGGCCAAGGCCGGCGCGATGCAGGGCGCCTTGCTGAACGAATATCGCGATGTCGCCGAATCCGAGGGCTTTCGGGTGATCGACCAATCAAATGTCGAACTGAAGGGTTTCAAGGAAAAGTTCACGATCATCCTTCTGGCGTGATCAAAGCGGGCGCCGCGATCTCCCGGTTTAGCGTGTTTGCCCGGGGCTACTTTCGCGATAGGCTCAGCCGTCGCGCCCAATGCGGCGGCTAGTATCTGGACCGGCCCAATGATCGTTTTCGCTATCGTGTTCGGCGAACCCTATGTCGATGCCTTCTTCGAAACCGCGCTTCCCAGCCTGCTGACGCCGAGAAACATCCCAGCCCTGACCGCCCGTGACGTCGATGTCTCCCTGGTTTTCTTCACGACCGAGAGTAGCGTTCCAATCATCGCGGAACGCGCCAAGCGACCCGTCGCCGGCATGGAGCATTTCACATCCATCGACGTGTCCTATCTCGAGGACAAGGACCCCAACGCCTATGCCGACCGCGGCCAATGGCAGAATGACACCATGCGTGACCTGATGATGAAGGCGGTCGCGTATTGCGTTCAAGCGGATCGGCCGTTCATTTTCGCCAATGCGGACGTGCTCTATTCGAACGGTATCGTCGAGAACTGCTATCGCCTGCACCGGGCGACATCCAAGGTCGCGGCCGCCTTCAACGGTCGGGTTGATCCGGGGGCCGAACTGGAGGCTTTCCACACTCTTAGACAATCCGACGATGACGGTTACAAGAAAGCCTTCCTGAAGTACCGGAGCGCGCTTTGGCAATCCTGGACGGTTTCCTCCAGCGAGGATTTCCCCGACGCGAATTTCGGCCATGTCGTTCTCGAGGACGGGGATTTCATTCATGTGTTCTGCGCGAACCCCAACCCCTTCCTCGGCAAGTTCACGACCGAGGATCTGGTGTTCTTCACCGACTCGGACCGCTACGTGGATTGGGACAGCCGATGGCGCATCCATCTGGCCAACCGCAATCGTCTGGTTGTCCTGACCAATCTCGATGCCGGGATGTCCATGGAAATCGATCCGCCGGACACCGATGCCAAGATGGCCAATCACACCCGGGTCCTCGGCCAGAGAAGTCAGCGTAGGGAAGAAACCCTGCGCCTGTTGACTGAGTGGCGCATGGATACCGAGGCGTTTCGGGCCGAGCAACGCCGGGCCCACTACGATACCGACTTCAACATGTTCTGCTTTACCACCCGTCGCTAGATTGGAGGCCTCGCCACGCGGCTCTTGGCCGACAATGCGGTAGAGCTTGGTATCCGCCAGCTTTTCATGGCATAATCGTTGCTTCGTTGAGCAGAATGCCACGGAAATCGAAAGCGCGTTGCCATGACCAAGCAGAACAGCCTTGGCGCGGTTACCCCGGCGGGAAGGAAACTGATCTATCTCGCCGATTTGACCCATACGGGCCAAATAGTATCCGCTAATGTCCATCCCCTGGGGATCGGCCTGATCGCCGCCTATGCCAAGCAGGAGCTTGGCGAGCGCGCTGACATCGAGCTTTTCAAATATCCCGAGGATCTCGGCGAGGCGTTGGATCGCCGGGTTCCGGACATCATCGGGTTTTCCAACTATTCATGGAATTTCAACCTCGGATACGCCTTCGCCGAACGAGTGAAGCGCGCGTCACCGAAGACCGTGGTCGTGTTCGGCGGTCCGAACTACGGTCTCACCGAGCGCGAACTCTCGACATTCTGGGACAAACACGGCGCCGTTGATTTCCATATGGTCGGCGAGGGGGAGCGGGCTTTTGTCGCCCTGTTCAAAACCCTCGAGAGTTTCAACTTCGACGCCGCGGCCGTCAAAAAAACCGAACATCCGATCGCCAACGGCCATTATCGGCTTGGCGAGCAGATGATTACCGGCGAGATGCTGCCCCGGGTCCGAGACCTGACCGAACTGCCCTCGCCGTATCTCGAGGGCCTGATGGACAAGTTCTTCGACTCCGTCCTGATTCCGGCCGTGCACACCACCCGTGGCTGTCCCTTTACCTGCACCTTCTGTACCGAGGGTAGCCGCTACTACAACAAGGTCGCCAAGCGTTACGATCTCGCCGACGAACTGGACTATATCGGCTCCCGAGTGCGAGACGTGCCGGACCTGATCATGTCAGACGCGAATTTCGGCATGTTCAAGGAAGACGCGGACAAGGCTCGGGCGATCGCGGCGCTGCACGACAAATACGGCTGGCCCAAGCATATCCAGGTCGCCGGCGGCAAGAATCAGAAACACCGGCTGCGCGAAGTCACCCGCATTCTAAGGGGCCGCATGGATATCTCGGCCTCCATGCAATCAACCGACCCGGAGATTCTGAAGAACATCAAGCGCGCGAACATCTCCTATGGCGAGCTCAACGAGCTGGGCGAATGGAGCCATGAGATGAACGCCAAATCCTTCGTCGAACTGATCCTCGGCCTGCCAGGCGACACCGTGGCCAAGCACCGCAAATCCGTTGAGGACTCCGTCCGTTCCGGCGTCAGCGTGGTCCGCATGCACCAGTTGATCATGCTACCCCAGACCGAGATGATGACGCCCGAATCCAAGGAAAAATACGGCATGAAGACCAAGTACCGGGTCGCCGCCCGTTCCTTCGGACGCTATCGGGTGTTCGGCGAGGAATTCATCGCCGTCGAATATGACGAGATTTGCACCGAGCAGGACTCCATGTCCTTCGAGGAATACATCGATTGCCGGATGAGCGATCTGACCGTCGAGATCACTCATAACGGCAATGTATTCCGCGAGCTTTATGATCTTTCGGCGGCCTGGGGGTTGGACTGGGCCGAGTTGATCTCCACCATGCACGAAAATCTCGACACCCTGAGACCGGGGTTGAAAACCCTCTATGACGGGTTTCGCCGAGAATCCATGGCCGGCCTTTGGGACGATGTCGCCAGCCTGGAGGCGCATGTCAAAGCCAATCTCGATCACTATATAGACACCAGCGAGGGCGTGAATCAGCAGGCGATGACCAACGCCAAGGCTCGTGCTTTCTTCCACCATCTCGAGGACATTCACGAGAGCGTTTACGACACCTTCCTCGCGCTCGCCGAGCCCCGCGGCCTGGTGACGCCCGAGATTCGCGACTATCTGGGTGAGTTGCGGCGCTATAGCCTACAGCGTAAGACGGCGATCCTGGATTGCGACACCATGGTCTCGGGAAGTTTCAGCTATGACTTTCCCCGGATATTCGCCGAGGCCGCGTTCCACCGTCCCGACGAGTTCCGGCTCGCCGAGCCCCGAATTTTCCAGCTCAGCCACGATCTCGACCAACGCCAGACCATTAGAGGATATGTCGGTCAATACGGAGAGACCCTCGCCGGTCTGGGCCGCGTCCTCATGAAACTCCCGATCCACAGGATTTTCCGAACCGGTCACATGGAAACCGACGGGACAAACGACGAAAGCCCGACGCAGCCAGCTGAACCGTTCGTGCCGAGCAACATGGTGATGGGCTTTTAAGGGCGGTCCGCTCGAATTGGATCGAGAGTTTAGCCATCCGCGCCGATCACGCTTTCCGATGAAAGCGAGATGGTGCCGCGGACGGGAAATGGTTTGAACATAACAGGCTTTCGCGGATTGCATCGCAATCCACTGTCGCCTTCAGGTATCACTCGTGAATTCGCGCTTTCTCGCGAAAGCGCGCTGGTGCCGCAGGAGGGACTTGAACCCCCGACCCTCGCATTACGAATTGGTTAAGTGAGATGCATTTTATTCCTTCCCTCCAATGACTTGAGGGTGTTCGGCATCATCCTCGTGACCGAACTGTGACGCCAATTTGTTCATGCCCGCGAGGGTCGCGCGCTGGTCTCGGTGGGCATATCGAAGCGTCACCGAGATATCCGAGTGACCGAGAACATCTCGCACCACGTCCAAGGGAACGCCCGCCTGCACCATCCATGACGCGGCGGTACGCCGGAGATCATGGAACCGGCAGGGGGCGATTTTCGACCGTCTGACAGCCGCGAGGAATGCCGTTTTCACGTCCAAGATCCGGCGCGGTGGACCAAGCTTTCCGCCCCTTCGTGCCGGGCGATAGGTGAACACCGGCCCGCTATCCTTCGGCCCCAAGCTCGCCAGCAAGGTCAGCATCGGATCGGAGATCGGCAAGGTGTGCTCTTTCTGGCCCGTCGCGGCGGACTTCACTAGCAAGGTGACCCTGCGGCCCGGCAGGTCGATCTCCGACCAATCGAGACCGAGGATATTGGCCCGCCTAAGCCCGGTCAGAAGCGCGAATTTGATGATGGGTTTCAGGTGCGCCGCCGCCGCGTCGATCAATGCCTTGGCTTCCGCAGGCGTCAAATAGCGGTCCTGGTGTGCGGTTTCCCGCAGGCGGACGGTCGACCAATCCACCGGCGCAACGGACGCCTCCCAGCGACGCTCGGCAACCCGTAGGAGCGCACGTAGGACGGCAAGTTCTCGGTTGATGGTCCCCGGCGCCCTGCCCCGCGCTTTCCGCTCGGTCACATAGGCCGCGATGGCGCTGTTGGTGAGGTTAGAAAGCTCCGTGTTCTTTCCGAAGTGCGCTATCAGGTGCCGGCCTATTTCAGCCGTCCGCGACGCTGATCGCAGTTCGTGAACGTGTTCGATCCAGTGCCGCGCGATCGCCTGGTCCAAGGTGATCTCAGGCTTCTTTCCGAGGGTGATGCCGAGCAATACCTCGGATCGAAGCTTGGCGACTATCGCCTCGGCTTCTTGGCGGGAAGTCGTCTTAGTGCTTCCTCGAATCCGACGACCGTGGATCGTGAAGTCATAGACCCAGAACGGCGAGTCCGGCCTGCGCTTGACGTATGACATGCGCGCCTCCAAGTGATGATGAAATCGGCGATATCGTCCTCGGTGAAGTAGAGGCGCGTCCCGCCCGGTAATGGTCTCCCAAGTAGCAACCCCGATCGCACGGCCCGTTGAAACGCCTTTTCCCCGCAGCCAAGGCGTGCCCTGGCTTCGGAAGCGGTCAACAGGATGCAATCGGGGTTGGTTTGCGACATCCGGCCCCCTACCTCACTACCGGCGCCAGCGCGATGGCGACACCGACCGCGCCGGTCATGATGGTGATGATGCGAAGGCGAAGGTTGGTCATTCCGCCGCCTCCATTTTGACTTCTTCCTTGCCGTTGAACACGTCCGGCGATCTGTTTTCTTGCGCCTTCAAGGCCAGCAGAAGCGTTTCCATAAACTCGTTGGGGATCGCCTCTGTCGTGCCCGACCACCACCGAAGCTTTGTCGCTATTCCAGCGAGCGTGGTTGGGACGGCCTCAAACACCGCCTCGAACGCCACACTGCCCGCGTCGTCATCATCGATGTCGTAAATGGCGAAATATTTTCTCAGGGCGATAAAGAGTGGATCGGAGCCGAAATCCTCGACGGGAAAATCGGCTATCGCAAGGGCAAGCTAAATGTATCGATAACGCTTTTCAGGCGCGCGGTGTTCTTGTGGCATACCGAAATAAGCGTTACTGAAAGTGAAGTATCGGTCGATCGCCGCCATGACCGTCGGAGCTGGCGCTTCCGGTTTAACTTCGGCGCGCGCCTTGCTGTACCCGCTCATGCGTCCCTCCCGAGATGAACGTAAGTCGGGTCCATTTCCGCGAAGATCTTCGACTGCTCTTCCGCCGTCATCCGCGTGACATGACGCGGTTCGCAAGCCACCGCCATGCCGGAAACCGACCGACGTATCGGCGCGCCGTGTAGCGCCGTCTCGATTTTGTCTGACGTCAGCGTTCCTGGGACAAATTGGGCAGTTTTCGTAAGGGAGGATTTCTGGCTCATCGTAGAGACCGAAGGGAACGAAGATGAGGCAGAAATCC
>Ga0181593_10001564_pt1 | contig 20829 bp, 26 predicted proteins | sample 071ome_19_FD_133756 | JGI IMG/M metagenome (GOLD analysis project Ga0181593, IMG submission 133756) | Coastal salt marsh microbial communities from the Groves Creek Marsh, Skidaway Island, Georgia - 071413AT metaG (megahit assembly) | ecosystem: Environmental > Aquatic > Marine > Intertidal...
GCTGTTCCATTCGGGTCCCGAACCACAAAAGAAATGGTGTTTGTGGCTTCGTCAAAGAAGGCTTTTACGTCAGGTGTCATAGCGTGTCTCCGTTTCTGTTGCGATGTATATGATTGTTTGAATGTGTTTTTCAAGGGTGTGTTTGACATGAATCATAAAAAAAATTCTGGCTACCCTGTATCTGTTAAAAACTAGGTCTTTTGCTACGAAAATCCACTCAAGGAGAACATAATGACTGCCCATGTTTATACAGAAATGACTTTGCTGATGGAAAAGTGGATCAACGAAGGTGTTTCGGCGGAAACACAAGCTGCAGTTCTGGAGCAGGCCTTGCAAGATGTTAAAGAGCGGACCCCAAAGGGGGCAATCGTTTCTGAAGAGACTGACGGAGATGCTTTTGACAATAGGCCAGTTTAGGCAATTTTCGGGTGATTGAATCTGATTACGGCATTTCCATTATTACGCATCTTCGGATACAGTTCTACGTGTGGGAGTTGTGGGAGTCTTTGGGGTGCAAGAGTTTCTGTATGAATGCGAAGACGGACTCGCGTGGATTGATCTGTCGACTGCAAACTCGGAATTTTTTCACTAGAGTTTGCTACAGTTCTTGATGAGGTGATTGGCCGCCTTGCGGACCAAATTGAAATTCGGGCAATCGTGTTGTTTGGGAAAGACCGCGGATATCCGCGGGGCAATCCGATTGCCGACCGGCCAGATGTGTCGGAATCTGAAAAGATCTCAGAGGATTTCAACAGAATTGAAAACTGCGCCACTCCGGTCATCGCCGCATTCTCGGGCGTGGTGTTGAATGAAGGCTTTGAGTTGGCCTTGGCCGCACATTTCAGGGTATGCACGAGCACGACCAGATTTGGTCAAAACTATATTTCCTTGGGATCAATCCCGTGTTTTGGGGGCACGCAGCGATTGCCACGTTTGACCGGTGCAAAGTCTGCTTTGGAAATTTTACTGAATGCGCAGATTTTCTCGGCATCTCAGGCAAAGTCGATCGGGTTGGTTGATTATGTTTCTCAAGATGATTTGAAAGCAGATACTATTCAATTTATCGAGTCTGTGGTCGCCGAATCTGGGCCGCGCCCAACGCGGAATATGGTTTCCGGAGTAACTGATCCCAAAAAATATCAAGCCCAGATGGCCGAGGCAAAAAAACTGGTGGAGCCTGTCGGTCTTCCGGCAGCACGTGCGCTTGTCGAATGTGTGCAGGCCGCACAAATTATGCCGCTTGAAACGGGGTTAAATGTTGAGCGCTCTCTTTACGCCGAATATGAGGAGTCTGACGAAGCGGTGTCGCTCAGGTATCTGATGACGGTAGAGCGTAGGTTGGCTCGTCGCTCGGGGCAAGCTGCTCAGGTCGCTTCGGTTTTAGTGGTCGGTGCAGATGTCATCGACGCAGGATTGTGCGTTTCTTTGTTGGATGCAGGGTTATGGGTCACTACGGTTGAGCGATCAGGAAATTTGGCCGGAAACTTAGGGGAACGTGTCTATCAGATCTATGATCAGGCATTTGGACGGTCGCGTATGTCTCCAGCTTTGCGCAGTGCAAGATTAGGACATTTCGAAATTATTGACGATGTGCCTGCGCGCGGAGAGTTCGACGTTATAGTTGATCCTGGTTGGTTGCCGGTCGAGCATTTAGCAAAATTTCTGGAAAGGTTGCCTGCATCCGCCGGTTCCCCCGATGTTTTGCTCTCTGCCCGCTTGGGGGATGAGCTGGATGAGCTGTCGCACGCGCTCACAAAACCTTTGCGGTTGTTGGATGTCACTTTGACAAGTCTCCTCACGTCACAAAAACAGTCGAGATTTTTCCACCAAAGACACATGATATGCAGGCCATTTTACGTGTACAAGACTTTTTCCACGCGATGAAAAAGCTGCCGATTTCGATGAGTGAAAGTGCTGTGCCAGTGAGTGTTCTTTTAAGGAAAGCGCTTTCTGATGCTGCAGAGGTATTGTTGCTTCACGGCGCAGAGCCAAAGCGGATCGATGGGGCTTTAGAGGCTTTTGGGTTTAAAAAGGGGCCATTGGCCTACAGGGACGAAATCGGTCTTGAAGTCGGATATATCGCCGGTGAACAGCCTGCGACGGAAGCGCTGATTTCAGCTGGGCGAACAGGGCGCGCTGCGGGGTTGGGGTATTTTAGATATACCAAGGACAACCCCACGCCGCGTTCTGACAGTGTTGTGCTGTGGAGCCTGTCTAATGTGCGCACCAACCTGGATATCGTGGCGACCGAGTTCTCTGACGCTGACATTGTCGCGTTGTGTGTCGGTGCGATGCTGAACGTCGGAGTGGATCTTTTGGCAAATAACCAGGTTCAGCGTGCTTCGGACGTTGATGTGCTGGCTGTTCATGCGCTTGATTTTCCGCGCCGCAAAGGGGGACCCATGCGGGCCGGCGAGAACTTTGGCTTGTTTGAGATAAAGCAAACAATGATCAAACATAAAGAAAAAGCACCTGGGCTGTGGACGCCAAAAGGGCTGCTTATTGAGCTAATTAAATATGGTCAGGGATTTGAAACGATGGATATCCCCGAGCTTGAACCTGTCAGCTGAAAGATATTCCGACGATCACTATCATCAATCCGATAACGGATAGAAATAATGATCCAAGGTTCAAAGGCAGAACTTTCTGAACGGAAGCTCTGAGTTCATCGTCAGATTGGGCGGTTTTTCTCGCCTTCGCGACTTTGCGGATACTTTGAAAAAGCCCCAGCAGACCAATAAGCGAAACGGCTGCACCGATCCAAACTAGAATTTCCATCAGACTATCTCCAAACTGACTTCTTGTGGGGTAATATATCCGTGTATTTCAGACAACCCCTTGCGGCTTTTCACCTGCGGCGATAGTCAGAGGCTCCAATTCGGCGGAGGCAATTTAATGGAAAACTCGACCCCTGACAGCTATCGCGTCACAGCAGACGAACTGCGCGCATTTGTTGAGCGTTATGAGCGTTTGGAGATGGAGAAAAAAGACATTGCCGATCAGCAGAAAGAAGTCATGGCCGAAGCCAAGGGACGCGGCTATGACACCAAGGTACTGCGGAAAATTGTAGCACTGCGCAAGCGCGATCAAAACGACATCGCCGAGGAAGAAGCAGTTCTGGAGATGTACAAAGAAGCGCTTGGGATGTAACTTCTAAGGCGTCAGGAAGTTTACGCCGGGAATGCGTTCGATCTCGTACAGATCCTCTTCGTAGGCTTCCGTCATCTGCACAAGCAGCGCCTCGGATAAGCCGGGCGTTGTGATTTCTTCCTCGATCGCATCATCCATGGCGTATTTGTCCAAAAATGCCGCGATCACTCGCCGCATGTGCACCTCGTTCTTTGGGGGCTGCTTGGCCAAGTAATTGCGAAAACGCAGCATGCCTTCCTGGCTCATGATTTCGCGGATAATTGCGAAACTGCCTTTCATTCTTACGCCATAGGGTAATCCGGCGATGTCGCGCACCAGATATCCCCAAAGTAAAGGCAAGTCCTCATTGCACCAGGTTGTCATTGGCAGATTAGGCGCGCTCTCGCGTATGCGATAAATCATGTCTGACCACTGAATAGAAAGCGGATCAACGCCGTTCAAAAACGCATCGAACGTTTTTCCTTCAATCTTTCCGTAAACATCCGACAAGAAAGTGGCCGGGTTCCTTATCGACAGATAAAGCTCAAGCTCATCGCCTTCAAAAAGCTGGGAAAGGTCTGCCAGCCGCTTTGACGCGAGACGGTAAAATTCACCTCCGTCGAAAATACGTGGAGGTTGGCAAACGAAATTCTGGTTCGACAAGATCAAGCGATCGGTCGTCTTGTCTCCCAGTATCTCGCGAAGAACTTCGTCTCGGGAGACGCGACGCCCCGAAGCTTTCGACATCGCAAAAAGTGTTTCACGCAGAAAGTTTCTGTAAACAGTGGGAGAGGGCGCCATGCTTCCATGTTCTGCCAGCAGATCATCGTTGCGCATCAACGTCGTGACGATGCGGTCTTCATCTGTGCAATAGGCCCCGATGTGAAGAATGACCTGCATATGTCAACCGCGCTTGGAGTTTCGTCTTTGTCGCAATATACGGTCTTTTCTGGACAGTTAAACAGCATTCGGGCATGTCAGCTAAATGACGACCAAAACCATCGAAAAATCATCGCTTTTCAGGCTCCCAAAGGCCAATATATGGTCTATCGGCGCGGTACTAATTGCATTGATTGTTTTGTCGCCAATTATGTCGGTGATTTGGATAGCTTTCACACCGAGTGAAAATATCTGGCCGCATCTGATCTCGACAACCCTACCGCGATATCTAAGAACGACTCTGGTCGCTATGTTTTCTGTGGGATTGTTGGCTGCTTCCTTTGGAACGGGGACGGCTTGGCTAATCGCGCGCTACAAATTTCCGCTTAGTCGGTGGCTTGAATGGCTTTTGCTGCTTCCCTTGGCAATACCGGCTTATGTCGGGGCCTATGCTTTGGTGGATTTTCTCGAGTACGCAGGACCGGTCCAAACCTTGCTGCGGCAGATTTTCGGATGGTCGACGGCTCGGGATTATTGGTTTCCTGAAATTCGCTCATTGACGGCTGCTGTCATCGTTTTGGCGGCAGCGCTGTATCCCTATGTATATCTTCTGGCCCGTACCGCTTTCCGCGAACAATCAGGTTGCGGGCATGAAGTGGCCCAGTCGCTAGGAGCGGGACCGTTCGAGCGATTTTGGCGGATTGGATTGCCTCTGGCAAGACCAGCAATTGCAGCCGGCACGGCCATTGTGATGATGGAAACGGTCAACGATTTTGGAACCATGGATTACTTCGCCGTCCAAACTCTGACAACCGGCATCTTTAGCGTTTGGTTGGAAAGCAGCAATGCCGGGGGTGCTGCACAAATTGCTTTAGTGGTTCTGTGTCTGGTCGTGTTTCTAGTCGCGCTTGAAAAATTCAGCCGTCGGAAAGAGCGCCATTATAATCTGTCTAACAGAGCTCGACCGATTGAACGTGACCAGCTCAAGGGTTTCGCAGGTTTTCTTGCCATGACCCTTTGCGCGCTGCCATTTGTTATCGGTTTCGTTCTGCCTGTTTCGGTTATTTCCTGGCATGCCGTAGGGAATCTCGACGAGTTCACGGCACGAGGCCTGATCCAGGCGTTGGTAAACACGCTTGTTGTGGGTGGAATAGCGGCGACTGTGACCGTGATTGCGGGCCTGTTCATGGTGTACGGTGTACGCTTGTCTGGGCGGCGTCTGCCCCAGTTTCTTCTGCCGGTTACAACGATTGGATATGCCGCGCCGGGCGCGGTTCTAGGTGTTGGCTTGCTGATTCCTTTGGCCGCGACAGACAACGCCGTTGCTGATGCCATCTGGGCGGCAACAGGCTATGACATCGGGCTCATCATGACCGGATCGGCATTTGCTTTGGTTTTGGCCTATTCCGTTCGTTTCTTCGCTATCGCTCAAGGCGCGGCAGACGCGGCTATGGGGCGTGTGTCCCCTAGCTTGCCTATGGCATCACGCTCATTAGGGCGGACTTTGGGGGGAACCCTTCGGGACGTCTACTTACCTTTGATCCGCGGCTCGATTGGCTCGGCATTGCTACTTGTCTTTGTCGACTGCGTAAAAGAGTTGCCCGCAACCCTTCTCTTGCGCCCGTTTAACTATGAAACACTGGCCACGCGGGTTCATCAGCAAGCTTCGCTGGAGAATCTTGGAAATGCAGCCCCATCTGCGGTTTTGATTGTTTTGGTAGGTTTGGCCGCCGTCGTCTTATTGGCTAGAGCCAATCGGTAACGGCGGAAAATGGTAGGCCCGGCAGGACTTGAACCCGCAACCAAAGCGTTATGAGCGCTCTGCTCTAACCAATTGAGCTACAGGCCCGCCATGAAAGCGTGTTTAGCAGTAAGCCGAGCAACGTCAAGGCTTTCAGATTGCCCTTTTGCAGTTGATGGTCTAATCGCTGCGCAACACGAAAAGGAGTGCACCATGACCTCGGGTAACAACGGTCTGACTTATGCGGATGCAGGCGTAGATATTGATGCTGGAAACGATCTGGTCGAGCGAATAAAGCCCGCTGCCAAACGTACAGCTCGTAGTGGGGTTATGGCAGGATTGGGCGGTTTTGGAGCACTGTTTGACCTTAAAGGGGCAGGATATCAGGACCCAATTCTTGTTGCGGCAACCGACGGCGTTGGCACCAAGCTGCGCATTGCTATTGATACCGGCAATGTAGATACGATCGGCATTGATCTGGTGGCAATGTGCGTGAACGATTTGGTCTGCCAGGGCGCAGAACCACTGTTTTTCCTAGACTACTTTGCAACAGGTAAGCTGGAAACAGAAAGTGCTGTACGTATCATTGAAGGCATTGCCAAAGGATGCGAGCTGTCGGGATGTGCCCTGATCGGCGGTGAAACGGCTGAAATGCCGGGGATGTACGAAGCAGGCGATTTCGATCTGGCCGGCTTTGCTGTCGGCGCGATGGAGCGCGGCACAGATCTACCTGCCGGCGTTGTTGCTGGTGACGTGCTTCTTGGTCTGGCTTCGGATGGCGTGCACTCGAACGGATATTCTCTGGTCCGTGCTATTGTGAAAAAATCCGGTCTGGGCTGGGATGCAGATTGTCCTTGGGGCGAAGGCTCTCTTGGGGCGGCCCTGCTGGCGCCGACGCGGCTCTATGTGAAGCAGGCGTTGGCGGCTGTTCAGGCTGGCGGCGTGCATGCTTTGGCGCATATTACCGGCGGCGGCTTGACCGAAAACCTGCCTCGCGTTTTACCCGAAGGTCTGGGGGCTGAAATTGATCTGAATAGCTGGACATTGCCTGCCGTGTTTCAGTGGCTTGCCGACAATGGCGGAATGGATCAGGCGGAAATGCTGAAAACCTTTAACGCCGGAATTGGCATGGTTCTTAGCGTTGCCGCAGACCAAGCCGATGCGCTTGAAGCTCTTTTAACCGAAGCCGGAGAACACGTTGTTCGCCTTGGGTCCGTAAAGGAAGGGCAGGGCGTGTCCTATTCAGGTACTCTGCTGTGACTTTGAGGGTCGCCATCCTGATTTCGGGCGGCGGCTCGAATATGGTCAAGCTTGTAGAAAGTATGACCGGCGATCATCCGGCACGTCCCGTATTGGTGTTTGCCAACAAGCCAGAGGCGGGTGGATTGTCCAAAGCTCAAGCGCTGGGGCTCCCGACGGCCTGCGTTGATCACCGCCCGTTCGGAAAAGATCGCGCCGCGTTCGAGCACGAGATGGAAAAGTATCTACTGGCGGCAGACACGGATATTATCTGTCACGCAGGATTTATGCGAATTCTGACCCCAGAGTTTTCGCGGCGCTGGGCGGGTAGGATGCTGAACATCCATCCGTCTTTGCTACCCAAATACCCGGGCCTGAATACTCATGCCCGTGCGATTGAAGCTGGAGACAACGAAGCGGGTTGCTCGATTCATATCGTGACCGAAATTTTGGACGATGGGCCCATTCTGGCGCAGGCTAGAGTGCCCATTTTGGATGATGATACCGCAGATACTTTAGCGGCGCGTGTGCTGGTAGAAGAGCATAAGCTTTACCCCAAAGTCCTGCGCGAATTCGCCGAGGACATGACGACAAGTCGATAGGCTCTGACCCGTTTGCTATGCCTTTACATAACGGCTATACGGCGGTGGATTAGCGTTCCTAACTTTCTTGGTATCTATGAAGACAATAACATCGACGGAAGAGCTCGCTGAGTTCTGTGAATACGCCAGTGGGTTCGACTATGTGACGGTCGATACCGAATTTCTTCGGGAACGGACTTATTATTCCAAGCTTTGCCTTATACAGCTTGCCGTGGCTGGTGACGGAAATGACGATGCCGTTCTGGTGGATCCGTTAGCCGATGGTCTGTCGCTTGCCCCACTTTACGAGCTTTTTCGCAATCAAGCTGTCGTCAAAGTGTTTCACGCCGCACGGCAAGACCTTGAGATTTTCTACGTCGACGCGGGTTTTGTTCCTTCGCCGTTGTTTGACACTCAGGTTGCTGCAATGGTTTGCGGCTTTGGCGAACAGGTCGGATACGAAACCCTTGTGCGCAAGATTGCGAAAGAAGCGCTTGATAAAAGCTCGCGGTTTACCGATTGGTCGCGGCGTCCGCTCACCGAGGCGCAGGCGACATATGCATTGGCTGATGTAACGCATCTTCGTACGATTTACGAATTCTTGCGTAATCAGTTGCGTAATACCGGACGAGAAAAATGGCTTCGTGAAGAGCTAGAAATTTTGACCGATGCCGAGACCTACATTGTGCATCCAGAAAATGCATGGAGGCGGGTAAAGACCCGCACGAATTCCGGAAAGTTTTTGGCGATTGTTCGGGAGCTGGCGCAATTCCGCGAAGCCTATGCGCAGGAAAACGACGTGCCCAGAAGCCGTGTTTTCAAGGACGATGCGCTGGTTGAATTGGCGTCGACCAAGCCAAAGAACCATCAAGATCTGGGGCGTTCGCGACTATTGCTGCGCGAGGCACGAAAAGGTGTCATTGCCGACGGGATACTTGCCGCGGTTGCTAAGGGCGTCGCATGCCCCCCCGAAAATGCCCCGAAACCGGATACATCGCGCGACAAATTGCAGGTAAATCCTGCCTTGGCGGATTTGCTGCGGGTGCTTCTTAAGGCGAAAACTGAAGAAACCGGCGTTGCGCAAAAGCTGATCGCCTCAGCGGCTGATTTAGACAGTATTGCCGCTGGATTGCGCGATATCCCTGCGTTGAAAGGATGGCGCAAAGAGGTTTTTGGCGAAGATGCTTTGCGCTTGTGCAACGGTGAAATCGCCTTGTCTGCGCGTGGTAGCAACATCAAAATCGTAAAACTCTGATCTGGTCACTGGACGTATCCGGTCAGGGAACCTAGATCCGCTAGGAAAGCAGGAGTACTTCCATGTCTGAAGCCTTTGAAGAAATCGTTGAAGATTTTGAATTTCTGGACGATTGGGAAGATCGCTATCGCCATGTGATCGACATGGGCAAAGCGATGGAGCCTTTGGAAGAGGCTTTGAAAGTCGAAATGAATAAGGTCCACGGCTGCGCTAGCCAAGTGTGGCTCTATCCACAGATCGAAGGCGGTGTGTTCGGCTTTAAAGGCGATAGTGACGCCATGATCGTACGCGGATTAATCGCCGTTTTGGCAGCGCTATACAATGGCGTTCCGGTTGCCGAAGCTGCGAAAATCAATGCGGTTGAAGAACTTTCCCGCCTTGGCTTGCAAGAGAACCTCTCGTCGCAACGCTCGAACGGGCTGAGGTCGATGGTGGAAAGGCTGAAGATGCTTGCGGAAGCGGCCGTTTAGATTAACGGATCAAATTGGGTCGAATACGAAGCTTCCGGCGGGCTTCCTGTGGCAAATGCCTGTTCAATCTTTTGTTGACCCAGCCGAATACCCCAATCACGACCAATGTGAGCAGAATAAAGTAGCCCGCCAAAATTGGGTAGGGGATGAACGGATTGAACGTTTTGTCCGCAAAATAGCTGGCATAGTACAGCGCGTCGCCCTTCTGTTGCCGCGCTGGGAAACCCGAGAAAAACACCAGTGTTGTGGCATGAAACAAGAATATTGCTTCGTTAGTGTAGGCAGGCCAGGCCAAACGTAACATCGTAGGCCAAGTTATTTTCTTGAATCGAGAAAACCCAGAAAAGCCGTACGCATCAGCGGCTTCTGTATCAGATTTAGGAATTGATAGCAGCGCCCCGTAAAAGATTTCACCAGTATAGGCGGCAGTGTTCAGGAACAACACGACCAACGCACCCAGCCATGCCGACGTAAAGGGCGAGAAAAACGGGGCGACCGATTTCAGGCTGAGGAACAGAAAATAAGCAAAGAAAAACTGGATGAAGAGTGGCGATCCCCGAAAGATAAATATGAACCACTCGCTGGGTTTGCGCAGCAAGACGTTACTTGAGGCTTTGCCCAACGCCACCACGGTTGCAAAGAAGAATCCCGACAGAAGGGCCACCAGCCCAAAGTATATGTTCCACAGCATGCCCGAGCCTATCAGAACAAACTGTTGGCAAACCGTGAAATCGCTGCGTGGTAGCAAGCGTTCCCCGAACCCGATCGAGCGAAAGGCGTAATCCGCGATGGTTTCCCAGCAACTCATACCGCGGCCTTTCTTTGTGCTTCACCGCCAGCAGTGGCTTGACCGTGTGTGAGACGCTTCATGATCTTGTCCAACACCACTTCAGAGACTTTGGTGAAAGCCAGATAAAACACAAGAAGGGCAAGGAAATACCAAATGCGCCAATCGCCATGTGGATAAGCGGTAAATTTCGGGCTTTTTGTGCTACCCAAGTCGCGGGCCCAGTACACGATGTCTTCGATACCAAGCAGGAATAACAGTGGCGTTGCCTTGATCAGAACCATCCACAGGTTAGACAAACCGGGTAACGCATAGACCCACATCTGCGGCACCAGAATGCGCCAGAAGGTCTGTCGATGGGTCATTCCATAGGCTTCGGCAGTCTCAAGCTGGGCACGGGGAACTGCCCGCATGGCGCCATATAGGACATTGGCTGCAAAGGCCCCGAAGACGATCGAGAAGGTTAGAACCGCAAGAAAGAAACCGTAGGTCTCGTGGATCCATTGCGGAGCGTTTCCAAGCGGCAATTTGGCGGCCTGACAGACGATAAAGTCATTACCTTGCCGGATCGGTTGGTCCCAATCAGGGCAAAGCGCTTTGTGCCTGAGGTATTCAAAGGCTTGATCTAGAGCGATCACAAAAAACAAGAAAAACGCGATGTCAGGAACACCGCGGACAACAGCGATATACCCTTTACCGAACCAGCGAAGTGGGCCGAACCGAGCGCGTGCCATTGACGCTGCGCCAAAGCCAAACGCAAGCGCGGTCGGCGCAGTAATTGCCAGCAAAATCAGCACCACCCCGAACGATTTATAAAACGCGAATTGCTTGCCGATTGTCAAATAACAGGCAAGCCATTGGAAATTTCCAAGTGTTTCGGGGTTTGTGCAAAATTCAAACATAACATGTGTGGGGCTCGTACGGGTATCCCGTACGAGCCGACAGTATTACTGCCAAGTAGAAGCGACTTCCCATTTCTCGATCAACGCGTTCAGGCTGCCGTCGTCTTTCATCGACTGGATGGCTGCATTGAACTTCTCGCGCAGCTCGCTATCGCTTTCGCGAACGCCAATTCCGACGCCACCGCCGATTTGCTCGGTGCGCTCAAGCATGACCAAGCCGTCCTGGCCTGCAAATGCATCGAGATAGCTTTTATCTGCAAGAACAGCATCCGCTTCACCATTTCGAACGGCTGCGACGGTTTCTTCTGGTGTTGCAAATTCGATCAAAGCCCAGCCGGCGTTTGCGACATAGGCGGCCTGAATAGTCGAGGTCTGCGCGGCGATGACACCGGTGGTCACGTCTACGTCAGCAGACAGGGCCAGGAAAGAAGACGGATCCGGCGGTGTGTAGGCTTGGGTAAAGTCGATGACCTCATCGCGCTCGTCGGTGATCGACATGCCTGCGATGATGGTGTCGTAGTTACCCGACACAAGGTTCGGGATGATCGAATCCCACTCGTTAGTGACCCATTCACAGGTCAACTCAGCGCGTGCGCACAACTCGTCGCCCAAATCGCGCTCAAAACCATCAACTTCGCCAGCGTCGTTGATAAAGTTCCACGGCGCATACGCGCCTTCGGTGCCCATGCGGACAACCGAGTGGCTGCCTGCAACCGCAGCACCGGCAGTAAGGGCCAAGACGGCCGTAGTTAGGATGAGTTTTTTCATCTTTTTCTCCCTAGGTTTACAAATGTGACGTTGCAGAGAGGAATCCCCGCAAGCGTTCTGTTTGTGGCGACCCGAATAGACTTTCAGGTGGCCCTTGCTCTTCAATGCGGCCCTGATGCAGGAAGACGACATGATCCGAGACATCAGAGGCCATTTTCATATCGTGGGTGACAAGCAACATTGTACGTCCTTCGGCCGCGAGGTCTTTTATGACCTTCACGACCTCTTGCTCAAGCTCAGGATCTAAGGCTGATGTCGGCTCGTCAAAAAGCAGCGCTTCTGGCTCCATACATAGCGCGCGGGCAATCGCTGCTCGTTGTTGCTGTCCACCGGAAAGCTGTGCAGGCCAAGCATCGCATTTGTCGCCAATGCCGACTTTCGCAAGATACTTTCTGGCCGCAACCTCGACCTCGTCCTTGTCGCGCCCCAGAACGGTCACGGGCGCTTCCATGACGTTCTGAAGAATCGTCATATGAGACCACAAGTTGAACTGCTGAAACACCATCGAAAGGTTGGTGCGAATTCTCAGGACTTGCTTCGGATCCGCGGGTCGGCGATGCAGGCCCGTACCGGACCAAAGAACAGGCTCACCTTTGAAGAATACGTCGCCTTGCTGGCTATCTTCCAATAGGTTCGCGCAGCGTAAGAGTGTGGATTTGCCAGAGCCGGATGATCCGATCAACGAGACGACATCACCTTTGCGCGCCGAAATATCGACACCTTTCAAAACCTCTAAATCTCCATATCTCTTATGAAGATTTGTGATTTCTATGACCGGTGTGTCTTCGACCATTACTTCCCCGCGCTTTTACCGCACCATTATCGGTGTACTGATATTGCTATCGTATATGCAGTTTGCAGCTTGGCAAACAGAATACGACACAGCAAAGATTTCAAGGGCAATCCTCTATTCAGGCGGCATAGGTACCGTAAGGTAATCTTGCTGAGATATCTGAATGAAGTCCTTTAGAAGTAACAGTGACTTCGAGTTCGAAGACAGGTTTTCGATTGCGCGTTTAACGGCATCCTCTAGGGCGGCAGTTTTTCCGTGCTGTGCGGTGATAAACGGCAGTCCTGGTGTAGGTTTGGTGTGGGCAAGAACGGTAAGTCGCGAGGCGAACTCATCATGACGGCGGATAATGTTCCAAGTCACAATATCCAATGAAGCAATATCAGCGCCCCCCTCGGCCACCATTTGTGCCGAGGCACGGTGGCCACCACTCTCTATAAGTGATTTTGGGTGCGCTGCAGGGGGTATGTATTCCCAAAAAGCGGCCCATCCAGACTGAGAGCCGCGCTCATTGTATGCGAACCGAAGGGATGAAAGTTCTTCAAGGTCCGGAGGGCACTCGGATCGCCCCACAATGACACTTTGATAATATCCAGGCGGGCATCCCTTAACTCCGTAGTCTGGCGTTCCCACAAGTGATACCGCTTTATAAAGTCTCGACCGATAAGGTAACCCGCAGGTCTGGGCGAGCAATAAGTCGGGTGACAACCAGACACCCCAAGCATCCAGGTCCGTCGCCCGCTGCGTTGGTCCGAAGCCAAGGTTGTCACGGACCAACGCCCAAAATTCATCATTTGCTTCGGCAAGCTCGGGCCTGTCATACATGCCGAGCCACGCAATCATGACTGGCTGACCCTTTGCCGCGCAAGCGCACTGTCACGATCGTTGATACCCAAAAGGTTTGACGTCAGCCGCAGTAAGCTATCTTCTTCGGGGTCGCGGTTACCATCCGCCAAAACCACCTGCCACAACGCTTCGATCACACCAATTCGGTCTTCGTAGGGCACGGCTTCTTTGATCGCGCGTGTAAATTGCACTGTGTCAGCCGCGATTTTTTCAGCCTCTTCTGCCTGTCTGCGCAAACTAGCGGCTTCGAAAGGCGATAGCCCATATCTGGCGATGTTGATGCGATCTATCTGGGCTGCTTCATCGTCGTCATAAAACTCGTCTGCTCGGGCCACCCGAACCAGAAGGGCGGTTAACGCAAGACGCGCGTCCTGATCGGGCAGGGGCGTGGCATGTCCTCCAAGGACAGATGTCAGTAATTTGGAAAGCATGGTTTAACCGTCATATCCCTCAACGATCACTAAATTTGACTCTGATACGGGTAGACGAATGGCAAGTGCCGCTTGATATTCGGCAGAGTTGTAACATGCGACGGCGTCTTCGTATGACGGAAATTCGATCACTACAGTTCGGGGAAAGGCTGTTCCCTCTGCAATGGTTTGCTGGCCGCCCCGCACCAGAAATCTGGCGTGATACTTGGCAAAAGGCGCTGCATTTGCTGCCTTATATGCTTCGTATTCTTCGGCGTCATGCACGATATTGTTTGCAATCCAATAGCCTTTTGCCATTTCGCGTTCCCCCTTTTCGTTGATAAAGAAGTGTTCTTTCACTCCCCAAAGGTCAAGGTCAGAGTGTACTGTAAAGCTGAGACAGGCGTTTTGCTTCCCCTTCAATCCCAAACGGTGGATTGACGATAAACATCCCGGACCCGATCATTTTGTGCCCGTCCCGCGCCGGGGGAAACCGCACTTCGTGCAGGAAAGCATCAGTAATCTCTGCTTTCAATCGCGCCACCATCGCGGCTTGCGCGTTGTTTATCAAAATCGGATACCACAGTGCGATCACGCCCACGTTCCACTTGCGGTGCAAGGCAGGAAGCGCCTTGCTGATCGCGTCGTAGTCGGACTTCACCTCATAGCTTGGATCTATCAACAGCAGCCCGCGGCGTGGCGTCGGAGGGCACAGGCTGAGCGCAGTTTCCAACCCATCCTTTTTCACAATTCGCGCAGAGACGTCAGAAAGCGATTCTCTCAGTGCGATAAATTCTCTGGGATGCAATTCGCAAAGCGTTATCTGATCACTTGGCCGCAGCAAACCTGCAGCCAACAAAGGCGAGCCCGCATAACTTGCCTCACCGTATTTTAATTTAACAAGGTCCAGTTGTCGCCTGTAGGCATGCTCAGGCGCAAACCAGTCTTCTAAAACCAGCTCAATCCCTTTTTCTGCTTCACCTGTTTTTGCAGCTTCGTTCGAAGACAGATCATACAGAGCGCGCCCCGCATGGGTTTCGATGTAGCTCATCGGTTTGTCTTTGCGTGTAAGATAGTCGAGCATCCAACACAGCAGAGAATGCTTTTGAACGTCCGCCAAATTACCTGCGTGGTAGATATGCTGATAGGACAGCATCAGTTTACTTTTGTCCAAAAATATTCCGGGGTGAATTGCGCCAATGGCGCAAGGGGGGCAGAGCCCCCTTGGTGCCCGCAACGATTAAACAAGCCGTGAATTTTCCACCGCTGCGCGGACGAAGTCCGCAAACAGGGGATGCGGATCAAACGGTTTTGATTTCAATTCCGGGTGATACTGAACACCGATGAACCAAGGATGATCCTTCCATTCCACAATTTCCGGAAGACGACCATCCGGTGACACGCCAGAGAACTGAAGCCCGCAGGTCTCAAGCTGTTCACGGTAGCGCATATCTACCTCGTAGCGGTGGCGGTGGCGTTCTTCGATCTGGGTTGTTCCGTAGATTTTTGCTACATTGGAGCCTTCGCCCAAAGTTGCGTTGTAGGCGCCCAATCGCATAGTGCCGCCCTTGTCGTCGCCAACTTTCCGTTCGACCTTGTGGTTGCCCTGCACCCATTCCTTCAGGTGATAGACCACCGGCTCAAAGCGCTTGGCGCCAGCTTCATGGTCAAACTCTTCCGATCCCGCATCTTTGATGCCTGCCACATTCCGCGCGCCTTCGATTACGGCCATTTGCATGCCCAGACAAATCCCCAGGTAAGGAATTTTTTTGGTTCGCGCAAATTCGGCAGCCTTGATTTTGCCTTCGGTGCCGCGTTCGCCGAAACCACCTGGAACTAGGATCGCATGGAACCCTTCCAAATGAGGGGCAGGGTCTTGGGTGTCGAAAATCTCGGCGTCTACCCATTCAACCTTGACCTTCACACGGTTGGCCATGCCCCCATGCGTCAACGCTTCCTTGATAGATTTATAAGCATCTTCAAGTTGGATGTATTTCCCAACGATGGCTACTTTCACTTCACCGTCGGTATTGTGAATGCGGTCTGCCACGTCTTCCCAGACGGTCAGATCCGGTTTTGGTGCCGGAGAAATATTGAATGCATCCAGAACGGCTTGGTCAAGTCCCTCGCGGTGATATGCCAAGGGGGCCTCGTAGATCGAGTTCAGGTCATATGCCGCGACAACCGCTTCCTTGCGAACGTTACAGAACAGTGCAATTTTCTGGCGCTCTTTTTCCGGTATCGGCTGTTCAGATCGGCAAACCAGAATGTCGGGGGCGATTCCGATGGATTGAAGTTCTTTCACGCTGTGCTGGGTTGGTTTGGTTTTCAACTCGCCGCTTGCTGCCAGATAGGGAAGAAGGGTGAGGTGCATAAAGATACACTGACCGCGCGGCTTGTCGTGGCTGAACTGACGGATCGCTTCAAAAAACGGCAAGCCTTCGATGTCACCGACGGTGCCGCCGATTTCGCAGAGCATAAAGTCAACTTCATCATCCCCGATGTTGATGAAGTCTTTGATCTCGTTCGTCACATGGGGAACGACCTGAATGGTTTTCCCAAGATAATCGCCACGTCGTTCTTTCTCTAGAACGTTCGAATAGATCCGGCCCGACGAAACCGAGTCAGTCTTGCGTGCTGGAACACCCGTGAAGCGTTCATAGTGCCCCAAGTCCAAATCCGTTTCTGCGCCGTCGTCGGTCACAAAAACCTCTCCGTGCTCAAACGGGGACATGGTGCCGGGGTCAACGTTTAGATAGGGGTCTAACTTACGCAGACGCACGCTGAAACCGCGGGCTTGAAGCAACGCACCAAGGGCGGCCGAGGCAAGACCTTTGCCCAGCGAAGAGACGACACCACCTGTAATGAATATATACCGCGCCATGTGGCCCGACCCCCGTGATTAGTTCGTATTTTGTGCGAATCGATGACGGAAAAAACCGCATCATCACGGGATTTAAGAACTATCAGATTCGCAAATCCCGTGCAACAGAGTCGCAACATTATGTTGCGACCTGAAAAGGTTTCCCCAAAGTGTAGTAGATTAGTCGGCGCTGGGCGTCAGGTTCAGGTCACCACTGCTTGGTGGCAGCAGCGAGTCCGCTGCAGGAAGCGCAGGAAGGTCGCCGCCTGTTTCCTCGGTTGCAGGCTGTTCGACACCCAGACGGTCAACGACTGAACCGCTGGCCGATTTCTGTGCGGCAATGATTGTCAGCGCGATCGACGTGCAGATAAAACCGATTGCCAGAAACCATGTCACCTTACCCATGGCAGTCGCTGCCGAGCGTGCTGACACGGCGCCACCGCCGCCACCACCCATCGAGCCAAGCCCGCCTTCGGATCTTTGCAACAAAACAGCTGCGATCAGGCCCAAAGCCAGCAACAGATGAATGATCAGGACGACGTTTTCCATTAACAGAACCGCTTTCTTCTAAGTCGGGTGCTATCTAGGCAAGTTTTCCTGTGGGAGCAAGGGAAGATCGCGCTGGACAGCGGGTCAGTTCGCAAGGCAATCTATCACAATGCCACATGATCATGATCACCCCCATACCGTACTGCCACCCGAGCCAGCGCTTCGCGTCAAGGCACTAGAAACGATCTTGACCCAGAAAGGGTTGATCGATCCTGCTGCTTTGGATGAAATCATCGATACTTATCAAAATAAAATTGGGCCCAAAAACGGCGCACGCGTTGTTGCAAAAGCTTGGTCAGACCCCACGTTTTTGCAGGCTTTACGGGATGATGCGACGGCTGCGGTTTCAGAACTGGGGTATTACGGGCGCCAAGGCGAGCATATCAAAGTCGTCGAGAATACGCCCGATATTCACAATATGGTCGTTTGCACTTTGTGTAGTTGCTACCCTTGGCCTTTGCTTGGCATCCCGCCGGCTTGGTATAAATCTGACGCCTATCGCAGTCGCGCCGTAAGGGAACCTCGTGCTGTTTTGGCCGAATTTGGCGTGACGTTGAGTGCGGACCAGTCGGTCCGCGTCTGGGATTCGACGGCTGAAATGAGATATCTAGTTCTACCGATGCGCCCGGCAGGCACAGAAGACCTGTCAGAAGAGGCTCTGGCCGAATTGGTAACACGCGATTCGATGGTGGGCACCGGCTTGCCCAAAAAGCCATGAGCAGAGTCCACGATATGGGGGGCCGCTTCGGCGATGGTTCCGTTTCACCCGATGCAGAGGATGCGCCGGTTTTCGCAGAAGACTGGCAAGCGCGGGCACTAGCATTAACTTTGGCCGCAGGCGGTCTGGGTCAATGGAACCTTGATATCTCGCGTCACGCTCGGGAACAGCTATCGCCCAAGGATTACAGCCGGTTATCGTATTATGAAAAATGGTTGGCAGCACTTGCCGACTTGCTGGTCAAACGGGGTGTTCTCACGCTTGAGGAGCTAGGGAAAACACAAGGTGCAGGGCGCTCGCCACTGGCTGAAAAAACCCTGACGAAAGATCGTGTCCCATCGGTTTTGTCCTCTGGCGGGCCGGTTGATCGTCGTGGACCGTCCCCAAGGTTCAAATTAGGGGACAAGGTAAGCACCCGTCATCCCGCTGCAAATGTCTATGTCGCGGGCGGGCATACGCGATTGCCAAGTTATGCATCCGGGCAAATGGGAACCATTATTGCGCATCACGGATGCCATGTTTTTCCTGATTCCAACGCTCATGATTTGGGTGAAAACCCGCAGCCGATCTATGCGGTTGCATTCAATGCGGCTGACCTTTGGGGAAAAGGCAATGTGCAGGGTGGCGATGAGGTTATTTTAGACCTTTGGGAACCCTATCTTGAGGCCGTCGATGATTGAGCCCGTGTTTTCAGCCCCTTGGCATGCGCAGGTCTTTGCATTGACAGTGCATTTATCCCAAGAAGGGCATTTTACGTGGCCCGAGTGGACAGAGACGTTCGGTGAAGCGTTAAAGCGCCACGGTCTGGCGAAAGAGCTGGATGGCGGCGATGATTACTTTGAAGCTTGGCTAGATGCTTTGGAAGGAATGCTTTCTTCATTACAAGCAGCATCTCCGGAAAGGGTGGAAAAGGTTTCTCTTGCTTGGCGTGACGCCTATCTGGCAACTCCACACGGGAAACCCGTGCATTTAGTCGACTAGGTTACTCATCCACGTCATCAACATCATGCTGGCCTGCAAGCTTGCGGCGAACATGTGACCAGCTTAGTCCGATTCCCAAAACAAAAGACAATACGATCAGGCCCAGCCACGTATTCCGGCGGGCATCGTCCAATGTCAGCGCGCCGAGATCGTAAAGCAACCACAACAATGCTCCGACCAAAGCCAATACCAAGCCCATGCCAAACATGCCGATCGAACGAAGTGTCGCGCGCAAATAAATGATGTAGCCGACAAAAAGCACCAAGCCGGACAGAACGAATAAAGACAACGGTTCGGTGCGGCCACTGAATGCCCAGTCAACATAGCTATAGGATGTTGGATTATAGGTCAGTGTCAGAAGGGCAAAAGCAAAAGCCCATTTCAGTAGGAATTCGACCATTTTAGTAGTTCCGTGATTGGCGATCCCCGTCTGATTACGGTGCTTGGTTACGTCATGTCCACCCCTGCGTCGAAATTGTAGTTCCATGTGCGCTCTGACAAGGCTATACGAGCCCGCGTTGCGAGGTTCCGAAAGGGGAAAAAATGGCCAATGTCGTCGTTGTCGGCGCCCAGTGGGGTGACGAAGGAAAAGGCAAAATTGTTGACTGGCTCAGCGAGCGTGCAGATGTCATTGCGCGTTTTCAAGGTGGCCATAATGCCGGGCATACTCTGGTCATCGACGGTGAGGTTTACAAACTGCATGCGCTGCCTTCGGGCGTTGTGCGTGGCGGCAAGTTAAGTGTCATCGGCAATGGCGTCGTGCTGGACCCGTGGAACCTGCTAAAAGAGATTGAAACGATTACCGCACAGGGCGTCGAAATCACCCCTGAAACTTTGATGATCGCTGAAAACACACCATTGATCCTGCCTTTCCACGGAGAATTGGATCGTGCCAGAGAGAATCAAAACTCGGTTGCAAAGATTGGCACCACCGGACGTGGAATTGGTCCGTGCTATGAAGACAAGGTCGGCCGACGTGTTATTCGTGTAGCTGATTTGGCTGACGACGCGACGCTCGAACTTCGCGTGGATCGCGCTTTGGTTCACCACAATGCTCTTCGTAAAGGCTTGGGGTTAGGCGAAATCGACAGGGACGGTGTTATCGCCCAATTGAAAGAAGTCGCGCCGGAAATCCTGAAATATGCAGGCCCGGTCTGGAAAGTCATGAATGACAAGCGCAAAGCCGGAAAGCGGATCCTGTTCGAAGGGGCACAAGGCGCGCTGCTGGATATCGACTTCGGAACCTATCCGTTTGTGACATCCTCAAACGTCATCGCCGGGCAAGCCGCCACGGGGGTTGGTATTGGTCCGGGGTCAATCGACTATGTTCTGGGTATTGTAAAAGCCTATACAACACGCGTAGGCGAAGGACCTTTCCCGACCGAGTTGCATGATGAAGATGGTCAACGTCTTGGTGAACGGGGCCATGAATTTGGTACGACAACTGGTCGAAAACGACGTTGTGGATGGTTCGATGCGGCTTTGGTGCGTCAAACCTGTGCAACTTCGGGCGTAACCGGCATCTCACTGACCAAACTTGACGTTCTGGACGGCTTCGAGACGTTGAAAATTTGCGTCGGCTACCAATTGGATGGCGCACGTATGGATTACCTGCCAACCGCAGCGGACCAGCAGGCTCGATGTACGCCGATCTACGAGGAAATGCCTGGTTGGAGCGAGTCGACCGAAGGTGCGCGCAGTTGGAATGACCTGCCTGCAAATGCGATTAAATACGTGAAACGCGTCGAAGAGTTGATTGAGTGTCCCGTGGCGCTACTTTCAACGTCACCTGAAAGAGATGACACAATCCTTGTTACGGACCCGTTTGAAGACTAATGGCACTTAGTTACAAAGCACGTCGGCGCTGGTCGCTACTCATTCTTGTCGTTGGCCTGCCAATATATGTGGTCGTGGCGGTAAC
>Ga0181593_10001565_pt1 | contig 20824 bp, 17 predicted proteins | sample 071ome_19_FD_133756 | JGI IMG/M metagenome (GOLD analysis project Ga0181593, IMG submission 133756) | Coastal salt marsh microbial communities from the Groves Creek Marsh, Skidaway Island, Georgia - 071413AT metaG (megahit assembly) | ecosystem: Environmental > Aquatic > Marine > Intertidal...
CACTTCGGCCGCATAACGGTAGGCGGAACGTTCGCGCCAGCGAAAGGCATAACTGTAGCCGAGAACACACCCATCATATTCAGCCACCAGCAAGGGATAGTCAGCAGACAGCACGCGTTCGATCCGCTCCGTCATTTCCGCATCACTGACGCAGGATTCCTCAAAACTGACCGTGGTGTGTTCAATATAGTGATTATAGATTTCACAGATGACCGGAATGTCTTCTTTCGCGACCGGGCGAATAACCCGTCTATCCCCGAATGGCGCCACCAGGCTCTCTGGCAGTTTGTCTGGTTGCCTATCAGGCATCTGGCGCTACCAGGGAAAAACGAGGCAGCAACTGGCCCTCAACATCCACCTGCTCGATGAACATGTCCAACGGCCGCACCCAGTACAGGGTCTCATTGGCATCGCCATACAAGGGGTAGTAGAGCACCAGATCCTCTTCGGTTTCTGAATGCCTCGCTGTCCCTACTACCTGGTATTCTGGCCCCTTGTAATGGCGATAACGCCCTGGCGTGATCAAAGACTTCATGTTGGACAAACCCTGCAAGAATAACTAGTTGATAACCTTGAATCGACGGATAGCCTGCCTTAACTGACGCATCCGCTCTTCCGTGCCTTCCCCTGCTGAGGCAAAGGCCAGTTCCATATAAATATCCGTAATTCTGCAGACATCGGTTTTCCACCCAGGCTGAATGGCGACTACGCGGTCCCTGAAATGCAGCGGTGTTTCCCCTGCACGTCTGCTTATGCCATTGTCTGCCAGAAACTTGCAAAACTTCAGGTACAGGCTGGTTGCCGGAGGCAGTGGCTTTTCCGCCGGCTTGCGAAGCACAAGGAAGGCAATCACTGCGACAAACAGAATCACCAGACCAAAAATCGTGAAATAAATCTTGGCCTGGGAAACACTGTCAAAAAGTCGGCTGAAGAGTGAAAACTGCATGCCCTGATCGTAATTCAGTACAAAACGGTTCCAGGCATATTCAATCATTTCCTTGCGCAAAATCAGGTCATTGATGATGGCGGAACTGCTGCGCAGTTTAAGTATTGAAAACACGTCGTCATTCAGGAAATTTTCATCCTCCTGAAAGGTGAACTGGCTGCCGAATTCAATACGTCCGGGGGCCACGGCAGCGGTGGGATCTATGCGTACCCAGCCATCGTCCTCGAACCAGACTTCTGACCAGGCATGAGCATCATACTGACGAACAATAAGGGTTCCGTTGTATTTATTGAACTCACCCCCCTGGTATCCCAGTACGACACGGGAGGGAATGCCGGCAGCCCGCATGAGAAAGGTAAATGCTCCCGAATAATGTTCGCAGAAGCCTTCCCGGGTCCTGAACAGGAAGTCATCAATCGGGTTGTCGCCAAGCAGGCCTGGACTGAGTGTGTAATAAAAGTTTTCATTGCGTATGAAATCCAGTACAGCGTTTACATAAGCCCTGTCAGAACCTGCCTGCTCGTAAAGCTCCTGTGCAAATGCCCTGGCGTTATCGTTGCCGTCAGGAGGAAGCGATAGTGTCCGCCCTCGTATTTCCCGGGACAGCCGGGCATCAACCTTATGCTCGAGATAGGATCTTGCCTGGTAATTAAAACGCTGGGATACCGGGCGCCTGGTCTCCACCTGGTATTCCTGCCGCATGATCATTCTGTCATCAAGCAATTGCGGAACCATCAGCGTATAGACCCAGTTCTGCTGGGTCGGCTCCATGATCACACTGTAGGAAACCGTATTGCCGAGATACTCGATAGCATCAAACCACGGTGTACTGCGCGTGGCATTTGCCCCCAGGAAACGCCCGAAGGCATTGTTGCCCCGACTCCATTCGCGGCCATCAAACCGGTCGAGGGTCAGCCCTCGCCAGTAAAGATCCTTGTAATCTGGCACATTACTGTCAAAGGCCACGGTAAATGCCACATCTCCTGAACGGGTCAGATCACCGATATCACCTGGGGCCATGTTCTCCGACAGCCCCGTTTTGGCGGAAGCAGATTGCAAAGGCATGGACCACAGTGGCCCTATTCTTGGAAACAGAACGAACAGAAAGGCCATCAAAGGGACACTTTGCAACAGGATCAGGGCTGATAATTTCAGGGTCCTCCTGGGCCGCTGGAATTCCTCCGTCTGGGTGATGGACATCAGTGAACAGGTAATGATGAGTACACAAAGCACCATGTAAACAGCCACAGGGATAACCTGGGAATAGATAAATTCAGCCAGGACAGTGAAGTAGCAAAGGTAAATGACCATCAGTACATCACGCTTTTTTTTCAGCTCAAGCAGTTTCAGTGTGACACCCACGATCAATACGCCAACAATCGCGTCTGTGGAAAAAATATCCCGGCCATATTGGGCAACGATGGCAAAAAGCACTAAAAACACCACCAATGTTTTCAGTTTTGATCCAGGATAGGAGAGGCGTCCCTGGAAAATAAGAATACTGATACCGATGCAGAACAGACAAAGCAGTGTCAGCCAAACCGGCATGCGGATGACATGGGGAAGAATCACCGATGTCAGGGCCGACAGAATCCAGATCATGGAGGTTCTGGGCATCCGGTAGATTTCCGAATGGCTTTGCATCTCACCAGGAGACGACGTAAACATGTTGGCTGCCCACTGCTTTAACATCAGCCTGACACTCCGACCTGTTCATCCAGGCCATAGAGTGCGAGTGCCTCCATTACCCGGTTATAGTGCACAGTACCCTTGACCGGCTCAAGGCGTGTACCGGGAATGTCCAGACCATAATCCATACCTGCAGCATCCAGCTGCAGCACACAGTAGCAAAGCCGTGACAAACGTTCTTCCACAGGCGTCTCAGGGAACATCTCCCAGCGCAGCCAGAGCTTGTCATCAGCATTGGCTGAATATTCCTTGGTATACATGCCCCGCCCCCGGGCTGCAATTTTCCATGCCACATGCCGCAGGGAATCTCCCTGCTGGTAATCCCGCAAACTGTGAAAGTCATCACTGCCCCGGGTAATGTTCGTGTGTCCCGCATCCTGCTGCTGTGATACCAGCCAGTCCAGATCACATGGCACCGGTTTGGGGTAGACAAGACAGCGGACATCCAGGTCCACCAGAGACCACGACTGGCAAATACCAAAGGGGAAAACGGTATAAATTCTTAACCTGCCCGGTGAGAACCAGCCTCGCGTATTGGCAGTAATAAACAGGGCTGAACGTTCTTCCATATTATCAATGAGATTTGCCACCACCTTCCGCGATTCCGGAAAACTCAACTCCAGGGCTTCGTGAATACGCTTGCCATGACGTTCAAGAATCACGGTGATATTGGCCTTTTCTCCTGCAAACACCGCCCCACCCGGGACAGCAGAGACATGCAAACCGGACAAATTCCGGAAGGTATAGAAAATGGTGAGGATTAACACACCCAGAAGCCAGAACACCAGGGCAAAGGCCAGGCTGATTTCATAATTGATGGCCCCGATAAACATCAGTCCGAGTATGGCCAGAAAGCCAAGCCCTTGCTTGTTGGGAATGATGAAAATATTGCCCTGGTTAAGGGTGATATGTCGTGCAGGCGGGATACGACGCCGAATCCAGTGCTGGTAGCGGCCCTGCCAGTACCGAGTCCAGGCCTGACGCCAGTTGGAGAGGGGTTGTTGGACTCCTGTATTCATAGGCATTACCTGTTTCAGCCTGTGCAGGAACCAGGCTGTCAGAAAATATCCACCTCATTGAGCAGCCGCTGGGAATAAGCTTCACCGCTTCTTCCGGACGCATCGGTTACCGCCCTGAGTCGATGATCAACCACCGCAGGCAGCACCATCTGCACATCCTCGGGAATGACATGCATACGGTCATGCATCAACGCCCAGGTTCTGGCACTGCGTATCAGGGCCATGGCGCCACGAGGTGACAGCCCAAAAGAAAACAGGTTGTCCTGGCGGGTATAGGCTACCAGTCGCTGGACATAATCCAGCAGGGTATCTGTGGCATGCACTTCAGGAATTCTTTCACTGATATGCGTGATATCCGCCGGCCCCAGGGTTTGCCTCATACGGGTGATGTTTTCGCGTTGATCACGGTTATTCAACAGCTCACGCTCTGCCAGCGGGTCGGGATAGCCAATGGTCAGGCGCATGAGAAAACGATCAAGCTGCGATTCCGGCAAGGGATAAGTCCCGGCAAAACTGATGGGGTTCTGGGTAGCAATCACAAAAAATGGCACAGGCAGGGTCATGGTATTGTTATCCAGGGATACCTGCCCCTCTTCCATGGCTTCAAGCAAGGCGCTTTGTGTCTTGGGGGTGGTGCGATTGATCTCGTCTGCCAGAATCAGGTTGGAAAAGATGGGACCCTTGTGGAAGGTAAACTGCCCGCTGTTCTGATCAAAAATGGTGACGCCCAGAATGTCCGCTGGCAGCAGGTCACTGGTGAACTGTATACGGGAATAATCCAGGCCAAAAACCCTGGCCAGGGCCTGGGACAGGGTGGTTTTCCCCATACCCGGCTTGTCTTCCATGAGCAGGTGGCCACCCGCAAACAGACAGCACAAGGCCAGGCGTATCTGCTTTTCCTTACCGAGAACGACTTTCCCTATCTCGGCAACCGATTCCTCGATTTTTTTCTGAATACGTTCTGGCGTAATCCTGGCCACCTGTTCTGCTGATGCTGAGCTTGTCATCTGATCCATTAACCTGCGTTATGAAGTTCGAGTATGTCCTCATCCTCTGCTGACGGCGCTATGCCCTGGGAAGTGCCGCGTTTGCGCTTGGCCGCATCATTACGCTTTTCTTCCAGCTTGTTGAGGTAATTTTCGCTGACATCACCGGTCACATATTCACCGGTGAAGACTGAACATTCGAAATCCATGGGCAGAATGCTGCCTTCGGCACAGGATGCTATAAGGTCCTCCAGATCCTGGAACACTAGCCAGTCAGCGCCAATGGCTTCCTGCACCTCCCCAATGGTTTTGCCATGTGCGATCAGTTCGCCGACCGCAGGCATATCAATTCCGTACACGTTGGGGTATCGCACCGGTGGAGCTGCTGAACAGAAATACACCTTCCTGGCACCGGCTTCCCTGGCCATTTCGATAATCTGTTTGCATGTGGTTCCACGAACGATTGAATCGTCAACCAGCAAGACATTCTTGTCCTGAAACTCCAACGGTGTGGCGTTGAGTTTCTGTTTCACTGATTTTTTCCGCTGGCTCTGTCCCGGCATGATGAAGGTTCTGCCGATATACCGGTTTTTGACGAATCCCTCACGGTATTTCACGCCGAGAGCATTGGCCAGTTCCACCGCTGCCGTCCTGGAGGTATCAGGAATTGGAATGACCACATCTATATCATGATCCGGGCGTTCCCGAAGGATTTTCTGGGCCAGTTTTTCACCCATCCGCAGCCGGGATTTGTAAACCGAAATGCCGTCAATCATGGAATCGGGACGGGCAAAATAGACATGTTCGAAAATACAGGGAGCAAGCTTGCCCTCATCTGTACAGATACGGGTTTCCAGGTTGCCATCCTGATCAATAAAGACAGCCTCACCTGGCGCAACATCACGAATAAGCTTGAAGCCCTGGGAGTCCAGGGCAACACTTTCAGAGGCGATCATGTACTCATCGCCACGGCGTGTGCGTTTTTTACCAAAAACCAGGGGACGAATACCGTGCTTGTCACGGAAAGCGACAATACCGTAACCGACCAGCATGGCTATCGCAGCATAGGCCCCCCGGCAACGACGATGAACACCGGCAACTGCAGTAAACACATCCTCGGCGGTTGGCTTGATCTTGTTCAGTACCTGCAGTTCATGGGCAAATACATTCAGGAGTACTTCAGAATCAGAATCGGTATTCAGATGCCTGAGATCATCGCGGTAGATATCTTCACTAAGGGCTTCGGAATTGGTGAGATTGCCATTATGGGCAAGGCTGATGCCGTAGGGAGAGTTGACATACAAGGGTTGAGCCTGGGCAGGACCGCTGCTGCCAGCAGTTGGGTAGCGGACATGCCCTATACCCATATTGCCTGTCAGCTGCTGCATATGACTGTTGCGGAAGACGTCCCGAACCAGACCGTTATCCTTGCGCAAATAAAGCTTGCCGTTGTCACTGGTGACGATGCCCGCTGCATCCTGTCCCCGATGCTGCAGCACTGTCAGGCTGTCATAGAGGGCCACATTAACACTGGATTTACCGACTATTCCGACGATCCCGCACATTATACTGCCCTACTATTGATGATCATGACGTTTGTCTATGCTGCCTGTTCCACTGCCGGTGCCTGGCCGAAACCAAAAAAGCCCTGCAAATAATCTATCATTGCCACCGCATGCGGAACCAGGATTGAGCTATCGAACCAGACCTGTGACAGGTCAAACTGGGTGCCGATAAAAACGATCACAAGTACAATAATCATTCCCCTGAGCACGCCAAACATACCGCCGAGAATCCTGTCAGCGCCCTTGAGTCCGGCTGCTTCGGTCAGCTTTGAAATCAGGTTGCTGACAATGGTTCCGGTAAAAATCACCACGATGAACAAAATCGCAAACGCTGCAATTCTGCGCAAGCTGTCGTTGTTGATCATATTATCCATTAAATCGGCGAGCTGACCACTGAACAGGGTGCCTGCAATGATGGCAGCAAACCAGCTTGCCAGAGACAAGGCTTCCTTGATCAGCCCCCGGAATATGCCGATCAGGGCAGATATGGCGATTATGCCAACGATGATCATATCCACCATGCCCATACTGCCAGTATCCCTCAGTTAGCCAGGTCATCAAGACTGAACTGGACAACCACTCCTTCCAGTTCAAATGCGCCTGCCAGTTCCTGCTGCAGGCGACCAGCCTCGCGCTCTGTGAGGACAGGACCCACATAGACCCCGGTCAGCGTTCCCCTGGATGTCTGTATTGGCCTGGCGAAAGCCTTGTGACCACGTTCCTGCAATCGTGCAATCAGCCCCTCGGCATTGGCTTTTTCACCAAAGGATCCCAACCTGACAGCCCAGGTCTCCGGCAGGCCATTGTCAGCCAGCCGGGGTTGGGCCGGTGCAGGCGGCGGCTCTGCCTTTGCCGCTTCCTGTTCGGGCATTGCCGTATCTTCTTCAGTCGTTGAGGCAGCATTGATCGACATGGATGACTCTGGAGCGGTTTCCACACGTACGGGTTCAATAACAGGTGTCTGGGGCATGGGTGGCGATGCCGGCATGGCCGTATTCATTGCCGGAGGGGTAATCCCCTCACCATCAAGAAGAATGGGTAAAAATATGATCACCAGGCAGCCAATGATTATGGTACCGACCAGGCGCTGTTTCATGGCAATTTTCAAATCAACTCCAGTACAGCTGTAACGGTGAAAAAGGACCCGGTAACCAGTAGTACATGACCGTTCCCTGCCCCGTTTTGGATGGATTCCATGAATTGATCGGCTGCTACATAAGCTTCGGCTATTGTGTTGAAGCAGTGGACATTATCCTGTCCCGACTCAAGGAGGAGATTATATAGTATTTTTCCCTCCAGTCCCCTTGCATCCTGTATACCGGCGACAAACCATTCCGGTTCCAGCTGCCCGAGTATTTGCAGGACTTCCTGGTAATTTTTATCAGCAAGCATGGCCAGAAGGATCACCGGGCGACATTCCGGATAGCGTTCTCTGACCATCTGTACCAGTCTGCGGGCGGCATGGGGATTGTGGGCCACATCAAGCACAGTGGGATAGCGCCCCTCTACAAGCTGGAAACGCCCAGTCATCCGGGTATTCGCCAGTCCAGCCCTGATATGCGCGAGGCTGATATCCGGGGTCAGTGCGTTTATAGCCATCAGTACTGTACTGCAGTTATCCAGTGGGAAATCATTGACAGGCAAGTCCGGGATTTCAAGTTGCTCTCCGTTGAGGCCGGTCCCGGTCCATGTCCAGCTGTCAGGTGCAACCTGCCTGGCACTAAAAGCCTGTCCATTGGCCATGATGGTAGCCCCTATGGCCAGAGCATGTTGAATGACCGAATCCGGAGGGTTTGTCTCACCGATAAGCGCAGGTCGGGATGCCCGGAAAATACCTGCTTTTTCGAAACCAATGGCTTCCCGGGTATCACCCAGCCAATCGGTATGATCCAGATCCACATTGGTGACTATGGCCAGGTCAGGATCGACAATATTGACGGCGTCCAGCCGTCCGCCAAGCCCCACTTCAAGGATGACGAAATCCGGTTTAAGGTTGGCAAACAACTGCAGGGCTGCCAGTGTCCCGAATTCAAAATATGTGAGCGGAATTTGTCCTCTGGCCTTCTCCACATCAGCAAAAGAGGCACATAACTCCTCATCCGTTGCCAGGCGCTTGCCCAGACGTACGCGTTCGTTATAAACCAGCAAATGGGGAGAGGTGTAACAGGCTGTGGTATAGCCGGCATTTTCGAGGATTGCCGAAAGCATGGTGACCGTGGAGCCCTTGCCATTGGTGCCGCCAACGGTGATGACCCGGGAGTCCGGGAAGCTGATATCAAGCCTGGACGCCACATCAGCAATACGATCAAGCCCCAGCTCGATGTTGCTCGGATGACACTGCTCCAGGTACTCAAGCCATTGTTCGAGGTTCAAGCAATACTCCCGATTTTGCATAACCCGCTGAAAGGCGTCAGGGATGCTCCAGCCCTGCAGAAGCTGCAGCATGACGATACATCAATTTTCCGATCAGGGAAGCAATACGTTCCCGCAAATGCTTGCGGTGAATGATCATATCGATGGCGCCATGCTCCAACAGGAATTCGCTACGCTGGAAACCTTCCGGCAGTTTTTCCCGTACCGTCTGCTTGATCACATCCTGGCCGGCAAAACCGATGAAGGCATTGGGTTCAGCTATGTTGACGTCTCCCAGCATGGCCAGACTGGCAGATACTCCACCGTAAACCGGGTCGACAAGGACAGAAATATATAACAGGCCCTGCTGCTTCATTTTCTCCAGTGCGGCAGAGGTTTTGGCCATCTGCATGAGAGATATCAAGGCTTCCTGCATGCGGGCTCCACCACTGGTGGCAAAGCATACAAGGGGCAGTTTTTCCTCCAGGCAACGATTAACAGCGCGAGTGAACTTTTCTCCCACAACCGCCCCCATTGAGCCGCCGATAAAGCCGAATTCAAACGCTGCAGCTACCACCCGCTGACCGGCAACCGTGCCCTGCATGACGACCATGGCGTCTTTTTCACCCGTAGCCTTGGTAGCTGCCGCCAGACGATCACGGTATTTTTTCAGGTCGCGGAATTTCAGAACATCCTGTGGCTCGATGTCGGCACCGATCTCCTGCCGATTTTCATGATCCAGAAAAATATCCAGGCGGCGGCGTGCTGAAATGCGCAAATGATGATCGCATTTCGGACAGACATCCAGGTTTTCCAGCAGGCTGTCCCGATATAACACCGCATCACAACGTGGGCACTTCTTCCAGAGACCTTCCGGTATGCTTCGACTTTTCCCGGCATCATTACCGCGGCCTACGGAAGGGAGTATTTTGTTTATCCAGCTCATGGTATCAGTTGTCAGTCCCGCGGGTTTCTAGTCAAATTCTGATCAGGCATCCATCGCATCGCGCATCTGGCGAATGATGCCGATATGCGCCTGCAATTCTTCAGGGCTATACTGCCTGCCCTTTTCCAGTTCTGCAATTTTGCTGACCAGTGCACTGCCAACCACGACAGCATCGGCCAGTTCACTGATCTGACGAGCGGTGTCTACATCCTTGATGCCGAATCCTACACCTACTGGCAACGTGGTATTGGCCCGCAGGCGAGCCAGGTTCTCCCTGACCGAATCCATATCCATATGTCCTGCACCGGTCACTCCCTTGAGGGAAACGTAGTAGTAATAACCACTGCTCAGCGCACAGATGCGTTTTGCCCGCTCTTCAGATGTTGTCGGTGCCACAAGAAAAATACTGTCCATCGCCGTGGCATCGAGAATCACTTTCAGATCATGAGACTCTTCAGGAGGCATGTCGACGATCAGGACGCCGTCCACGCCTGCGGCGACAGATGCATCCACAAATTTCTGGTAACCCATGCATTCAACCGGATTCAGGTAACCCATTAACACCACCGGTGTTTCCTGGTCAGTTTCCCGGAAACGGGCAACGGTGGCCAGCACATCCCGCAGACTGGTGTTATTGGCCAGGGCACGTTCCACGGCACGCTGAATGACCGGGCCATCCGATGAGGGATCAGTGAAAGGAAAACCCAGTTCGATAATATCCGCTCCATTAACAACCAGTGCCTGCATCAGTGCCAGAGTGAGATCAAGATCCGGATCACCGGCTGTCAGGTAGGGAATCAAGGCCTTGCGCCCTTCAGCCTTCAGCTTGTCAAAACATCCTGAAATTCTGCTCATTAGTGTTTCCTGTTAAACCTCTATGCCTTCAATCTCGGCGACAGTATGCATGTCTTTGTCACCACGCCCGGAAAGGTTCACTACAATGATGTGGTCTTTCGGCAATTTGCCGGCCTCTTTCATTACCCAGGCGATGGCATGACTGGATTCCAGTGCCGGTATGATGCCTTCCATACGGGTCAGGAAGCGGAACGCCTCAAGCGCTTCGTCATCGGTGACAGCGGTATAGGATGCCCTGTTATTATCCTTGAGCCAGGAATGTTCCGGTCCTACCCCAGGATAATCCAGGCCGGCAGAAATGGAATGGGTATCCAGTATCTGGCCATTCTCGTCATTCATGAGGTAGGTGCGGTTGCCATGCAGCACGCCTGGCTGACCAGTGCTCAGGGGAGCCGCGTGCCTGCCTGTGGGCAGTCCCAGGCCTCCGGCCTCAACACCTACCATGGCTACGCTTTCATCCTGGATAAAAGGATAAAACAGACCAATGGCATTTGACCCACCACCCACACAGGCCACCAGGGTATCAGGCAGCCTGCCAGTCATCTCAAGACACTGTTCACGCGCTTCCCTGCCTATCACGCTCTGGAAGTCCCGCACCAGCATTGGATAGGGATGGGGACCGGCAACTGTGCCGATGATGTAATAGGTATTATCCACGTTGGTGGCCCAGTCCCGCAGCGCCTCGTTCATCGCATCTTTAAGGGTCCGCGAACCGGAATCCACACCCACGACATTCGCCCCCAGCATTTTCATGCGATACACGTTGGCGGACTGACGCTTGATGTCTTCAGTGCCCATGTAGACATGACACTCCAGTCCCAGCCTGGCAGCCACAGTGGCAGACGCTACACCGTGTTGTCCTGCTCCTGTTTCAGCGATGATCCGGGTCTTGCCCATGGCCTTGGCCAACAGGGCCTGGCCTATGGTGTTGTTTACCTTGTGGGCACCGGTATGGTTCAGGTCTTCACGCTTCAGGTAAACCTGGGCGCCGCCGAGGGCCTGAGTGACACGTTCGGCAAAATAGAGTGGTGATGGACGACCGACATAATGCTTGAGGTCATAATCAAACTCTGCCCAGAATGCCGGATCCTGTTTCAATTCAGCGTATTTACGGTTGAGTTCCTCCAGAGCAGGCATCAGGGTTTCCCCGACGAAAATACCGCCATAGGGACCAAAGTGGCCATGCTCATCAGGACCATTGAAATCAGATGTGCGTTGTTTGATGTCTGACACGTCTTGCCTCTGTAGATTTACCTGATAAAAAATAAATAAAAAAGATCTGCCGTTGCATCACCTTGCCCTTTAACGCGGCAAACCCGATGCCTTCTTCCGGCCAACAGCTTTTACAAAATCCTGCATCAGCGCATAAGACTTGATGCCCGGACGCTCCTCCACACCTGATGCCACATCCACAGCCCAGGGCCTTACCTGTTTTATGGCTTGCCTGACATTGTCAGGATTCAGTCCGCCGGCCAGGACCAGATGCCGGTGAATCTCCAGACCTTCAAGCAGTGTCCAGTCAAATGTTTCGCCTGTCCCGCCTGCTTTGTTTGGGTGCCAGGTATCAACAAGGATGCCATCGGCATCGGCAAATTCTGCCGCTTTTACAGGAAGATCCTCTGCCTGCTTGACACGCAGGGTTTTCCAGAAAGGCTTGCCGAAGGACTGGCAGAACGCCAGTGATTCACTGCCGTGAAACTGCAGGATATCCAGCGGCACATCATCCAGTATGTCTTCAATGAAGGCTGCCTGGGCATCCACGAACAAGCCTACCAGCAAGGCCTTGCCATGCACTTCAGCGGCGATCTCACGCGCCTGCTCCTGGCTGACAAATCGGGGACTGCCCGGGTAAAACAACATGCCAATGGCATCCACACCCAGACCAACAGCAGCCCGGGCATCTTCGGCCCTGGTGAAGCCGCACATTTTTATTTTTATGTCCGTATTTTCACTCATAAGAGCATTCCTGCCAGGCTGTTTTTTCAATCCAACCTGACCACAATTCTGCTACCTGGGCGATGAACCTGCGAATTCCGGAGGGATAGTGATACCCGTTTCCCGGCGATGATGTGTCAGCGCGCAATTCTATCAAAAGCTGGCCCGTTCGCCTATATCCGCCTTTATCCAGGGACCGGTAATTTACAGGCCAAAGGGGGGATAAACCGGGTCTACCGGCACCAGGAATTCTTCAGGATAGCGAACTGACACCAGGTACAGACCATGCGGAGGTGCTGTCACACCTCCTTGAGTACGGTCCCGAAGGTCGAGCAGATCACCTGCCCATGTTGCAGGCTTGCGCCCTTCCCCAATATCAATAAGAACACCGGCAATATTGCGCACCATGTGAAGTAGAAACGCATTGGCCTGGATATCAATACAGACAAAGTCTTTCCGGCGGTTCACCCGGATCTCTTCGACGAAACGCATTGGCGTTGAAGACTGACAGGCGGCCCCCCGATATGAGGAAAAGTCATTTTCGCCCAGCAAGGCCTGGGCAGCCTCGTGCATGGCATCAGCATTCAACGGAAAATGATGCCGGGTCACCAGTCCATTCAAAATGGCCGGTTTTAAGGGATTATTGTAAATAACATAGCGATAACGACGGGCGGTTGCCGAAAAACGGGCATGAAAGTCATCGCTGGCCTGCCTAGCCCACCGTATGGATACCGTGTCCGGCAGCATGGAATTGGCCCCCATCAACCAGGCTTTTTCCGGTCTGGGATGCGGCGTTTCGAAATGAACAACCTGGGCCGTGGCATGCACTCCGGTATCCGTGCGCCCGGCACAGGCAAGAGAAACTGGGTGATCCGCAATGCCGGAGAGAACCTGTTCCAGGGTTTCCTGGACAGTGACCGCATTTGGGGATTTCTGGCTTTGCCAGCCATTGAAGCAACTGCCGTTGTATTCAATGCCAAGCGCGATACGCACAGGAGCAGCCCGGGGTTCGTCAGGTGGACCAGTCACCTAGGACTGGCCCCATTTCTCCAGCAGTTTTTGGGCTTCTGCAACCTGATCACCATTTCCTTCGGCAATCACTTCATTGAGAATTTCTCGCGCACCTTCCAGATCACCCATGGCTTCATAGGCAACGGCAAGATCAAGTTTGGTGGAGGATTCATCCCTGTCGCTGATCGGCTCATCGCCATCTTCATCTGACTCGAACAGGCTGTCATCGATTTCAATACTGCCCAGATCGAGATCATCATCCAGAGAAATTTCATCAGCCCCGATTTCCTCGGCTTCAGCATCAATTTCATCCAGCGCAGCTGCCAGGGGATCCACTTCCTCACGGGTTGGTGTGGATGGGGTGGCTACTGCTGGTTCCGGCTCGTCATGCAGACCGATATCATCGATGACAAAAGCACCATCATCAGAGTCCTCGTCCTCAACTTCCGCATCTGCCGCCACCTCAACAGGCTCGGGCGAATCGAAAGTAAACGTTTCCAGATCGGCCTCTGTTTCCTCGGCGGCCCCGGATTCAGGAGCACTTTCCTCAAAGGAAGAAATCGAGCTGACATCAAAATCAAAGGTTTCGACATCATCTTCCGCTTTTTCTTCGGCAACCTCAGCAGGCGCCTCAGGCGTGTCTGCCAGGTCGAAGTCAAACGATTCCATATCAGCACTGTCATCGTCGGACAAATCCGCGTCAGCAGTTTGTGCTGTGCTGCTGTCATCTGACGCATCCAGAGAGAAGTCGAAGGACTCAATATCAGCTCCATCTGAGTCACCAGCGACGTTTTCAGCGGCGGCAGCTTCAGCTGGTGTATCCAGATCGCCCAACTCAAAATCGAAGGTTTCGGTATCATCCGCTTCCACGGCTGTTTCAGCGACCTGTTCTTCAGCCCCTCCGGTTTCAGTTGAAACCGGTTCAGCATCTACAACAATGGCTTCTGCTGTATCGTCTTCTGCGTCAGATTCTTCTGCGTTATCACCCAGTCCGGCAAAATCTCCAAAATCGAAATCATCTTCAGTTGCTTCACTGCTTGCCACTTCGGATTCTTCAGCCCCGGCAATTTCATCCATATCGAAGACATCGGCATCCAGACTCTGCTCATTCGGGACTGCAACACTTTCCGTTGCCTCCTGGTCAGCTGAGTCTTCCTCGTCTTCAAAATCAAAATCGCCCAGGCTGACGTCTGCTTCTACAGCCTGTTCATCATCAGCCCCGGCAGACTCATCACCAATCAGGTCGTCAAGGTCGACGATGGTTTCTTCCAGTAGTTCTTCAGTATCCGCTTCATTTTCCAGCGATTCAGCGACAGCCTCGGATCCGGAGTCTAATGCTGATGTCTCCCAGTCGTCTTCCTCGCCTAATTCAGCAATCAGCTCCTCGTCGTCATTGTCGTCCTGATCATCCGCGAGCGCCTCAGCGTCATCATCTTCAAAGCCATCATCAATGAAGGCAAATTCCTCTTCATCTTCATCATCATGATCGCTTTCATCACTGCTCAGGCTTTCTTCGTCCTGGGCCAGGTCGTCTTCTTCATCAGCATCTACAGCATTTTCGATGTCGTCACCCAGGTCCTGATCCTCTGACACAGGGACTTGCGCCACTTCATCTGCATCGGCATCGGAACTGGAGCGGCCAAACAACCCTTTCAGTTTGCCCAGCAGTCCACCACCGGCATCTTCAACCGGCAGTTCTTCGACCACAATGGCGTCGGCCACTTCATCGTCGACATCGTCACTTTTGGTAAACCTGGCCTTCAGGGCTGCCAGAAAGCCCAGGGAACCCGCCTCGTCAGGTGTCGCCTGGACTTCCGGCGAATCTGCGAGTGCCGCCCCGCCTATTTCAAAGGCTTCCATTTCTTGCTGGGCAGCACGACCCCGCCAGACCAGGAATCCGACCACGAGCAGGATAAGGCCTACCAGTGACCCGAGCAGCACCATGGTATTTTCCAGCAAGGCACTGAATTTACCCAGAAGGGAGTTGTCAGCAGCTGGCGGCGGCTCAACCGGCGCCGGAGCCTGTTCCTGCTCCTGGCTGCCAGCCTGTGCTTCCGCTTCGGCCCGCTGCGCCAGGTCACTTTGCATTTGGGCCAGGCGTTCATCCTGCATGGCTATGATGTTCTGGAGTATCTCTATCTGTTCTTCCAGCTCAGCATAACGGGCTCTGAGCTCCTGATTTTCGAGCCTGGCCCTGTCGAGATTTTCCTCGCTGATTGCCAGTTGATTTTCCAGTGCGGCGATAGTGGATGCCAGATCGTTGTCACCATCCAGCGATTCGGTGCCGGCATCCCCGCTAAGGATTGTCAGCTCATCAGTCCCCTGCTGGTCCGCCCCCGTATTGTCGGTGTTGAATACCAGAGGCTGGCTGGTCGAGGCCTGGTTTTGCAGGGCGATCTGCCTGACCGCCTGCGCCTGATCGATACTGCGGATGTCCTCTACAGCCGGGATGCGTAAAATCTGGCCGACACGAATCAGATTGATATTGTCATTGGTAAAGGCCTCTGGATTGGCCCGTTGTATGGCCAGCATGGTTTGCTCAACCGTGACCGAAGTGTCTGGCCGGTTTGCTGCCGCAATGCCGTACAAGGTATCGCCCGCTTCAACGGTGACATCTTCCGGAGCATCCGGCGCTGAAACAGGCTCTTCATCGGACTCTTCAAAGGCCACTACCGACTCGGCAACGGGTTCTGGCTCAGTAATGTCAGGCTGGGCGGCGGGAGCAGGTTCTTCAGCAACCTCAGGCGCTTCTTCTACCGCCTCTTCCTCTCCCATTTCTTCCGCTACCGCCTCTTCCTCAACGGCAACGTCCTCGGCGACATCCTCAATGATGTTTTCATCGATGGTTTCCTGCGCTCCGGCGTCCTCCCCGGCAGATTCCACCACTGTTGAAACAGCAGACTCTTCCTGTGCAGGAGGCTCCAGCGTGGCAAAGGTCTGAGGCTCAGGAGCAGGTGTCGGTACTGGTGCAGGGTCTCTGGCAGGAGCGGGTGTCTCCGGCACATTGACCGGGGTAGTCTGGGGTTGATCGCTGATAAAGACGGGCAGATCGATCAGCGCGGTGTAATCCCGCATCAGGCGACCATTGGGCCACCTGACGCTGATCACCATATTCAGGAAGGGTTCGACAACCGGCTCTGCACTGGTAATGTGCAAAATACCGCGCTCACGATCGAGCACTTCCACATCCAGGATAACATTGTCGATCAGGCCTACACGGTCAATCCCTGCCCGTTCAAAATCCTCAAGACCGCCCATGGCTGTGAGAATCTGGTTTTCGCTCAGGCCATCCAGCCCCAGCATCTGTATCGTTGCATCCAGAGGCTCATTAAGGCTGGAATTGACGGTCAAATCCCCCAACCCCAACGCAAACAGGTTGCCGGAATGGATACATCCGGCAACCAGGCCAATTGCGGCAGCAAGCTTTCTACATCTGGCCAGCATAAACCACCCTGTCAGTTGTACTTTGGACCTTCTGTAAATTACAGAAACTTTTTTAAGAAACTGCCGCAAGTATTCATTATAAATAGTCTTTTATCAATAGCTCAGCTATCTGGATTGAGTTAAGTGCAGCACCTTTTCGCAAATTATCTGACACAATCCACATATTCAGGCCATTGGGGTGGGAAATATCACGACGAATACGTCCTACCCAGACCTCATCATGGTCTGTTCCCTGCCCGATAGGTGTCGGATAACCACCGTTTTCACGGGAATCCATCACTTTCACGCCAGGAGCCTTCTCCAGCAGTGCCCTTGCCTCATCCTCGGTAATTTTATCCACAGTCTCAATATGAACAGCTTCCGAGTGCGAATAGAACACTGGCACGCGAACACAGGTCGGGTTGACCAGGATATTGTCATCTTCAAAGATTTTCTTGGTCTCCCAGACCATTTTCATCTCTTCCTTGGTGTAGCCGTTATCCATGAACACATCAATCTGGGGCAACACGTTGAACGCAATCTGGCGCGGGTATACCTTGGGTTCCACTTCCTTTCCGTTCATCAGCTTAGCTGTCTGGCCAGCCAGCTCATCGATCGCCTCTTTGCCGGTGCCGGAAACAGACTGGTAGGTTGCCACATTGATACGACTAATGCCCACGGCATCCTTGATGGGCTTCAGGGCTACCAGCATCTGGATGGTGGAACAGTTCGGATTGGCAATGATGTTCCTGTTGGTGTACTGGGCCAGAGCCTGGGGATTGACTTCCGGAACGATCAGCGGAATATCTTCCTCGTAACGAAACTGCGAGGTGTTATCAACCACCACACAGCCAGCCTCACCGGCTTTTGGCGCGTATACGGCAGACACACTGGCACCTGGCGAAAAAAGCCCGATCTGCGCCTTGCTGAAATCAAAATCTGCAAGATTTTCAACAGGATACTGTTTATTCTTAAACGTGATTTTCTCGCCTGCACTGCGCTCACTGGCCAGCAAATACAGGTTGTTCACTGGAAAATTACGTTGTTCGAGAATGTTCAGCATGGTACGGCCGACAGCGCCGGTAGCGCCAACAACAGCCACATCGTATAACTTGCTCATGGTTTACCTTCTATACACGCCCCTTAGGGCATAAATCTATACAAATCTGATAGTTAGTTGCCAACCTGGGAAAACAACCAGGGGGCTTTTTCCTGCCACTGTGCTTCAAAACCGGAAATCGCTTCCTCGTTCTGCAGGGTCAGGGAGATATCATCCAACCCGTTGAGCAGAACATTCTTGCGAGAATCCTCGATATCAAAGCTTATTTTCTCACCATTGGGCTTGGTGATGGTCTGGGACGCCAGGTCCACGACCAGACGATACCCTTCCTGTGCCTCGGTTTCCCTGAACAGCTGGTCAACAGTGCTTTCATCGAGCACGATCAGCAAAATGCCGTTCTTGACACAGTTGTTAAAGAAAATATCGGCAAAACTTGGCGCAATGACACAGCGAAAACCGTAGTCATCCAGTGCCCACGGAGCATGCTCACGGCTGGAACCGCAACCAAAGTTTTCGCGGGCCAGCAATATGCTTGCACTCTGGTAACGTGGCTGATTCATCACAAAATCTGGATTCAGGGGACGGCCGGAACAATCTGCGTCAGGCAGACCCTTGTCCAGGTAACGCGCCTCGTCAAACAGGTTCTTGCCAAAACCGGTACGTTTGATGGATTTCAGGAACTGCTTGGGAATGATGTAATCAGTGTCCACATTCGCCCTGTCCAGGGGCAGTACCAGCCCATCTTCAGCTATAAACTTCTTCATGTTTGTTCTCTAACTATATGTTATTTAATGTAATTCAACGTCTCTTACGTCAACAAAATGACCAAATACTGCTGCAGCAGCGGCCATTGCCGGGCTTACCAGGTGGGTACGACCACCGAAGCCCTGGCGACCTTCAAAATTCCGGTTGGACGTGGAAGCGCAATGCTCGCCCTCACCCAACTGGTCAGCATTCATGGCCAGACACATGGAGCAGCCTGGCTCACGCCATTGCAGACCGGCTTCAACAAAGATCTTGTCCAGCCCTTCCTGCTCAGCCTGCGCTTTTACCAGCCCGGAACCTGGTACAACCAGTGCTTCCTTGATGGTGGATGCCACTTTACGACCTTTGACCACAGCGGCGGCAGCCCGCAGATCTTCTATGCGGGAGTTGGTGCAGGAACCTATGAAAACGCGATCCAGCCTGATGTCCTGGATGGGCGTACCGGCAGACAGCCCCATGTATTTGAGTGCCTGGGCATAATTGCTCCGGCGAGCTTCACTGGGAGCATCTGCAGGGTCAGGGATATTGCCGGTAACCGGTGCCACCATTTCCGGGGAGGTACCCCAGCTGACCTGAGGCTCAATATCTGCAGCTTCCAGCTCAACAACGGCATCAAAATGGGCATCTTCGTCACTTTTCAGGTCCTTCCAGGCTGCCACAGCCATTTCCCACTGAGCGTCAGAGGGAGCAAAAGGACGCCCTTTGACATAGTCGATGGTTTTGTCATCAACCGCCACCAGGCCAGCGCGGGCACCCGCTTCGATCGCCATGTTGCAGATGGTCATCCGGCCTTCCAGGGAAAGCGAACGGATGGCTTCGCCACCAAACTCGATGGTGTAGCCGGTGCCGCCAGCAGTGCCGATTTTGCCGATAATGGCCAGAACCACGTCTTTGGCTGTTACGCCGTTCTTGAGCTGGCCATTGACCTTCACCAGCATGTTTTTCGCTTTTTTGGCGACCAGACACTGGGTAGCCAGAACATGCTCGACTTCGGAGGTGCCGATGCCATGTGCCAGGGCGCCCAGCGCACCGTGAGTGGACGTATGGGAGTCACCACACACGATAGTCATGCCAGGCAGGGTTCTGCCCTGCTCAGGCCCGATAACATGAACGATACCGTGACGGTTGTCATCGATATGAAATTCGTTGATGCCGAATTCAGCACAGTTGCTGTCAAGGGCTTTCACCTGGATCTTGGAGACAGGGTCAACAATCCCCTCAACCCCGCGAGAACGCTCATCCGTTGTCGTCGGCACGTTATGATCCGGGGTCGCCATATTGGCACCGGACCGCCAGGGTTTCCGGTTTGCCAGGCGCAGCCCCTCGAAGGCCTGCGGCGAGGTCACTTCATGAAGGAAATGCAGATCGATATAAATCAGGGATGTTCCATCGTCCAGGTTCTTGACCAGGTGACTGTCCCACAATTTGTCGTATAAAGTTTTTCCTGCCATTACATTTCTCTTAATTTTCTGAATGTTAAAAGGATTTCTTAAAGTTAGTATTAAAGTTTGTTTAATTCTTTCAGGGCTTTTGGGCCGGTATTATGGGGGTCCCAGATACCACATCCGCGTTCTGGGCCCGGTGCCGCAGAAAGTGATCCATCAGGACGATGGCCATCATGGCCTCGGCAATGGGGGTGGCCCTGATACCCACACAGGGATCATGTCGTCCTGTGGTCACCACGTCCACGGCATTGCCGTGAATATCCACACTCTGCCCCGGTATCCGGATGCTGGATGTGGGCTTCAGGGCTATATGGGCGGTAATGTCCTGGCCTGAGCTGATCCCACCCAGAATGCCGCCGGCATTGTTGGAGTGAAAGCCTTCCGGACTGATCAGATCCCGGTGCTGCGTCCCCTTTTGAACCACGGACTCAAAACCCGCGCCGATTTCCACCCCCTTCACGGCATTGATACTCATCAGGGCATGGGCCAGTTCCGCATCCAGACGGTCAAAGATCGGCTCGCCCAAACCTGGCGGTACTCCTGTGGCCACGACACTGATCCGGGCGCCAATGGAGTTGCCTTCCTTGCTCAGCTCGCTCATATAGGCTTCCATTTCCGGGACCCTGGCCGGATCAGGGCAGAAAAACGGGTTGTTGCCCACTTCATTCCAGTCCACCAGCTCGGCCTTGATCGGCCCCAGCTGGGACAGATAGCCGCGTATCACAATGCCCACCGTCTCCAGAAGATACTTCTTGGCAATGGCACCGGCGGCCACACGCATTGCCGTTTCCCGGGCTGAGGAACGTCCACCGCCACGATAATCCCGG
>Ga0181593_10001567_pt1 | contig 20822 bp, 17 predicted proteins | sample 071ome_19_FD_133756 | JGI IMG/M metagenome (GOLD analysis project Ga0181593, IMG submission 133756) | Coastal salt marsh microbial communities from the Groves Creek Marsh, Skidaway Island, Georgia - 071413AT metaG (megahit assembly) | ecosystem: Environmental > Aquatic > Marine > Intertidal...
CACATCGCCAGGGTACGCCACCCTCATCCTCCATCACCAAGATTCAACTATAGCTCCACGGTAAGTTGGTAGAAGCTAAGTCGGTTCGCTCGCTTCTTCATGGTTACGTAAAACGTGGAATAACCACCCGGGTGTCCGAGGGCGTGTTTCGCCTAACGAACCGCAGTTTGATAGCAGTTGGTTTGCCTACAAAAAATGAACCGTCCGGCGCGACAACGCCGAACGGTTCTAATCTTTCACCAGTGGAGGCAGAAGTATCAACTCGTGATCAGTCTGGTCGACAACACGAGAAAACTTCAATTTCTAATGCCCCCACTCATTTGCGCCGGGATTTGTTGAGTAGCACCGCACTTCCCAGCTTCCCCCCTAAACCCCGATGAATGCGGAGAGAGGAGGTCGTTGTGTGGCAAGCAGCCCGTCTGTTATGAGCTTCATTGCCACTGAAGCGAGTGATGAAACTTGCCCTCAGTGGCCGTGATTTTATCGGAATCACTCGATTCCGTCTACTCCCATCTTATCATAAGTGAGAAATCATCATGGCCACTTCCGGCTTGCGGGGGCCATTCCCCCTTACCGATTCAAGTATCGATACCAATGTGACGAAGGTATCACCTGGCGCTTATGCGCTCGGGAATGTGGATCAACAAAAAACGTTTCGGATCGCTTATGTCGGCCGTTCCTACGTTGACGTTAATGACAGGCTCCACGATCATGTAGGAAAATACACATCCTTCAAGTACGAATACTATACATCTCCCGCTAAAGCGTATGAGAAGGAATGTAGATTGTATCATGACTTTTCGCCTCCAGATAATGACGTCCATCCAGCTCGTCCTTCTGGCAGTATGAAATCTTGCTCCGTTTGCGGCAGATAAAGGCGTTTGTCGGGAACGCCCGCATTCTCTACCGAGAAAGCGGGCGTTTTTTTTTGGAAACAGGTCGATAAACCAAAACTAACCAGACAGTTTCGGGATCAATCTCTCGATCATCCCGAGGCATTGATCCAGCTGATCCAAGGTGACGAATTCGTCCGGCTTATGGGCCTGCTCGATCGAGCCGGGGCCACAGACCACCGTGTCGATGCCCACGGCCTGGAACAGCCCGGCCTCGGTACCGAAGGACACGACTTCCGAGGCGTTCTCTCCGGTCAGCGCCATGGCGAGCGCGACCGCCTCGGACTCCGTCATCGGCTCAAGCCCGGGTATCTCGCCGATGACATGGGTCACGATCGAGGCATCCGGCGAGACCGCGCGCATTCTCGGCAACAGCTCCTCGGCGGCGTAGCGGCGGATCGTGCTGAGCGCGAAATCCGCGTCATCGCGGTTGACCGGTCGCATCTCCCAATCGAGAGAACAATGTCGGGGGATAACGTTCCGCGCGATCCCGCCCTCGATGACACCGGTTTGGATCGTCGAATAGGGCGGCTCGAAGCGACTGTTCGCCGGCGCGCGCCCTTTCAATACTTCCTGTGTTTCCAGCAGCTTACCGATAAAGCGGGCGGCGTATTCGATCGCGTTGACCCCTTGGTCCGGCAATGAGGCATGACCCTCGAGGCCGGTGAATTCCGTCGTGTATTCATGGCCGCCCTTGTGCCCCTCGATGATCCGCATCTCCGTCGGCTCGCCGATGATGCAGACCTTGGGGCGCCTCCCGGTGGCGACCAGGGCCTCCAGCATCCGCCCCACGCCAAGACAGCCGACCTCCTCGTCATGGGTGAAGGCCAAATGCACGGGACGGGTGAGCCGGCTCTCGGCGAACCGCGGCGCCATGGCGAGCGCGGCGGCGATAAACCCCTTCATGTCGCAGGCCCCGCGCCCGGTGATGGTCTCGCCATCGTCGCGAGCCTTGAAAGGATCGCCGGTCCAGGGCTGGCCCGCGACCGGGACCACGTCGGTATGCCCTGATAGCACCACGCCGCCGTCGACATCCGGTCCGATCGTGGCGAAGAGATTGGCCTTGGCCCCGGTCTCGTCGCGAGTCACCTCGAGCCGCGCGCCAAGCGCCTCCAGCCGATCGGCGCAAAAGTCGATCAGCGCCAGATTTGAATCCGACGAAACCGTCGGAAATCCGATGAGGTCGCCCAAGAGCGACCGGGTTTGTTCGAGTTCCACGTGCGGCATGTTCGGCACCTAGTTTCGGTTGCCGCCACGATGCTAGGCTCCGGCGGCACAATCAAGCCGAGAGATCAGATGCGCGACATTCTCATTCTTACTGAACAAGATCTGCGGGCCTGCGTCAGGATCGACTCGGACGCCATCCGAGTCGCCGAGGACGCTTTTCGCGCGCTTTCCAGTGGGACGGTGATCATGCCGCCCATCATGTCGGTGGAGGTACCGGACATTCATGCCGAGATGGATATGAAAACCGCCTATATTCCGGGCTATGCCGGTTTCGCGCTCAAGGTCGCGTCGTCATTCGGCAATAACGCGGCGCTGGGGTTACCTAATCTGAGCGGTCTGATGATGCTGTTCTCGGCCGAAACCGGATTACTCCAGGCCATGTTGCTGGATAACGGCTACCTGACGGCGGTTCGCACGGCGGCGGCGGGCGCGGTGGCGGCGAAACATCTTGCTCCGGAAGGTGTCGAGACCGTCGGGGTCCTGGGCACGGGAGAACAAGCGCGCCTACAAGTCGAGGCCGCGCTTCTCGTTCGGCCGTTCTCGCGGGTACGGGTTTGGGGACGAGACAAGGCCAAGGCCGAGGAATGCACCACCCAACTTCGGGCCCTCGGCCTTGACGCGCGCGCCGAACCCGAGGCCGAACGGGTGGTCCGCGAAAGCCAGTTGGTCATTACGGCGACGGCGGCCCGGGAACCGATTCTGAAACGTGACTGGCTGCATCCTGGTCTGCATATAACCGCGATGGGGTCCGACTTCAGCGGCAAGCAGGAACTCGAGCCCGCCGCGCTTGCCGCCGCCGATCTCTATGTAGTGGACCGGTTGACGCAATGCGCGACGCTCGGCGAGCTGAGAGGCGCGCGCGAGGTCGGTTTGATGGCGGATGACCCGCCGGAGCTCGGCGATGTCGTCTCGGGGAGCGTCCGGGGGCGGCGCGCGCCGACGGATATCACGATCGCCGATCTAACCGGTACCGGAGCGCAGGACACCACCGTCGCGACCTTGGCGCTGGAGGTGGCGCGACAAGCCGGTTTGGGGAGTGTTATCCAGGGTTGAGCCAAATGGCGTCGACGAGACCCCACGTGCCGTTCGTCCCCTTCAAGCTTGCCGTCGCCAGGGCGGCTGTGCGGAGAGAGTGTCGCTTCCCTCCCCCGCGCCCTTGCGAAGGCAAGGGCTTTTGCCGTGATGGTCGATCAAGCGGGAGATTTCCGAGCGGATCGATCGCTCGTCGCTCGCCAACGCCGGCGGCAAGAGCCCTGACCTGCGTCAGGGCGACGATGGAGAGAGGGTCGCCTCCAAGCCCCGTCGCCCTTGCGAAGGCAAGGGCTCTTGCCGTGAACGTCGGTCACGCGGGAGCTTTTCAAGCCTCAAGCGCATGAAAAATACGGTAGCTTGCCTTCACCAGGGCGACGGTAAACAGGCATCATGGCGTGAGTCTTCACTACCGCAACTCGGTATGAGCCCCGCCTGGCGTCGCGGTCAGCCCGCGGCCAGTCGCGGCAGCACGAAGACCTCGGCATCCGGCGGGATCTCGCGATACCAGTCGTCGCGGAAGATCTGGCCGTCGATGGACACCGCGACACCCTGCTCCAGATCATCGGCGAGCCTTGGGAACCGCTCTTCCAGGACGGAAAGCAGTTCCCGGATGGTGCGCGCCTCGACCTCCAGTTCAGGCGAGCCGCCCGCCTTGGCCTTGAGCGAGCCGGAAAGCACGACTTTCGTCACGGGCCGCCTCCCCTATCCAGACTTACTCCGCCGCCAGCTTTCCCTCGCCGCGCGCCTCATCGATCGCCGCGCGGACCCGGGGCGGCGACATCGGCAAATGGGTCAGCCGCACGCCCGCCGCCGCCGAGACCGAGTTGGCCACCGCCGCCAGCGGCGGGACGATCGAGGTTTCCCCGACACCGCGCACGCCATAGGGATGGCCGGGATTCGCCACCTCGACGATCACCGTGTCGATCATCGGCAAGTCCGAGGCGACCGGTAGGCGATAGTCCAGGAACCCGGCATTCTGGAGCTTGCCGTCCTCGCCGTAGATATACTCCTCGTTCAGGGCCCAGCCGATCCCCTGGGCCGCGCCGCCCTGGAATTGTCCCTCGACATAGGATGGGTGAACCGCCTTGCCGGCGTCCTGGATCACGGTATAGCGCAGGATCTTCACCTGCCCGGTTTCCTGGTCCACCTCCGAGTCCACCAAATGGGTCGCGAAACTGACCCCCGCGCCATCGGCGTTGATCTCGGAATGCCCAGCGATCGGCCCGCCCGTGTTGCCCGCCTTGGCCGCGATATCGGCAAGCGAAAGCGGATCGAAGTCTCCGGCATTGGAGCCCGAGGGTTTGGCCTCACCGTTTTCCCAGACAACCGCGTCCTCCGGAATACCCCACATCTTCGCCGCCCGCTCGCAGAGCTTGACCACCGCGTCGCGGGACGCGGCGATGGTCGCCATGCCCGCCGAGAAGGTCACCCGGCTGCCCTCGGAGGTATCGTTGTACCCGAGCGAGGCGGTATCGGTGATGATCGCGCGCACCCGGTCATAGGGGATGCCGAGTTCCTCTGCCGCCATCAGACACATGGATGCCCGAGACCCGCCGATATCCGGCGTGCCCAGCGACAGGCCGATGGTGCCGTCCATCTGAACATTAAGCGACACACTGGTCTGGCCACCGAAATTGAACCAGAAACCGCAAGCCACCCCCCTGCCCTGGCCGGGCGCCAGCGGGGCGCTGTAATGGGGATGCGCCTTGGCGGCTTCCAAGGTTTCCACCAGGCCGATCGTGCCGAATTTCGGGCCATAGGCGGATTGACTGCCATTGCGGGACGCGTTCCTGAGGCGGAAATCGATCCGATCCATGCCGAGCTTGTCGGCGACCTCGTCGATCACGCTTTCCACCGCGAAGGTCGACATCGGCGCGCCGGGGGCTCGATACGCGGCCTGTTTCGGGCGGTTGACGATCACGTCATATCCGGAGACATGCAGGTTCTCCAGATCATAGCAGGCAAAGGCCGACATGGCGCCGAACTCGATCGGCGAGCCTGGGAAGGCCCCTCCCTGATAGCAGAGCTCGGCGGCTCCGGCGGTGATCCGCCCGTCCTTGGTGGCACCGACACGGACCTTCATCGCCGTGCTCGAGGTCGGGCCGGTCGCCTTGAAGACCTCGGCGCGGTCCATGACGATCTTGACCGGCAGGCCCGCCTTTTTTGAAAGCATGAGCGCGACCGGCTCAATGAAGACGGTGGTCTTGCCGCCAAAGCCGCCACCGATCTCCGACGCGGTCACGCGTAAGCGCGAAACCTCCATCCCGCAGAGTTGGGCGCAGGTATCGCGGACAACGAAATGCCCCTGGGTGCAGCACCACAACTCAGCCGATCCGTCCTGGGCGACGCTGGCCAGGCAGGCATGGGGTTCGATATAGCCCTGGTGGGTCGCCTCGGTCTTGAAGGAGCGTTCAACCACCACATCGGCGGCCTCGAAGCCCTTGGCGACATCGCCGTGACCGAGTTCCATGAAGCTCGCGATGTTGGAGGGCTTGGTTGGCGCCGGGTCCATGCCGCTGGTGATCATGTCCTCACGCAGTAGAGGCGCGTCGGGCGCCATCGCGGCCTCGACATCGGTCACGTGTGGCAGGACTTCGTAATCCACCTCGATAAGCGCGAGCGCGGCGTCCGCGGCCTCGACATCGACGGCGGCGATCGCGGCCACCGCGTGTCCCTCATAGAGCGCCTTGCCCTGGGCCAGACAATTCTCCAGCACGTCACGCAAGCTCCGCCGGACGGACCCAAAATCCGCCGCCGTCACCACCGCCTTCACTCCCGGCGCCGCCAGGGCCTTGGAGGCGTCTATTCCCTTGAACCGCGCATGCGCGTGCGGGCTACGCAGAACGCGCCCGACCAGCATGCCCGGGGCATAGAGATCGGCGCCATACTTCGCCCGGCCGGTTACCTTATCGACACCGTCCGGACGCGTGGGCCGCGTGCCGACAACCTTGAAGTCACGTTTCGAGGGTTTCGAGTCTTGATCCAACGGCATGATCGGGCCCTTTCGCGTCGACTAAATCGCCGACGACCTCACGGTTTCGCATGCCGCGAGTGTCACCTTCGCGCGGCGCTTCCGCAAGCCGAAAACCGTGGTTTGAACCCTATTGTGAAGGCGTGTTCAGCAGTTCCAGCACAAACGTGACATGGCCCATATAAAGGGGATGGCCATCAGCAGAACCATCGAGGTATTGCGAACCACGTTCATCATCGACAGGCGCCTAAAAGGTAAGAAAGACTTAACTTCATATTGCATCGCACAAAGGGTCAGTCAATGCGACCTAAATGGAAATCTCGTGATATTTCACGCTAACACATATATGCTGCTCTAGGATTTTGGCTTGAGATAGTGCAGCTCGTCCCCGGTTCATCCGACGCCATCCGGAACCGTGTAATAGAACTCCGCGATCATCGAGGAGAACCGCCAAACACCATTCACCCGGCGATAGATATCGTCGTAGCGGCCGCTTACCAGATAGGAGGTACCGAAACGGCCATAGCGCGCTTCCAGATAGCTGACGCCGGTTCCGCCGTCGCCGTCCACGTTGATCCGATGGCTATGAATGAATTGTTTGATATATAAGCGCTCCCGCTCACCCATGCCTCGAAACCCGGCGTCGATGGCCTGGCGACCGACATAGGTCGCGAGATAGCCGAGTTCCACATGGGCGTCGTCGGTGAACAGGTCGACGATCTCGTCGAATCAGCCGTCATTGATGCAGCCATGGTAGTCGTCGCGCAGACGGCGGATCTCATCCTTGTCCTCAAACAGACGAACCCGGCGTTCGAGCATGGCGAGGCGATCTGATTCGGTCATTTCGATCTCCGAGTATTTTCGCGCGGCGATTCTTCGAACGGGATTATCGTCGGGCCTGCGGTTATCGCGCCAGCAGTTGTTTCAGAGTCGTTCCAGCCCTCGCCAGGGCTTTGCCTCGGTCAAAGGTTTCAGCGCCCCGCAGGCAAGGATGAACATTGCCGTAGAGCGCGTCACCCTCGCCCGCGATCTGGAACATGCCCCGCTCCAGCAAAATCGTCGGGACTCCACATGACGCCGCGATCGCGGCAACCGCGTTATCCACCGAGACAACCAGATCCAGGCTGGAGATCAAGGCCGTCACCCGGTCCAACTCGTTGCGCTGATCCAGCCCTGGCGGGTCATGCACCGTGATGTTCCGCGAGGCGGACAGCGCCGCGATCTCCTCCCGCGCGTCGATATAGACAACGGACACATAGGACGCCTGGTCCGGCCCGAGAGACGTCACGACCGTTTCAAGATCGAAATAGAAATCCGCGCGCACGGCATCCGGGTCGCCCGAGCGCCAGGAAAGCCCGACTTTTGGTCGGTCGCCCAACGAGGCCAACCAATCCGACCAGAGCCGACGCTCCTCGGGATCCGCCTTGATATACCCGTCCGCGGGCGGCGGCCGTCCGTCCCCCACCCGGAACCGGCCCATGAGATCGCCGGCCAGGGTGTAGTGCGTCGGACGCAAGGTCTCGACGATCTCGTGATAGTCCCAAACCGGGCCGTCGCCTGGCTTTCGAATGACCGTGCGAGGGAAGAATTTGATATCGGGAAAAGAGCGCGACAATAGATCAAGGTTCCGGGCGTCGCATTCCACGACGACGGACGGCTTGATCCGCAGGAGATCCGGCAGGCAACTCAAGAACAGATACTCATCGCCGAGCCCCTGTTCGGAGCATACCATCAACGGCCCGTCTCGGGGTTCCGCCTCGCTCCATTCCGGAGGCAGGCCCACCCGCGGCAGTTCCTCGGGCAGGAAACGGCGTCGCTTGTAAAGCTCCCACCCCCGGGCGACATCGCCCAGCAGGAGCTCCCCGAACCCCGCCGACACCGCCAGATGGTGCGATTGAGGGTTGATGATCAGCCCTCGCCCGGCGGCGTCGAAGGCGCGTTGGAAACGGTACTCCCGGTTGGCGCAATCGCAGAAGATCAGATATCCCGCCAAAAGATCCGGGCGCAGGAGAATCGCCTTTCTGGCGGACGGCATTGCATCGGCGCCTTCGTCCTCGCGGCAGAGCCCGCTGGCATGGAGGCTCCAAGCCAGACCATCGCCAGGAGAGACGATCACGTTCCTGCGCGCGGTATCGATCCGCCCGTCCGAGGACGCCAGGACGCCGTAGGCATCGGCTCCTTCCGGCTGTACCAGAATCGCGCGTTTGAGTTCGCGACGCGCGTCCCTGGCCTCTCCGGTCTTCATCAAGGAACGAGCGAGCGCGACTTGGAAGCGCGCCTGGGGACCCGCCACGGCAACGGCATGGCGAAGCACGGCAACGGCTTCGTCATCCAGATCAAGGCGCCGGCAACATTGCGCCAAAACGAGCCGGTATTCGGGATTGTCCGGGGCCAGCCCAACCGCCACGCGGGCCGCTTCCAGGGCTTGTTCGTACCGCTCCATCTGCGCCAGGCACGCGGCGAGATTCTGCGCCGCCTCATGCATGGCGGGCTCAAGCCTGAACGCCGTCTCGAAGGAGGCAACCGCGTCGTCGAGATCCCCGAGACCCCGCTGAACCGCGCCGAAATGATTTCGAAAAGTCGCCGATTCCGGCCGCAACGTCACCGCGCGGTTCAAGAACTCCCAAGCCCGGGCGTCATCGCCGGTCTGATGAAGCAGCACGCCGTAGAGATCCAGGGTCTCTGGTTGATTCGGTTGCGCTTGTAGGATGAGCGCGTAGATATCAGCGGCTTCGGCCAGCCTGCCCGCTTGATGATGGGCCAAACCTTGTTGCAGGGCGTGGATCAACTCCTCGGCATTCGCGGGCGACTGACTTGGCATCGTGGAAGCAATCCCGGTCCGAGGTGTTCTTCACGCGGGTCTTAAATGGGAACAACCCGATACAGTGTAACCCATCGCCCTCCGCCCGGTAAGCCGCGCCCGCCGACGCCGACCGCCGCATCATCGGACGCGACAAGTTTGTTTGGAAACGATCCCGCGACGGGATACAATTCGCCGAGCGGATCAACGCCGAGGACTTCAATGGCGCCATCTCCCCATGGTTTCGAAAACTCCGGCGCGCGCCTCGTAAAGCCCATGCCACACCGGCCCCATGTCACGGTCCGGTCAGCGCCCCCCCGTCAAGGGCATGCGTAAAACAGCATGGTACTTTTGTTGGACCTTGAATTCTGCAACATAAAATCCGTGGAGCTCGCGTTTGAGCGGATCGGCGTGTCGGTAACGCTCGGTTCATCACGGAGCGATATCGACGCCGCCGATATCGTTGTCCTGCCCGGGGTCGGGTCCTTCAAAACGGCGATGGCGAGGCTCAACGACACAGGGTTGCCGGAGGCTCTGAGACGCCATGCGCTGGAGCGGCGGCGCCCCCTAGTCGGCATCTGCCTCGGCATGCAGTTGCTCGCCGATGCAAGTACCGAGCATGGCCGGCATCAAGGGCTCGGCATCATACCAGGCGTCGTTCGAAAGCTTACAAGCAGTGGCGCGGGAGACCGGGTGCCGAACATGGGATGGTCGGACTTGGCCATTCCCCGGGAAAACCCCTTCATCCCTAGGATGTTCGATGGCGAGGCCGCCTATTTCGCGCACAGCTATCACTTCATCCCCGAGGACGACGGTGACGTGGTCGCGACGATTACCCATGGAGACGGGCCGGTGACGGCGGTTGTCGCCCGTGACAGGATCATCGGCATGCAGTTTCATCCCGAAAAAAGCCTGGATGTGGGGCTGGAGATCTTGAAGGCCGTGATGGACGCGCCGGCGATGCGCGGCGACGTGGAACAAACACCGTGAACCGCCCGCGCCTCATCCCCCTGGTGCTTCTGAAGCAAGGCCTGGTGGTGCGAAGCTCCGGTTTCCAAACCCACCAGGCCATCGGCAACCCGATAAGCACGATCGGTCGGTTTTCTCATTGGAACGCGGATGAGTTGATCGTCATCGATATCAGCGACTCGGATTTCCATGATCTTCGGCGTGACGATCTGCAACAGCGCTATGCCGGGCAAACCGTCCTCGACGTTCTGGCCGAGATCACCAAGGTCTGCTTCATGCCGCTTACCTTCGGAGGACGGATTCGTACGTCGCGCGATATCGAGATGCGCCTGGGCGCCGGGGCCGACAAGGTCGCGATCAACACCGCCAGCGTCGATAATCCGGGCTTCATTCGTATCGCGGCGGAAAACTTCGGCAGCCAGGCCATTGTCGCCAGCATCGACGTTCTTCTTCACCCGGACGGCCGGCGAGAAGTGATGGTCGAGGCCGGAAAACGGGGAACCGGGTTCGCGCCCGCCGATTGGGCCCGCCGGGTCGAGGACCTTGGGGCCGGCGAGATACTGCTCAACTCGATCGACCGGGATGGCCAGGGCAACGGGTTGGATCTGGAACTGATCCAGGACATCACCGAGGCGGTCAATGTGCCGGTGATCGCGTGCGGCGGCGTCGGGCGTTATAAGCACTTGTCTCCGGCGATCACCCAAGCCGGCGCGAGCGCGGTGGCGGCGGCGAATATCTTTCATTTCTGTGAGTTGTCATACCCGACCGCCAAGCGCCACATGATCGACGACGGTGTTCCCTTGCGCCCGGTCAAGCTGAACAGCCGTTGGTTCCCGCGCGAGCCGATCTATGACGACGCGGCGGAGGATACACGCGTGGAGGCGCGCCTGACCCGCGCCGATAACAGCGACTTCGTGGCCGCGACACCGGGCCCGAGGCCGCCGATCCAGTGGTGCACCCAATGCCTGTATCCCTCGATCAGCGCGGCGCCGATGGAGTTCGACGACGACGGCGTCTGCACGGGGTGCAAGATGTCGGCCTTGAAGGACACGATCACGTCCCAGGAGTGGGATCGCCGCAAGGAACTCCTGCGCGACATCCTGGAGAGCAACCGATCCCACGACGGCTCGCGTCATGACTGCGTCATCGCGGTCAGCGGCGGCAAGGATAGTTGGTTCCAGATCCATGTGATCAAGAACGAACTCGGGCTGAACCCGCTCCTGGTCACCTATGACGGCAACAACTGGACGGAGGTTGGTTGGCGCAACCTCCTGCGCATGAAAGAGGTCTTCGGATGCGACCACATTGTCGTTTCGCCCTCGACCGATACGCTGAAGAAACTCAACCGTCTCGGCGTCGAGATTCTCGGCGACATGAGCTGGCATGCCCATGTCGGGATTACCACGGTTCCAGTTCGGGTCGCGGTGGAGAACCAGATACCGATCGTGATCTGGGGCGAGCACGGCTATCAGGACCTGTGCGGCCAGTTCGATCTCAACGACTTTCCGGAAATGAGCTATCGCGACCGGCTCGAACATTTCGCGCGGGGCTATGAGTGGAACTATTTCGTCGGTCGCGAGGAATTGGAGGAACGGGACCTCATCCACTGGCGGTACCCCTCGGATCAGGCGCTCCACGACCTGGATTGCCGAGGGATCTATCTCGGAAACTACGTTTTCTGGGACGCCAACCGGCATGTCGAGCTGATGATCGAGAAATACGGCTTCGAACTGCCGAAGGAACCCTTCGACCGGACCTATCGGCGCATGTCCAACCTGGACGACATGCACGAGAACGGCGCGCATGACTATCTGAAATACATCAAGTTCGGCTACGGACGCTGCACCGACCATGTCTGCAAGGACATCCGCGCCGGCCTGATGACCCGCGAGGAAGGCATTGAACTGATCAAGCGCTATGATCATGTGCGACCGAAGGACTTGGACCGGTGGCTGGACTATGTGGGCATGGATGCCGATAGGTTCGACAGGCTCGCCGATACGTTCCGCGATCCGCGCGTCTGGTGGATGGAGAACGGGGAATGGAAACGCCATGAGGTTTCCTGACATCGACCGTCCGATATCCGGGCCGAGCCTTGGCCACGCGAAAGGATGGATCAAATGGCCGAGGATTTAGGCGAGCCGCTCTCGGTCGACGATCTCTGCCCCAAGGACCTGATCGAGGGATGGGAAGCCGCGTTCATGCGCGACGTAAAGCGCCTCAACGCGGCCACCGACCGGTTGGTGGATGTCGACTGCCCCGCCTGCGATGGCGACGAGCGTGAACCGGCTTTCGAGAAGTACGGCTTTCGCTATGTTCGATGCGCCGAATGCCGAACCCTGTTCATGACGCCCAGGCCCTCCGAAAGCCTCATGGCCGACTACTACGCGAACTCGGAAAACTACGCGTTCTGGAGCGAGCATATCTTTCCCGCGACCGACGCGGCGCGGCGGGAGAAGATCCACCGAGGACGGCTCGACCGAGTGCTGGACCTTTGCGATCGCCATGACGTTCCGACCGGCGCGCTGCTCGAAGTCGGCGCGGGATACGGGACCTTCGGGGCGCTTGCGCTGGCGAGCAAGCGGTTTAACCATGTCGTCGCCGTGGAACCCACGCCCGAGATGGCGGAGGCTTGCCGCGCGGCGGGGCTCGACGTCACCGAGAGCCGGATCGAGGATATTCCCGAGGGCACCCACGCGGCGGATGTCGTGGTTTCCCTGGAGGTCATCGAGCATCTGTTCGATCCAAAGGTCTTCATCGCGCGTTGCGCCGACCTGCTCAAACCAGGGGGATTGCTGATCCTGTCCGGCCCCAACGGCGACGGCTTTGATATCGCCACGCTCGGTCCAGGGTCCCAGGCGATCGACGTGGAGCACGTCAATCTGTTCAACCCCGGATCCCTGGAAGCCCTTCTGAGAGCCAACGGCTTCGCTGATATCGCGGTGTGGACCCCTGGCCGCCTGGACGCGTAAATCGTCCGGGAGGCGGCCTTGGCCGGCGAGTTCGATTTGTCGGAGCAACCCTTCCTGCGACGGGTTCTCATCGATGAATGGGAAGACCTGGGCTGGCCGTTCCAACGATTTCTCGCCGAGACCGGCTTGTCGTCTCACATGTGGATCACCGCCCGACGCCCGCATGACTGAGGCGGCGAGCAAGCGCGGTCGGACGGATCACCCATCCGTTTTTCGGCTCTACTCCGCCGCGAGCGCCGGCCGTCCGGCTTCAAAACGAAACCCGCGATAGTCGTCGGCGACGATCTCCTCGCAGGTGCGGCGATAGGAGCCGACACCGGCGATATAGGGCATGAACAGGCGTGGTTTTCCGGGGATGTTGGCGCCCATGTACCAGGAATTCGCGCGCGGGAAGAGTGTCTGGTGGGCGACCTCCTGCACATGGTCGACCCAGTGATCCTCGGCGGCGCGCTCCGGTTCGATAAGCGCCATTCCTCGCTCGCGCATATGGATGACCGTGTCGACGATCAGATCCACATGCTGCTCGATTGAGTTCATCATATTGCCCTTGACCGAGGGGCTCCCGGGCCCCGTGACCATGAACATATTCGGGAATCCCTCGGACATCAGCCCCAGATAGGTCCGCGGTCCGGCCTCCCATTTCTTCTTGAGCGCCAAGTCGTCACGACCCCGGATATCGACGTTGAACAAAGTGCCGGTCATGGCGTCGAAGCCGGTCGCGAAAACAACCATGTCGAACGCGAATTCGCGCTCCCCGACACAAAGACCCGTCTCGGTAAATCGCTGGATCGGCGTCTCGCTGATATCCACCAGATCCACATTGTCGCGGTTGAAGGTCTGGTAGTAGCCGTTATCAATGCATATGCGCTTGGTGCCGATGGGATGGGTCTTGGGACAGAGAATCTCCGCCGTCACCGGATCCTCGACAATCGAGCGGATCTTGTTCCGCACGAACTCGGCCATCGTGTCATTGGACGCCTGGTTCGTGAGAATATCGTTGAACGCCCCGAGGAACGCGCCGGTCCCCGCCTCCCACCGCGCCTCGAACGCCGCTTGGCGTTCCTCCTCGCTCACTTCCAGAGCGGATTTGTCGTTCACCTCGCGCAGCACGCCGTTCGGCATGTACCTCATTTCCGCGCGCTTTTCCGCGTAGCCGTGTTTCCAGGAGTTCGCGTATTCCTCGGTCATCGGCATGTTACGCGCCGGGATCGAGAAATTCGCCTGTCGCTGAAAGACCGTCAGATGCGCCGCCGTCTCGGCGATCACCGGTATCGCCTGGATGCCGGTGGAGCCGGTGCCGATCACCGCGACCCTTTTGCCGCGAAAATCGACCGGCTCGCGCGGCCAGCGACCAGTGTGATGGGTCTCGCGCTGGTAATCTTCCAGTCCTTGGAAATCCGGCACCTGGGCGGTGGAGATGCACCCACCGGCCATGACGAAATACCGCGCCGTGACCGTGTCGCCCTTGTCGGTTTCGATGACCCAATGCCGCCTGGCCTCGTCGAACCGCGCCGCGCGGACCTCGGTGGCAAACTGGATGTCCCGGGCGAGATCAAAGCGCTCGGCGACATGCTTGGCGTATTCCAGGATCGTCTCCTGAGCCGAGAATTTCTCGGGCCAGTCCCATTCCTGCTGTAGGGCTTCGTCGAACCCGAAGGAGTACTGCATGCTTTCAACGTCGCAGCGCGCGCCGGGATAGCGGTTCCAGTACCAGGTCCCGCCGACCCCCTCGCCGCGCTCGAAACACTGGGCCTTCAGCCCGGCCTTGCGCAAGCGATGCAGCAGGTAGAGGCCGGAAAAACCCGCGCCCACGACAACGACATCCACCGTGGGCGAATCTTCCGTCGGATTACTCATTGAATTTTACCTCCGAATACCGCGCTAGCGATGCGCGAACCCTAGTCTAGTATATGCTGGTGGTAACAGACATCCCACCCGGACCACGAATTCAAGGAAATCGCATGACACGCGTCCCTGTCTTGAAATCACCCGACGAGCTCTCCGGCGAGGCGCGCCGCATCGCGGAGAAAATCGTCGACACTCGGAAATCCCTCGAAGGCCCCTTCTCTGTCTGGATGCACGCGCCGGAATGGGCCGAACGAGTCGCGCATCTCGGAACCTTGGTGCGCTGGGAAGGGACGCTGGATCTTCGCGCCCGCACTCTCGCGGCCCTGGTGACCGGACGTCATTTTCACGCTCAGTATGTCTGGGGCATCCAGGGCGTTATCGGCGCCGAGCGGAACATTCCGCGCGCGACAATCGACGCGATCCGCGACGGGCACTCCGACGGGATAGCGCCGGAGGATCTCGAGATCATCGATTTCACCCGTCAGCTCCTGCGAACCAACCGTGTCGAGGATGCCCTGGCGCAAGCGGTCATGGCACGCCTGGGCACGGATCAATATGTGCAATTGACGACTTGTATCGGCTACTACGCGATGCTGGCAATGACAGTGAACGCGGCCGATCTCGCGCCCAACCCAAACCACGAGGCGCTGCCCACCGCCTAAAGATCAAGATCCGCTATAGTCGGCGTGACCGTTTACCGCCAGTTCAGCTTTAGGCCGCCCCTACCGCGCCGCCCGGCGACGGGGCGCATCTATTGAAACAATCCGCCTTGGCGCCGTTCGGCGTATAGAACTCGTCCCCCCAAGATGGCGGCCTCGGTCGCGAATGCCGCGATCAACGACGACACACCGACCACGGCGCCATTTGCATCGGACATCGAAAGCGCTATCGCACCGACCGCGCCGACCGCCAGTATCCGGGCCGTGGAGGCGGCCGCGATCGCGTTGGTTCTTCGACTTGCCAGTAACTGCCCTCGCGCGAAGGCGGCCGCTGTCATGCACAGGGCCAACAATGGAGATAGCGCGAGGGCGGGCGCGATGTAATCCGCCATTGAGCGCGGCAAACCCATTACGTTCTCCAGCGCATAAAGGCGCACGACATCAATCTGAAACACACACATCGCCAGGCCGAACAAGATCGCGAGGTGAACGGCGAATTTCCCGATCACGGGCGCGTCGGCGCGGCCGCGCGTCAAGGTCTGGACGGCCTGGGTAAGGTTCCTCAGCGGCCCTAGCAAGACACGCATCATGGCGTCCAATACGCCGAAGGCGGCGAGCGCGAGTTCAGGCTGCACCAGGCGTCCCAGGAACAAACCCACCGTGAACGCCACGCCACTTTCCGCCGCCTGCATCAACATGACCGGCCAACCGAAACGCCACATTTCCTTATATGACGGCGGGGGTTCGCCGCTCGCGGGCAAGTCCAGATAGTATTTGCGAGCAACGATTACCGCATACACGCTTTCAATGGCGATACAAGCCGTTAAGGCCGCCATGCCGACCAGCGGACCGCTCGCCCGATCTTGCAACGCGGCCAAAATCCCAAACAGGCCAATCAAACGGATCAACGTTCCAAGCGTGACCAGCGTCGTTCGCCGCCGCAACATCAACAACGCATAGGCGATCGATCGAAAGAAGACGCACGGGACGATAAGCGTCGAAACGATCATGCATTTTTGGGCTTCCACCGCGACCGGCTCGCTTGCCCCGAACACCATGCCGAAGAAGACGATGCCCAACGGCGTCAAGGCGATAAGCGCCCAAGCCCAGCCAACCAAGGCGAAAGTCTGAACGCTGAAAACCAGCAACCGGATCACGGACTTGCGGTCCTTGATATAGGAAATCGCGACGAACTGACAGGCCCACACGGGGCTTCCCAACGTGGCGTGCAGGTAAAAAGCCATGCTGTACGCGGCCAGGATCGGTTCGGGATCGGGCATGCGCGCGAGAAACGCCGAAATGACCGCGTGCGACAACATGTGCAGCTCGGCCATGAAGATAAGCGGCGCGAAGAATCCATAAGCTTCGCGAATAGTGACGCTCGCGCCTGTATTCGCGCGTCCGATCTTCGGGGAATTCCTCGACTTTTCCAATGTTCAGTAAAAACCTCGTCGTTGAGATCGGATGCCGCTCACCGTTCTCTCCTTCGTCGGACAGGTGGTCATCGCGGATGGACGGTTCGTGGTTACCGAGCCGGGCAAGACGTAAAAAACCTCGGAACATAACGAATGGAACAGGTGCATCGCCCTGTTGAGCCGCACTAGCGCCCCTTGAATACGGGCTTGCGTTTCTCCCGGAACGCGGCGCCGCCTTCCTGTTGATCCTCGCTCCGCCGGATCGCCAGCAGCTCGCCGCGCGCCAGGGCATGCTGTTCCGAGGGGCCCTTGGCGGTCACGGTATCGCGCACGAAGCGCTTGAGCATGCCCACCACCATTGGCGAGCTATCGGCGAGGACGCGGGCATAGTCCATCGCCGTCTCAACCTGCTGGCCGACCGGCACCACCTTGTTCACCATGCCGACCTCATACGCGCGCTGGGCATCGAAATGCTTGCCGGTCAGCATGAACTCCATGGCGATCTTGTGCGGAATTCGCGCCGCGACGCTGGCGATCAGGCCCCCGCAGAAGCCCAACTGGGCCTCTGGGTAAAAGAAATCCGTGTTCTCCGCCGCCACCGCCACGTCACAGAACTGAACCAGACAGAACGCCCCGCCGACACAGTACCCCGCGACCGCCGCGATCACCGGCTTGTCGGTAATCACGCCGACTCCCGGCATGCATTCCCAGAGGTCCGGATCGACCGGCGGGTCCTTGATATCGGCCCCCACGGAGAACGCCTTGTCGCCGGAACTGGTTAGAACCGCGCACCGATCGTCGGAATCCCGAAACCGAATGAAGGCATCGCGCAGATCCGCGACCAGCGCGTTGGACAGGGCGTTCATTTTCTCGGGCCGGTTTATGGTGATCAGCGCGATCCGATCGCGGGATTCATAGGTAACAAGAGCGTCCGTCATTTCTTGATATCCAATTCAACTCACATGCGAGGCGCGCGGTGATCCGCGTCGATTTCAGGTATCGGGATCACGGTATGTCGGGATCGTCATCGCCGTCCAGCCCGCGTTGGGCGCGATTGCGCAACACCTCTTCCCGGCTGATTTGACCGTAGAGCCGTAGCCAGGGTTCGCTCTGAGCCCGTTTCTCGATGACCAGCATGCTGTCATAAAAATGCAGTCCGAAGGTGGATTTCGCGAAATCGCCGGCGGGCATCGCCTGGGGCCGTTCGGCGGGGGGCACGATGTAGGTATTGAAGGATGGATTATACCAGTACCATTCATGCAACAGATCGATGAGCCGCTTGGATCGCTCGATGAAGGACTCGCGCCCGAACCCGCCGCCGAAATGCGGCCAGTAGCTGGTATGCAGGTCCTCGACGATATAGACCCCGCCATCGGCCAGATGCGGGTAGAGAGCCTCGAAGGTCGCGATCTGTTGATGCGCCTTGTGGCCGCCGTCATCGATGACCACGTCGAGGCGCGGCAAGCGGGTTTTCAGGCTCTCCAGAAACGCGGCATCCGCCTGATCACCGATCATGATCTCCGCCTCGTCCTCGATCATCAAGGTGGTGGTGGGATCGATATCCACGCCGACAATCGCCGCTTCGGCCCCGAAGTAGTTCCGCCAGATTTGAAGGGAACCACCGTTGAAAACCCCGATCTCCAACAGATTAACCGGCGTCCCCCGGAATTTAGCGAGATGGCGTTCATAGATCTCCGGGTAATGGCTCCACTTGTCGCTCTTGTTCCCCGCGTGAGTTTCAAACATTTCCACCAGCGAGAGACCGGCCCGCCCTTCGGATCCGGATTCAGTCATCCTCATCTCCATAATCGACCTGTGTGGCCATCCAGCCTTCGTCGTGGCGTTTCCAGTAAAGATCCTTCAGGTCACGGGACACCGGCCCCGGACTGTCATTCGACAGAATACGGCCATCGATACGGGTTACCGGCATGATTCCACCGGCCGTCGTGGTCAGGAATATCTCATCCGCCTCGTGCATATCCTCGACCCGAAGCCGCCCCGTGCCCGCCTTAAGACCGAGTTGCGCGCATAGCTCCAGGGTCGCCTTGCGGGTGATGCCCTCAAGCGCGCCCCGGTCCGGGGTCAGGACCGCGCCGTCGCGCACGATGAAGACGTTGAAGCCCGGCCCCTCGGTCACGAACCCGTCGTGATCAAGCAGGATCGCGGCGTCGGCGCCGGCATCCTCGGCCTCGAACATCGCCTTGACCATGTCGCCGCGATGATAGTTCTTGATGGTCGGGTCGACGGAATCCGCCGGAATGCGAGGTGTCTTGGCGATGATCGCATGGCCTCCGCGCTCTTGTATCTCCGGCGACAACACGTCGATCCACGGTAGGGCGTAGGCTATAAATCGGTTCTCGTAGGCACTAACCGGGCCCCGTGGACCATAAGGCGGCAGACCGCGAGTGCAGACCATCGCCACATAGGAGTCACGGTGGCCCGTCAGGCGGACACATTCAGCCAGCACGGCTTTCATTTCATCGGCGTCCAAGGTGATCCGCATCCGCAATCCCGCCATCGAGGCCTGGAAGCGTTCGATATGGTCATCCAGGCGAAAGAACGACCCGCCCTTGACATGCACGACGTCATAGCAAACGTCCGAACGGGTAAACCCCCAATCGAGCACCGAGATCTTGGCCTCGGAAATCGGGCAATAGGCGCCATTGACAAAAGCGGCGCCCTCCGGCCACTCACCCGTGCGGACGCCCTTGCCGGCGGATGTCGAAAATACATTCATGGATCGGCCTCCCTCGCCAAGTTTTCCGGGGTTACAGGCTTCGAGGGGCGTGGCTGAATCGGCCAAACCGGTTGGCCGCCGTGGCCCGCCTGGCGCTCCTTGCTGACCCGGACCAGGGTCTCGCGAAGCTCTGGGTTGGAATTCAGAAAACGCCCGAGGTCCTGCGCGTCGAGGATCAACAACCGGCTTTCTTCCAAGGCCACGATGGTCGCGACCCGGTCGCCATGCTCGATCAACGCGATTTCGCCGAAAAAGTCACCCGCGTGAAGAATGACCGGCTCGGGATCCAGTTCGACCTCCAAGGCGCCGCTGACAACGAAATACATGCTGTCGGCATGCTCTCCCTTGCGAACGATGACTTGTCCGGCGTTGGCCATCCGCGGCTTCAACATCGCCGCCAGATCCGCGATTCGCGCCGCCGGCAGTTCGGAGAACAGCGGAACCTCGGCAACCAGGTCCCAGGTCTCGACAAAGCCGCGACGTCGAAACTCGCGCGTATAGCCCGACGCCAGAATCGCCGCTGGTAGCGCGAACATACCAACCCCGATAATCGTCACGAACCCGCCCATGATCCGACCGATGGCCGTGACCGGTGTCACATCGCCATAGCCGACCGTCGTCAAGGTCGCGAGCCCCCACCACATGGCGTGCGGCACGCTGGCGAAGGCCTCGGGCTGCGCGTCCCTCTCGGCGACGAAAACCAACGTCGAAGCGACCACCAACATCAGGATCAGCATGATGAACACACCGATCAGCGCCCGGCGTTCGGTGTAGAAAACCGCTTCCAGGCTTTCCACCGCCCCGCCATAGGGCGTGAACCGAAGCACCCGTATCAGTCTGAAGGCGCGCAGGATCACCAGTTCCGGCTCAATCCCCAGCAACAAGGGCAGGATCGCGATGAGATCAAGGAGATTGCCGGGCGAAAGCAGATAGCGCAGGCGACCGCGAATCGGATGGCGATTAGCCCTTTGCCGCGCGCCACCCGCGTCATACAGCCAGATTCTCAGGACCAGCTCGGCCACGAACAGAAAGAGCGCGAGCGTCGTCAACATCTCGACCCAGTGACGGACTCTGGCATCGAACACATCCATCGATCCGGCGATAACCACCACGACGGTGAACAAGATCGTCAGCACGATGAAGCCCTGCAGGCATTGACGTGCCGCCCCTTCGCCCGGAATCAGCTCCAGGGTCTCGTGAAGGTATCGCTTGGTATCTCCCGTAGGCACGGTCCCGCCCTCGCCCTCATTCACCTCGATAGTGTACGGGCTCGGCGCGGAGCGACAAAGCGCATTGGAC